>Ga0123337_10004104_pt1 | contig 14996 bp, 14 predicted proteins | sample frozenSSSSmetaG_FD_89792 | JGI IMG/M metagenome (GOLD analysis project Ga0123337, IMG submission 89792) | Glacier valley bacterial and archeal communities from Borup Fiord, Nunavut, Canada, to study Microbial Dark Matter (Phase II) -... | ecosystem: Environmental > Aquatic > Freshwater > Ice >... | reverse complement strand
TCCCATTGGAATTCCTAATGCTTTGGCTTCATTTCAACATGCAAGATCAGATTTTATAATCGAAGCTTACCTTTCCTCATACACATTTTTATAGTATTAAAAGTTTCTCTTCAAAATCTTCCCGATCTATAAACAAATTGTATTTAAAAATAGATTTCATTAAGATCCCATTTGATTGCAGGTGATTTCATCGGAAACTTTCTTTTAAAAACGATTCTTTTGAAATGATAATCTTTGATGCTGAATACTTTTTGCGTAAAAAAAAACTTGGAATTCTACGAAAGTTTTTTAGCGGGTTCATAATTGAATGTTAAATAGTTGCCATGTTTACGATGAGAATTAAATTCCGGGAGAGTGGTAAAAACAATATATGAGGAAGAACATTGGTTTGTCAGGAAACAGTATCTTTGGAGGAATAAAAATGGGTTGCAGAAAAACTGTAAACAGTACACCGTAAATTGAATACTGATTTTGTACACGATACTTGACATCGAAACTACTGGAGGACCATTCGAAAAAGAAGTAATTACAGCCATCGCCATATATAAGCATAATGGTTACGAGATCGTGGATCAATTTGTTAGTTTGATCAATCCTGAAATTCCCATTCAGCCTTTAGCATCGAAAATGACCAGGATAAATAACGAGATGGTTCAAGGTGCTCCAAAGTTTTTTGAGGTGGCCAAAAGGATTATTGAAATGACCGATGATTGCATTTTGGTAGCGCACAATGCCAATTTTACATATCGAATTCTTCACGCTGAATTTCGCCGTTTGGGTTATGATTTTATCAAAAAGACACTTTGCACAGTAGAATTATGCAAAAGACTCTTGCCAGAGCAAATATCACACAGTTTGGGTCATTTAGTTCGTGCGTGGGAAATACAGGAGGCAGACAGTAACCGAGCCAGCGGTGATCCGATGCCAACCGTGAAGCTATTTCAAATGCTTTTGGATAAAGACGTAAACAAAGAAATAGTCAAAGAGCTTATTAAACTCGAAATTCAAAAAGGAATTGCTCCCAAATTGAGGGTCATATTGGAAAGTATGCCTACAGGGAGTGGCGTCTATTACATTTACAACGCAATGGAAAAGTTGGTTTATATAGGCAAAAGCAGGAACATCAAGAAAAGAATCTACCAGCATTTTACCGGGACTTCGACCAAATGCAAAAAAATTCAAGCAGAAGTTAACTCCGTCACTTATGAAGAAACGGGAAGTGAGCTTATTGCTTTATTGAAAGAAAGCGACGAGATAAAAAGCAAGAAACCCATCTATAACCGGGCGCAAAGAAAGAGTATTTTTCAATTTGCACTTTACCCGGAGAAAGACGAAAATGGCTATTTGAATCTAAAATTGCAAAAAGCTGATGGTCTAAAAAAAGAAATCACCTCGTTTGCTTCGCTGGCCGAAGCCAAAAACATCTTGTTCAAAATTACATCACAGTATCGTTTATGTCAGAAATTTACTGGTTTATATCAAACCCAAAAGGAGTGTTTTCAATATACAATAAAAGAATGTGACGGTGCATGCATTGGCCACATTTTACCTATAGAATATAATAGGAGGGTTCAAGAATTTATGGATAGAAACAGTTTTGAAGCAGATAATATGCTGCTCTATGACTGTGGTAGAAACAGCGGCGAACAGAGTGTCATTTTGATAGAAAACGGAGTTTACAAAGGTTATGCTTTTTATGATTTGAAATATCCAGTTACCGAAATTGAAACCTTAAAAGACATGCTAATCCCCATGCAGAACAATCGCGATACTCGAAATATTATTCAAAGTTATTTGCGAAAAGGCAAATTGGCAAACATCGTGCATTTCTGATTTTTACACTTTATTGATTTTCATTTATAAGGACGAAAATGTATTTGACGTTTGGAGAAAAACAAAAATGCTGTACAAAAAATAATTTTTTTGTCTAAAAGAACCAGAAAATATTGGCACGGAATGCAATTCCGCAAAGCGGGTTAGTACACGATTTCGAGAGTACTGAATGCTGCCGAATATTTTTTCACTTGAATTTGTGTTGTTATCCTTTTTTTCAATTCGTCCCGTACTTCTTCGTTTATTTTAACCCTATCGTTTAAATCGACAGGAGTATGGTCTGTGAATAGTAGTGAAATGCAATTTTAGAATTCAGAAAATCAGGTTTAGGATATGTGATAGTAGTTTGAGGTCGGGAGACCTCGAAGAGCAGGGGAAATTCCAAGATTTCGATATGAATATGAATTACTTTCATCAAGTTTAATAGACTTTTCTATGTCAGCTAAACCTTCGTTAACTCTTCCTGTTTTAATTTTGGAAAGTCCTCTGTTATTATATGAATAAGCAAAAAAATCATCAATTTCAATTGCTTTATCAAAAAGCGGGTAATATTCTTCTTAGAATTAAACGAAAATAAACAATCATTATTTTAAAAGTAAAGCTTTAATAATAAAATATTTATATTTCAATAAAATTAGAGGAGCCGTTTTTGATTTCAAAATTGAAATGGTTATTTAGCCTGTTTCTGCTTGATACCATTGAGCCAAAACGGATTTAAAAAAGGAATCTGAATCTGGAAGCAAACTAAAAAAAGCGACACACGATTTCAGCTTTTTAGTATCAGGTTTACCCATGATTTCAAGAGCTGATTTGTTTTACAAAGATATGAGTCAGGAGACTTCGTGGAATTTAAGGCTGGATGATATTAATTATTAGAATCATTTGATAGACTAAAACCCTTAATAGTTTTACTACTGGAACATAACGATAAGTATTATATAACACAAATATATCTGAATCAACGTTAACTCACTTTACATATTTGTTTACAATATAATGTGTTACGGGTCTTAAAGCATGGTCATTTTCAGGATGTCTTCCATGAGTATTGAAAAAGTCAATTCCATTTTCTGTTTTGGCATACCAAATTATAGCCTCACCATTTTTAAAAAAGGTGGTAGTATCGCAAACGTGAACCTTTTTAAGGGTTAAAAGACTTTTATCTAAAGGAATTATTTTAAATTTTGCTGAATCATTGGGTAACTCGCAATCAACATTTTCAAAGTGATGCCCTGACCACTGCATACATTGCTTCTTTTGAAATGCAAAATAATAAGTAGTTGTCAGGCTAACAATCAATAATAGTATTAATATCTTTTTTTCATGTTTTTTTTGATAAAAGGACTTATTGAAAAATTGTATTGTATCTATAGCAACTTCTTCATTTATTTCATGCCCCTCTTCAACTTCTTCACTTTTTCCGACAGGATTATTTCTTTCATTTTTTGAAAATTTCAAAAATGGTCTTGGTTTAAAATCTACTAAAATTGCAGCTAGATTTATGGCTTCAACATCAACTAAATTAGTTTCTCCCTTAAAGAAGGTTTCGATAGGTCTAAATTTATCTGTTTGCCCTTTTATTTTACCACTGCAACTTGGACTAAAATCAAATCTGAAAAAGGATGAAAAAACATTCAAATCGTTTTGGTCTGGATTCGATTTGAAAATTTCCAGGCACAAATTTCTTAGTTTGGCACGAGAAGGGTTTATAAAAACACTGGAATGTACTTCTTTTTTTTCTATCTCGTATTTTGCTTTAATAGCTAATTTATAATCTTCTAAGGTATTGTTCTCCATACGCTTTTTGGAATTTTCAGGAATATAAAGGAATGTTACGGTATTGCAGGAATTCTAGGAATTCCCAGTTAATGTATGAGAAAAAGGATCTTTCCTTTGCTTCAGAATTAGTTCCTGTTCTATTTCGCGATAGGAACAAATGTACAAAACTAGTTCTTAATAGTGTAGCCGAACCGCACTGATAATTTATCCGGGAAGTATAAAATATTCTGTACGGTTTAGGCGCACTACACTTCCCAAAAGTAAAAATCAATTTTTAACGGCCGGCCCATTCAGGGTAATGATTCGATTCAAAATCGAACAGCCAAACCTATGTCTAATTTTTAATTCAAAACCATGAAAAAAATATTTTTAGTATCGTGTTTTATCATTGCAAGTGCAGTAATGACATCTTGTACCAGTGATGATGTTGAAACAACTCCACAAATCCAGAAACAGCAAGTTCGTGCAGATGCGCCAATAGATGGCTCAACTGGCCAGACACCAACAACTCCACCTAAACCATCGGTTTAAAATATTAATTCAGATATTCTACTATCTTAATTAATTTGAGTATTTTCGGGAAATGATAACAAAAAAGTTACATTTCCCGAATTTCTATTTATTACTTGTATTGGCATTGGTACTATTTGCCTGTACCAAAAAATCATCCTTAACAAAAGAAAAGGGAATAAATACTGCCTATCCGATTTACATTGATTATGCCGAAAAATATTATGCAAATTCACAATACAACAGTGCCTTTTTTTATTACAACAAATCAAAATCAGTATGTGATCCTTCAAAGGATAAAGCCAAAATTATTTATTCTTTGCTTAAAATGGCGGCGATTCAACAAATACAAGGTGATTATGCCAGCAGCGAAACCACTGCGACCGAAGCTATTCCGTTTTTTGACAAAACCACAGACAATCAATACAAAGTTGCCATTTATAATACTTTGGGCATTAACTATGAAAAAATTTTTGATTATGATAATGCGATTCATTATTACAAGCAGGCTTTTGGTTTGTCCGAGGATGAATTAGCAAAAGCAATCCTTAAAAATAATATTGCTGTCGTTTATATAGAAAAACAAGAATATAAACAGGCTATCTCAGTTCTCTCTCCTTTACTAACCAAAAAAGAAATAACTGCCAATGATGAAAATCAGGCCCGCATACTTGACAATCTGGGCTTTTCGTATTTTAAAAGCGGAAACACCCAAAAAGGGTTGAATTGTATCAATCAAGCCTTAAAAATTAGAGAAAACATAAAAGATGACTTTGGGATAACAGCCTCTTATTACCACCTATCAGAATTTTTCAATAATACCAATCCTGCCTTATCCTACCATTATGCCCAATTGTCTTATGCGAAGGCAACTAAGATCAATAATGTGAATGATCGGTTGAAATCATTAGAATTTTTAATTAAAAATAGCAATGGGAGTCAATCCAAAAAATTTACTAAGGCTTATTTCAGCATCAATGATAGTCTTACCAAAGCAACTCAAAAAGCAAAGAATCAATTTGCCAAAATCAAGTACGATTCGACCAAAGAAAAAAACGAAAATCTACTCCTAAAAGCCCAAAAAGCGGAGAATGCCTTAGAATTGGAACAACAAAAAACTAGAAATTATACTGCTTATTTTTTCATATTTATGGGGATCCTATCCACTGTTTTTCTATACTACTATTCCCAAAATAAAAATAAAAAGGAACAGCAAAAAGCGGTCTACGAAAGCGAAATACGAATATCTAAAAAATTACATGACGAGTTAGCCAACGATGTGTACCAGACAATGGCTTTTGCAGAAACACAAGATTTGCAGAACCCAATAAAAAAAGAAACCCTACTGGGCAATCTTGACAAAATATATGCCAGAACCCGAAACATCTCAAGAGAGAACAGTAAAATAGAAACGGGTGCGACGTTTGAAGGAGAGCTCAAAGAAATGCTATCGGGTTACAGCAATAATAAAACTCAGATAATTATTAAGGACAATGGTAATATCAATTGGGCAAAACTTCAACCCGAAAAGAAAATTGCGCTGCACAGAGTATTGCAGGAACTGATGGTCAATATGAAGAAACACAGCCAGTGTTCTTTTGCAGTTGTAAGTTTTGAATCGAATGAAAAATGTATTGAAATCAATTATTCTGACAATGGAATTGGAATAAACAATTCCTTAATTTTAAAAAATGGTCTTCATAATGTGGAAAACCGTATTCATGCCATAAACGGAACTATTACTTTTGACATAGAAAATAATAAAGGTTTTAAAGCTAAAATAGCAATCCCAAAATAAGTACTGATTATGTTCAAAAAAGTTTTAATAGTAGATGACATCGATTTCAATGATATTGCGGCAGTACAGGTTCTTGAAGAACTTGAAGTTCCCGAAATTGCTTTTGCCAAATACTGTGATGATGCTTTATTAAAAATAAAAAAAGCCTATAAAGACAATACACCTTATGAATTACTAATTTCGGATTTGTCGTTTAAAGCGGATCATAGGGAAAACATACTGAATTCTGGTGAAGAATTGATCGCCGCTGTAAAGCAATTGTTTCCCGAAATAAAAATCATTGCTTTCTCAATCGAGGACAAATCCTATCGCATAAAATCATTGTTTGACAAATACAGCATCAACGGTTTTGTCATGAAAGGCCGCAATAGTATTCCAGAACTCAAAAAAGCAATTGAAGTTGTTTATGAAGGCAAACAAAAGTATCTGTCTCCCGAATTGAACTATATTCTTCAGGACAAAACCGTCAACGAAATCGATAATTACGACATTCAACTGCTCAAATACCTGTCTATAGGTGTGACCCAGGAAAATATGGAGTCCACGTTTAAAAATGCAGGTATTACACCAAACAGCAAAAGCACTATCGAAAAGCGCCTCAACAAACTCAAAATTTACTTCAAGGCAAACAATCCGACACATCTTGTGGCAATAGCCAAGGACTTAGGATTAGTGTAGAACTGTTTCCTTCCAAAGAGTTAATTCTATTTTAAAAATCAATTCCTTTTACGGTTTTCCGTAAAAATGATTTTAGTAAAAATTTTATGTTTGCCAATATATTTCAAATCAAATGCAAACAAATAACTCTGTTAAACCTACTGTTTCAAAATATAATATCAAAAAGAAAAACAACTTAGGAATAGTAACTCCCAAAGTGAATTTATTTTTAAAACATTTATCTGAAAATATTTTCTATTTAAACAGCATCATCATATCAATTGGATTTATGTTAAGTGTAACCATTTTAGGAATAGCCAACTATTTTGATTCTGTCAATTGGAAAGTTTCATTTATTCCTTTGATAATCGCTTTTATAGTGACTTTCCTTCTGAGTGTTTTAAAAAATAGATTAAAAAAAAATTAAATCTATTTTTAATGCATTAGTGTCAATTAATGCTATTGTTTTTTTTAAATCCCCACATCATATCTATAAAAAAGCCTCTTTACGGATTCCCGTAAGGAATTGATTTTTATTGGGTTTAAGTTTGAATGATTATTAATCTAATAAAAACAAACCATGAAGTTTCCAAAATTTATAATTAAAAAAAGCAGCAACGATCAATTTTATTTTAATCTATGGTCTAAACATGAAGCTATTGTTTTAAAAAGCGAAATGTACACTACTAAACAGAATTGCAAAAACGGAATTGAGTCCGTAAAAACAAATGCTCCACTGGACAAAAATTATGACAGAAAAACGTCCGATAACTCCAAATATTATTTTGTTTTAAAATCCCAAAATAATGGTCAAGTGATTGGAACTAGTAATATGTACCCTAACGCATCGGATAGAGATACTGCTATTGAGAGCGTCAAAATTGATGCGCCAATTGCCGAAACTGAAGATTTATCTTAATTCATAAAATCTATGGAACTCTCTACCGAACTGAAATTTTTAGCCGATAAAATCAATCAGCTGAAAGACAAAATTGAAACCGAAGAATCTACAAAACATGCTTTTGTGCTTCCTTTTATCAACATTTTAGGTTACGACACTTTTAATCCAACCGAAGTAGTACCAGAATTCACCGCCGATCTCGGCCTAAAAAAAGGAGAAAAAGTAGATTATGCCATCTTTCAAGACGGAGCCCCAATCTTGATTATCGAATGCAAAAATTGGAAAGAAAAGTTAACCGTCCATAATTCGCAATTGTTTCGCTATTTCCATGTTACCAAAACCCGGTTTGCCCTGTTGACCAACGGAATTACCTACCAATTTTTTACCGATTTGGACGAAAAAAACAAAATGGATATCAAACCATTTCTGGAATTCGAAATTACCTCGCTAAAAGACAATGTGATTAATGAAATAGCAAAATTTCACAAGTCCAGTTTTGATGTGAATCACATTGTGAGCAATGCCAGTGCATTAAAATACATACAGGAGATCAGAAAGCAAATTAATGACGAATTATCCAATCCATCCAATGAATTTGTAAAACTATTTGCCAATAAAGTCTATTCCGGTCGATTGACGGAAAAGGTGATGGAAGAATTTAAAGATTTGGTTCAAAAAGGATTCAATCAATTTATTAGTGACAAAATAAATGACCGCCTTAAAGCCGCCCTCACTAAAGAATCCCTACAACAAGAAGAAGAAATTGAAACTTCGACAGAAGAAAGCAAAATTAATACCAGCGAAGAAGAATTGGAAGCCTATAAAATTGTAGTGGCCATTTTGAGACGGAAACTGCCAACCAGCAGAATTGTTTCCCGCGACACCCAATCCTATTTTGGAATTCTGTTAGACGACAACAATCGAAAACCCTTATGCCGACTACATCTCAATGGTGGAAAAAAATATATCGGCCTTTTCAATGCTGATAAAAGTGAAGTAAAGCAATGTATTCAAAGCATTGATGATATTTATCTGTTTGAGAAAGAGTTGTTGGAAACAGTGGGAGGATATGAAAAGGAATGAATCATATCTACTATTTGGCAGTAAGATTGCTTCGCCAGAACGCAAGAGAAAATCTGCAAAAAAGAAAAAAAACAGAATAATAAAAATCAATAATAAATCAATTTAAAACAAGAATAATGAAAAACGTTTACTTAACTGCATTTTTAACTTTACTAACAATTACAGGATTTTCTCAAACAAAAACAATTGTTGGAATTATGCCTTTTAACACAACTTCTAGCAATAATGACAATTATTACAACCGTCAAAATCAAAACCAAAGTGCAAACATAGTAGCAATTCAAGATGCCGTTTCCGATGCTTTCTTAAATGCTAAAAGATTTACATTAGTTGAAAGAGAGAAAATGGCATTGATAAAAGGAGAAAAGAAAACTCAACAAAGTGATGAATTTATTGATGGTTCAACTGTTGAACAATCAAAATCAATGGGTGCAAGTTATATCGTAACTGGAAATATTCAAGAAGCATCGTTTGAAGAAAAACAAAGCGAATTAAGCGGACTTGGAGGATTTGCTATTCCAAGCAGAAAAGCAAAAATTTCATTTAACATAAAGGTAATTGATGTTTCAACAGGAGAAATTATGGCTTCTGAAAAATTTTCAGCAGAAGCAAAAGGAAAAAATGGTTACGATGATGCTTTGAAAATTATAAAACCAAACATTGAAAAATTTATCAAAGATAATTTTAAAATAACTGCATCAATTGCAAGTATTGAAGCGAAAAACGCATCAAACGAAGCTACTAAAGTTTTAATTTCTGGCGGAACAGGAATTGGATTAAAGCAAAACACAACTTTAAAAGTTTTTGAATTGACTTCGCTTATGGTTGACGGAAAAAAAATACCAAGAAAAAAAGAAATTGGACAAATCGTTGTTGAAAATGTTGAAGATGAAAATTTTTCAATTTGCAATGTAACTGTTGGCGGTGCAATTATTGCGATAAAATCAGAAGCAGGGGCAAATTTAAAATGTGAAATTATTAGCGAATAAGTTTTATGAAAAAATTACTATTATCATTAATTGTTTGTTTTTCAACAGCAATTACTCTAGCTCAATCTTCGCCTCAATTACCAAAAATTATGGTAATTCCATTTACAAAAGATGGAGAAGATTTAAGAACAATTTTAGATGAAAACATAAACAGCCGAATTGCTATCACAAAAATCAAAGAAGGTTTTGATAGTCGAGGTTTTACAACTGTTGATTTTGTTGGGAAACTAAAAATAGCAAAAGACAATCAAGTTTTTACGTCTGATAATCAAACTGATATTAAATCAAAAATTATTGAAATGTCGGGTTGCGATGCTTATGTAGTTGCAGAAGTCGATACAAAAAAAGATAATACTGGCGCAAGCGCCAGTATTATTATTTCTTCTTATGATACATCAACTGGAAATTCTCTTTCAAATAAAGTTAGTAATTCAGGAAAATTTGAAACTGACGATACTGGAAGATTAGTTTCTAAAGCAGTTGATAAATGTATGGAAGAATTTATCGCAACTATGAATATGAAATTTGCAGATATTCAAAAAAATGGTCGTTCTGTTTTAGTGGATTTTTCATTTGCTGAAAACTCATCATATAATATGACGACTCCAATTGGAAATGATAAACTTGCATTGTCTGATGTTCTTGAAGAATGGTTTTCAACAAATTCTTTCAATAATAATTATCATATTCAAGGAACTACAAACTTGAAAATGATTTTTGACGATGTCAAAATTCCAATTAAAGATAAAAATCAAAATAATTATACTACAAATAAATTTGCACTCGAAATATTTAAGTATTTAAAAACTCTTGGTTTAGAACCTAGTAAGGAAATAAAAGGAAGTACAATTTATTTAACAATCAATTAATTATGAAAAAAATATTTTTTTTATTCTCAATGATTTTAGCAAATTTTAGTTTTGCTCAAAATACTGATTTTACACTTGGGTTAATTCTTCCCCAACCAAGTCAAAAAATAAATGAAGCTCAAATCACAAAATTAGAAAGTAAATTATCTAACTTAATAAACAAATCTGGAGTTTTAACCTACGGTTACAACAATGATTTTGTAATTTTTCCAATAATTAATATTGACGACACAAGTATTGTTCAAGGCGGTATGGAAAACATAACTGTTACAACAATTGATTTAACTTTAAACATAAAACAGATTTCTTCAAACAAGTCATTTAATATTGTTTCAAAGAAAATAAAAGGAAGTGGAAAAACTGAACAACTTGCAATAACAAATGGATTTTCTTTGATAAAAGTAACAGATAAAGATTTAATAGATTTTATCGCAAAAGGAAAAGAAAACATTTTTAAATATTTCAATGAAAATTGTGCGAGTATAGAAAATAAAGCAAAAAATATTTATGCAAAACAAGACTTTGAACAAGCAATAAGTTTACTTCAATCAATTCCAGAAACTGGAAATAATTGTTTTGCCGAAGCACAAAAGAATGCACTTGTGTATTATAAAGGTTATCAATCAAAACTTTGTAAAGAAAACATAACGAAAGCTAAATCTGAAATTGCAACAAAAAATTATGAAAATGCTTTAACTTATTTGAATATGATTGATACTAGTTCAAGTTGCAATTCCGAAGTAGAAAAATTAATAAATCAAATTTCCGACAAAGTTGAAAAAGCTGAAAAAAGAGAACTTGATTTAGAAAAACGAAGAATTGATGCAATAAAAGAAATTGCAAAAGCATATTATTCAAATACAGTAAGATTAGTAAACTACAACGTAATCGTAAAATAAAATTCTACTGCCAACACACGCTACAAGCAATTTGGGTATTAGGCTTAATTTGAAGTTGGTTTTGTATTTGGAAGATTTGCTTCGCCTGTTCGCTGGCTTGGGTGGCAAATCCGAAGAATGGGCTTAATTTAGTCCCAAACTGCTTGTAGCGCGGGAACGATGATGATATCTTTAATATTTATCAACATCAAACTAAATTTTAACAAAGAATAAAATATGAACGACATCATAACTAACGGAACAGAAATTAAACTAAGAATACTTTCTGAAATTAACAATGCAAGACAATGTATTTATGTAGCAATGGCCTGGTTTACAGATAGAGATATTGCAATGGCAATCATTGAAGCGAAAAATAGAAATTTAACAATTGACATTATTCTTTCTTCAAACGCTCAAAATGAAACTGTAAAATTAATGCTAAAAGGAGCAAACATAAGTGTACATGCTTTTGAAACAGGAGATGCACGTGGAATAATGCATCATAAATTTTGCCTTATAGACAACGGAATTTCCATTAACGGTTCCTATAATTATTCTATAAATGCAAGCAATAATAACGTTGAAAATATACAGGTTTCAGACGATCTCAAAACATATTCTCAATTTTTGTCAGAATTTGAACGTTTAAGATATAACATTGACAACAATATAGACGTAAATGAAATTATTCAAAAACCAGAAACAAAAATTCAACAACTTCACCCCATAAATGTTATTGACACTTTTTCACAACAGTTACAAAATCTCGTTTATTCGGCAGCACAAATTGACACGGAAAGCTACAAAGAGAAAGGTTATGAAAATTCAAAAGAAAACCATGGTAGCATTGATATTTTCAGGACTGAGTATAACCGCATAAAAGAAACAATTAAAACTTATGCTACAGATGAAGGTTTGGGAAGTAAAAAAAATGTTCTAACATCTAATATTTCTAATGCTTTTGAAAGTACTAAATCAAATTTAGAAACAGAAAAACAAGAAAAAATAGCAGTTGAGAAAAGAAATTATGAATTAGAAAAACGACAAATCACAGATAAAATATCAGATTTAAAACAAGAAAGATCTATTTTAGAATCAGGTAATCAAAATACAGGCGAAAAAGGGCTTTTCCAAATTAATAAGGAAATTGAGAAAAATAAACTTGAAAGAAGATCTTTAGAACAATCTTTTGTTGTAAAAAAGTTTTGGTCAATCGGTACTATTTTTATCGTGCTTGGATTAGCCATTTTTGTTTTCTATTTATCAGTATTTTTTGCTTCGGCTGTTTATAAAGTTTTTTTTGAAGGCAACGTAATTCGTGCTTCTTTGGAAGCGGGTATTAATCCTGGTATTCCGCAACTTGTAGATGCTAACGCAATAATTAAAATATTCAAACAACAAGGTTCATTATTCGGATTTATTGCTGCTCTTTTCTTTCTTATTCCAATTTTATTATCCAATTTAAAAATTATTGGAAGTGAGATAAAATGGGTAAATAATCTTTTGTTTGTGGTTGGTTTATTAGTTTTCGATATTGTAGTTTCTACAATGGTTACTTTCAATACAGACGAAATAAAATGTTTGTTAGCAGGTAAAGAATCTACACTCCAAATTTGGCAAGTTGGAAAGCATGGTGAGTTTTGGTTGATTTTTGTATTTGGTATGTTCCCTCTAATTATTACACACTTTTTAATTGATAACATAACCAATGCTTACAAAAATTCTCAACGAGAAATTGTTGACGCTGAAAAAAACAATAAAATTCAATTTTTAGATGAAGAAATGATAGAGCTTAATGCAGAAAAAGAATCTTATACAAACAAGGTTAAAGAAAAAGATAGTACAATTGATGAAAACAAGAATAAAATTGTTAATCTGGAAACAGAAATTAATAATTTCCAAAATCAAATAGAAAATAGATATGCAGAAATGCAAAGCCAAATTAAAGCTATATTTAATGATTTTAGTGCAAAAATAATAAGCGGTAAAATCTTTACTGATGTAATTTTGGCTAGTGTTATATCCGCTTACAAATCAGGTTTTATTGAGTTTCTTCCTCAATATTATTGCGCTGATGAAGTGGCTAAAAGGGTAAAAGAAATAGAACAATCAAACAATTTAATAACTCAATAGCAAAAGTGAAAAAAAATTTAACCCTTTGTTCGATATTTCTATTTTTGGTTTCGTGCGTACCCAAGCCTCAAAATAAAAATCTAACATATCAAAATATTGTTATCCTTTCTGATTTATCAAGCCGTATAGCCAATAAACAAACAAAAGACATAGGTGAGATTTACAAAATAGTTCAAAATTTCAAAACAGAATGTGTTAAACCTGGAGAAAAAATTGGAGACAAATCGTGCATATCTTTTTCAACGTTTTCAGATAAAGTAGTAGCCTCTATAGATATCCAAAAAATTAAAAGCCTAGAAGAAAAACAACGTTTTATAAACTCAACAAAAGAATATAAGAACAGCGGATTCGTACAGAAAATTAACGATTTTGAGCAGAAAGTAAAAAGCGAGTATTCAAACACAAGAAATCAGGGACTTGACTTAATAAGTATCTTGATAGAAAAAATTGAAAACGAACCAATTATTAAAAAAGATACTCTTTATACTGATACCATAGATACAACATTCGTTAAATACGATAACCATATTTATATTTTCACAGACGGTTATTTAGAATATCTAAACAAAAATGCGAATAATCAATTCTATTTTGGAGGTTCTGAAATAGACAAAATAAGACAGTTTTGTAAAGCTAATAATGTAGATATAACAAATGCACTGGAAATTAATAGTTCATTATGTCTTCCTTCTAATAAAAGTAATAAGAATAAATACGTCAACCTTCACATATTAGAAACACAGGAACGAGATAAAAATGATAAACTACAGACTTATAAGTATCCCAAAGGACAGAGGGATAATGAAATCCTTGAAGCAGTGTGGCGAAAATGGGCAAAGGAAAGTGGGTTCAAAAGTTTAGAATGGAAAAAGTATTAATGCCACTAAATAACACAAAGCATTCTTAAGACTTACCAATCGAGCAGAATGTAAAGTCTTTATATATATATATACATTAGTTACGGTTTCCCGTAAGGATTTCAACTCTAATCCTTCTACATTTTAAATAAAATGGCATGAATAAAAAATTACTTTTAATATTATTTTCGTTTTGGCTACTAACTTCCTGTAAAAAAGAGCAGCCAAAAATACAGCCCCAAATGCTGTATAAAGAAGTTGTTACTGTGGATGATCGAAAAACGATTACTCCCGAAGAAGCAAAAACATATCATAATGATACCCATCGTCAATACGAATACCGTACTGGTAAACCAGGTCATTATGAGTATAATTATGATGTAAGTGGCACTAATGCTATTGGAGATTCCGTATCTGGAAACATCAATATTCAAGGGAAATATGGTGCTGGCATACTAATTGATATGGCTGGGGGAGAAATTGAGATCACAGCAGAATGGATTGATTATGGCAAACTAAAAGGGATTGACAAGGAAGGGAATGAATACCATCTAGAAGTGAATTAATCCTACTAACGCCAAAATAATTTAAATGAAAGCTACTATAATCCTCCTTTTTATTTTTCTCACATCTTTTCACCCTACCGAAACTAAAGTTTACATCTGTGGACCAACAGGAGCCAAGAAATACCATTATACCGAAACTT
>Ga0123337_10004103_pt1 | contig 14996 bp, 14 predicted proteins | sample frozenSSSSmetaG_FD_89792 | JGI IMG/M metagenome (GOLD analysis project Ga0123337, IMG submission 89792) | Glacier valley bacterial and archeal communities from Borup Fiord, Nunavut, Canada, to study Microbial Dark Matter (Phase II) -... | ecosystem: Environmental > Aquatic > Freshwater > Ice >... | reverse complement strand
GGCGACGATGCGGTGCGAGACGCCCTGCAGCCGCTCGACGCCTTCGATGCGGATCCGGCTCGTGCCGTGGCCTTCGATGCGCGCGCCCATCGCGATCAGCATCTCGGCGAGGTCGCCGATCTCGGGCTCCTGCGCCGCATTTTCGAGCACCGTCTCGCCCTCGGCGAGCGTCGCCGCCATGAGCAGGTTCTCGGTGCCGGTGACAGTGACCATGTCGGTCGTGATTCGCGTGCCCTTGAGGCGCGCGGCACGGGCGACGATGTCGCCGTGCTCGACGACGATCTCCGCTCCCATCGCCTGCAGGCCCTTGATGTGCTGGTCGACCGGCCGCGTGCCGATGGCGCAGCCGCCCGGCAACGACACGCGCGCCTCGCCGAAGCGCGCGAGCAGCGGCCCGAGGACGAGGATCGACGCGCGCATCGTCTTGACGAGCTCGTACGGCGCCTCGCGCGAGCTCACGTCGGCGGCAACCAGCGAAATCGTCGCCTCGCCGCTCTCGCCTTCGGTCGCGACGACGCCCATCGTGCGCAGCAGCTTGAGCATCGTCGCGACGTCGCGCAGCTTCGGCACGTTGTGCAGATGGACGCGCCCCGAGGTGAGCAGGGCGGCGCAAAGCTCGGGCAGGGCGGCGTTCTTGGCGCCCGAAATGGCGAGTTCGCCTTCGAGCCGACGGCCGCCGCGGATGCGGAGTGTGTCCATGGTGTGTCGAGCGACCGGAGTCGCGTCAGGCCGGTGGGTTCTGGTACTCGGCGGGGGTGAGCGTCTTCATCGAGAGCGCGTGGATCTGCTCGCGCATGCGGTCGCCGAGGGCGCGGTAGACGCGCTGGTGTCGGGCGATCCGGGTCGTGCCCTCGAACTCGGCCGAGACGATGGTCGCGAAGAAATGCCGGCCATCGCCTTCGACCTCGACGTGCTCGCAAGCGAGGTTGTCGGCGATGAAGCGCTGGATGTCCTGGGGCGTGGGCTCGGCCATGGACCGATTATCGCGCCCGCGTCAGGGCAGCGCCTCGCGCGCGGCGAGCGCGGCGTCGAGCCGGCTCCGGGCATCGGCGGCGAGCGGCACGAGAGGCAGGGCGACGCAGGCCCAGCTGTCGTCGTCGTAGCGCCGGGCGAGCGCAGCCTTCACGGCGGCGATCAGCGGATGTCCGGCAACGATCGCGCGCAGGTCGCCCGCCTTCTTCACGGCGGCGCGGCCGGCGTCGGTGCCCTGCCCGGCCCACGCGGCCTGGGCGTGGCGCGCGGTGAGGTTGGTCGTCGCCGAGATGCAGCCGGCGAAGCCGTCGGCGGTGGCGTGGCCGAGCGCGGCTTCGGAGCTGGGGAAGACGTCGAAGTCCACCACCGCACGGGCGACGCCGCGCGCGTAGGCGAGATCGCCGGCGCTGTCCTTCAGGCCGACGAGGGCGCGCGGATGCTTTGCCTTCAGCTCGGCGACGACCTCGACCGGCCAGGGCACGCCCGTGTTCTGCGGGATGTGATACAGATAGAGCGCAAGCCGCTCGTCGCCGACACGGGCGACGATCTCGTCGATGTAGGCGACGAGGCCGGTGGCGCTGATGTCGGGGTAGTAGAACGGCGGCAGCACGAGCGCGCCGAAAAAGCCCAACTCGCACGCGGCGCGCGTCAGCCGCACCGTGTCGTCGAGAGCGCACACACCCGTGCCGACCATGAAGCGGTCCATCGGCAGTCCGGCGTCGACGATGCCGCGCATCACCGCGAGCCGCTGCTCGACGCTGAACGCAGTCGCCTCGCCGGTCGTGCCGAGCAGGTTGATGCCGTCGCAGCCGTCGTCGAGCAACGCGCGGCAATGCATCGTCAGCTTGGCGAGGTCGACGGTGAAGTCGGGGCGCAGCGGCGTGGCGACGGCCGCGACGACGCCGCGCAGGCGCGAGGATGAGTTCATGGCGATGTCCCTCAGTGCCTGATCTTGTAGCCGATCTTGAGCAGGTGCAGGCAGACCGCGCACACCACGACGAGGCTCGCGCCGACGACGGCGAGGCTGGTCCACGGCGAGACGTCGCTGGTGCCGAAAAAGCCGCGGCGAAAGCCATCGATCATGTAGAAGAACGGATTGAGGTGGCTCACGGTGTGCCAGACGGGAGGCAGCGACGCGACCGAATAGAAGACGCCCGAGAGAAACGTCATCGGCATGATGATGAAGTTCTGGAACGCCGCGATCTGGTCGAACTTCTCCGCCCAGAGACCCGCGATCAGGCCGAGCGCGCCCATCAGCGCGGCGCCGGCGACGGTGAAGAAGAGGATCCAGAGCGGATTGGCGACGTGCAGCGGCGCGAACCAGATCGTCACGATCAGCACGCCGGCGCCGACCGCCACGCCGCGCACGATCGACGCGCCGACGTACGCGAGAAACCATGCCCAGTGCGAGAGCGGTGAGACGAGCAGGAAAACGAGGTTGCCGGTGATCTTGCTCTGGATCAGCGACGAGCTCGAGTTGGCGAACGCGTTCTGCAGCACGCTCATCATCACCAGGCCGGGGATCAGGAAGCTCGTGTAGCCGACCGAGCCGAACACAGTGACGCGGCCTTCGAGCACGTGGCCGAAGATCAGCAGGTAGAGCACGGCCGTGAGCACCGGCGCGGCGACGGTCTGGAAGCTCACCTTCCAGAAGCGCAGCACTTCCTTGTAGAGCAGCGTGCGCGTGCCGGCGAGGATGCCGGTCGCGACGCGCACGGTCGCGACGGGAGAGACGACGGTCGTCACGCCGCAACCCGCGGTGGCGTCTCGCCGCGCATGATCTCGATGAACACGTCCTCGAGGTCGGCGCGGCCGATCTCGAGGTCTTCGGGATCGCAGTTCGCGGCGTGCAGCACGGCGAGGATCGACTCGACCTCGCGCGCGTCGTGCGCCGTGATCTGCACGATGCGGCCGGTGACGCGGGCGTTCTTCTGCAGCGCGGCAGGCAACGGCTTGTCGAGCTTGAAGCGCAGCATCGTGCTCGCCGTTCCCGCGAGCAGCGCCGAGGTGCGATCGAGGGCGACGACGCGGCCCTGCTTCAGCATCGCGATCCGGCCGCAGAGAGCCTCTGCTTCCTCGAGATAGTGCGTCGTCAGCAGCACCGTGTGGCCTTCCTTGTTGAGCCTCGCGATGAATTGCCAGAGCGTCTGGCGCAGCTCGACGTCGACGCCGGCGGTCGGCTCGTCGAGCACGATCACAGGCGGCCGATGCACGAGCGCCTGCGCGACGAGGACGCGCCGCTTCATGCCGCCCGAGAGCTGGCGCATGTTGCTGTCGCCCTTGTCGGCGAGGCCGAGGTTGGCGAGCAGCTCGTCGATCCAGGCGTCGTTGTGGTGGACGCCGAAGTAGCCGCCCTGGATGCGCAGCGCCTCGCGCACGGTGAAGAACGGATCGAAGACCAGCTCCTGCGGCACGACGCCGATCAGGCGCCGGGCGGCCGCGTAGTCGGCGGCGACGTCGTGGCCGAGCACGGAGACCCGGCCCGCAGTCGCTCGCGCGAGACCGGCGAGGATGCTGATCAGCGTCGTCTTGCCCGCGCCGTTGGGACCGAGCAGTCCGAAGAACTCGCCCTCCTCGATGTCGAAGCTCACGTCGTCGAGGGCGCGGACCTCGCCGCGCGGCGAAGCGTACGTCTTGGCGACGTTGACGAACGAAATGGCCGGCATGGAGGGCGAGATTGTAGGGAGCCAACCGATGGAAGACACGCAGGGCCGGTGCTAGATTGGCCCGCAGCAGATCCAGCCATGGCCACCCAGACCAAGAGGCCGCGCCGCACGGCCGAGCGCATCCTCGACACGTCGCTCGCGCTTTTCAACCGCTTCGGCGAGCCGAACGTGTCGACGACGCTGATCTCGGCCGAGCTGGGCATCAGCCCCGGCAACCTCTACTACCACTACCCGGCGAAGGAAGAGCTGATCACGAAGCTCTACGACCGCTACGACGCGGCGCTCACAGAACTGCTTCAGGCGGCCGACGATGTCGGCGACGTCGAGGACGCATGGTTCTTCTTCCACACCTTGTTCGAGCTGATCTGGGACTACCGCTTCCTCTACCGCGACCTCAACGACCTGCTCTCGAACAACAGGAAGCTCGAGCTGCACTTCAAGTTCGTGCTCGAGCGCAAGGCCAAGGCCGTGCAGGCCGTGCTCGACGGCATCGCCGCGGGCAGCGGCCTGACGATCGAGACCAGAGATGCCGGGCCGGTGGCGACGGCGATGGTCGTCGTCGTCACCTACTGGCTGAGCTTCGAGTACGTGCGCGACCCGCGTCATGCCCTCGAGCCAGAAAGCGCCGGCCCGGCCCTGCTGCGCGGCGCGTACCACGTGCTCTGCCTGCTCCTGCCCTATCTCGACGCGCCTCAGCGAGAGCATCTGCATTCGCTCGCCACCCCTTACCAACCCACCGCCACGGGAGACTGATCTTGGCCAAATGGACTGCCTTTCCCCACGATGCCGATGCGTATCAATTCGACGCCGCGACGCTGAAGAAGAAATGGGCTCGGCTGCACACCGGCGACGCCGAGCCGCTGCCGAAGGACGACAAGGTGCTCGCCGCCTGGCAGCTTTTCCATGCCGGCGACTTCCAGAAGGCGACCGAGGCCGGCCTGAAGGCGCACGCGGCCGGCGCGGCCGGCGCGATGACCGTCGCCAACAAGTCGCAGGCGATCTACGCGACCTATCTCGAGTCGAGCGAGAAGACCAAGCTCGCGCTCCTGTTCGAGGTCGCCGAGCGCGCCGAGAGGCAGGCCAAGCAGGATCCGAAGGATGCCAACGCCTGGTACTGCATGGCGTACGCGCTCGGCCGCTACAGCCAGGGCATCAGCATCGGCAAGGCGCTCGCACAAGGGTTCGGCTCGAAGGTGAAGAACGCGCTCGAGACGACGATCACGCTGTCGCCCAAGCACGCCGACGCGCACATCGCCCTCGGCGCGTTCCACGCGGAGGTGATCGACAAGGTCGGCTCGCTCCTCGGCCGCACGCAGGGCGCGAGCAAGGACGCCGGCCTCGCGCACTACAAGACCGCGCTGAAGCTGAACCCGACGTCGGCGATCGCGATGATCGAATACGCCAACGGCCTGGTCATGCTCGAAGGCGACAAGCGCATGGCCGAGGCGACCAAGCTCTACGAAAGCGCCGCCGCGTGCGAGCCGATGGATGCGACCGAGCGGCTCGACGTCGAGACCGCGAAGTCCGAACTCGAAGACTGAAGCGACGGCGCGTCTTCGGCACAACGATGCTCGCACTGGCCGGCGCCGTGGCGTCGGCCAGCTGCGTGCAAGGCGGCCTGTTCCCGGGGCCCGACTTCGTCGAGCCGATCCGGCGTGCGTTGCCGGCCGTCGTGGGCGTCGGCGGCGAGCGCGACGTCGTCGGCACGGGCTTTCGGCTCGTCGACACGCGCTTCGTCGTGACGGCTGCCCACGTGCTTCGTCCGGCGCCGGCGAGTCCCGACGTGTTCTGGGAAGACCGGCGCTGGCCCGTCCACGTGCTGCGCGTCGACACGACCAGCGATCTCGCCATCCTCGAGCTGCCGGTGGATGCGCCGATGCCCGGCCTGCGCCTCGTCGCTCCCGCGTCGGCGCCGGCGACGGGCACGTGGATCGTCGTGCTCGGCCGTCCGTTCGGAACGAAGACCACGGCCACCGTGGGCATCGTCAGTGCGACCCCGGGCACCATCGCCACACCGCGGTTGATGGAACGCATCCAGATCAACGCGGCGGTCAACCCGGGCAACTCCGGCGGGCCGGTCGTGAACCTTCAAGGCGAAGTCGTCGGCGTGGCCAGCGCCCTCTTGCCCGCCGGGCAGGGGCTCGCATTCGCGACTCCGGCCGCCGCCGTCACTCAGCTGATGATGCCCGCTGCCGGCAGATGACGAACCCCGAGGCCGTCGGCCTCGGGGACTTGAATGACGTCAAGGCACGAAGTTGAAGATGCCTTGCGCCCAGACCCCCGTGTCGAGGTTACGCACCAGCACGATCACCGGCGACGGGAATCGGGTGTCGTTCACGTCCGGGAAGCCGATGTCGTAATAGAGGCTGCGACAGCTGGAGTTTGCGCCGCCGTCCAGGATGCAGTTATTGGTCAGCACGTCGGACGGCAGCTTGTGAAGGTTTTCATAGGCTTCATTTGCCCCCTGCACTGCCTTGACCAGGTTGTCGAAGAACGTGTAGAGGTCCTTCAGGCTCTTGATGCTCCTGGGGTCGAACGCCTGAAGCACTGCCGTCGCGGCGGAGATGGCTTGAGGGCCGATGAAGTAGACGTCGTTGCGCTTCGGCTCCAGGTTCCATCCCTCGCCCTCGATGACGCTGCCACCGATGTTGGGGGCCTGGAACGACTGCGAGGCCCCGCTGATCAGCCCTTCCATCGCCGCCGCGTTCGTGTAGGACTGCAGCGCACTGTTGATGATGAGAATCCCCATCATCCGCGTCACTTCCTGCATGATCTTGCCGTACATCTGGTTCACCAGATTCATCTGCAGGCTCGACCCTGCCATCAGGCCGAGCAGGCCGAAGAACGCGGGTTGCGGCTGGCGATAGAGAGCCTCCGGATCCGACGCGTCTCGATCCTGGCCCGGGCTCGCGAGACCCGCATAGAACTCCGTGGGCGTCGTCTGCGCGCTGGCCAGCGAGTTGGCCACGAGAACGGTGTTGACCCGTGCGCTCAGGGCCTGCAGCTGACCCGGGAGCGTCTGCGCCAGCAGGATATTCAACCGTGGCGCGTTGTCGACCATGCCGTAGGGCGTGACGTTGACCGCCAGCAGCTGCGTCAGCAGGGTGTTGAGGTCGGCGTTCAGCTGGTTCAGCGTCGTGTCGTCGTTGGTTGCCGACGCCGGGTCCAGCGTGGCGTAGAAGGTCGTGATCTGCGCGACCTTCGCGTCGATCTGGGTGATCAGGTTGCCGAATGCCACGTCACCGGGTGTCTGCGGGAAGCCATTCCCCGCCAGGAACCCCGTGGTTGGCAGGAAGCCGACGTCGGGTGCCACGGGCGTGGTCCGCTCCATCCCGTTGCGACCCGTCACCGGCACGGTCGCGGCCGCCGCCTGCAGCGCCGCGTTGAGGCCTGGAATCAGCGACGTCTGGCCGGCACTCAAGGCAGCGGAGATCGCCGCCATCTTGCCGGCGACAGTCGTCTCGGCCATCCCGAAGGCGACCAGCCGCTCGCCGTTGCTCAGGGTGCTGCCTGCCGGCGGCGTCGCCTCGATCACGGCGAAGTTGACGCTCGCGGTGATGGACGTCGTGTCGACGGTCACGCGCAGCGTGTAGGCGCCTCGCGTGTCCGCGCTGGCAAGCAGGCTGAGCACGCCCGCCGGGCTGCCGGTCGTCGGCACGGCACCGACGTTGCCCGCCTGCGTGACGATGGAATAGGTCACCGCCGGCGTCGGCACGATCGGCTGGTTGCTGGCGTCGAGGACCACCGTCGTGATCGGCGTCGATCCCGCTGCGGCGACGACGAGCGTGCCGATCTGCAACTGCACGGACGCGGGCACCGGCCCGCCGGTCGTCGGGCCGACGGACACGGTCAGGCTCACGGCGCTGCCCGGCGCGACGCTCGCGCCCGCAGCAGGGGTCTGGCTGATCACGCTGCCTGCAGGCACGGTCGGGCTGTTGGTGAGGGTGATCGGACCAACGGTCAGGCCAGCGCCGGTGATCGCCGTCGCCGCCGCGCCCTGCGTCAGGTTGACGACGTTGGGCACGGTGACCGTGACCGGCCCGGTGGAGACGACGAAGCTGACGCTCGTGCCCGGAGCCACGAGGGTGCCACCGGTCGGGTTCTGGCTGATGACGATCCCGGCCGGGACGGTCGCGCTGCTTTGCGTCGTGATCGTGCCCACCGTGAGGTTCGCTGCCGTGATCGCGCTGGTCGCCGCGGCCTGCGTCAGGCCACCAAGGCCCGGCACCGTGGACTGTCCGAGCGAGACCACGAAGTTGACCGCGGAGCCGGGGACGACGAACGTGCCACCGGCCGGGCTCTGGCTGATCACGATGCCGGCCGGCACCGTGGCGCTCAACTGGGTCGTGATCGTCCCGACGGTGAGGCCGGCGTTCGTGATCGCGCTGACTGCGTTGGCTTGTGTCAAGCCGCCGAGGCCAGGCACCGCGACCTGGGCGACGCCCGAAGAAACGACGAGATTGACGGCAGAGCCGACGGCCACGCTGGCACCTGCGGCCGGGCTCTGGCTGATCACGCTGCCCGCGGGCACGGTCGCGCTGCTGGCCTGCGTGACGGTGCCAACGGTGAGGCCGGCACCCGTGATCGCCGTCGTCGCCGCGGCCTGCGTCAGGTTGACGACGTTGGGCACATTGACCGGCGCCGGGCCGGTCGAGATGACGAGATTGACCGCCGAACCCAACGCAACGCTCGCGCTTGCAGCCGGGTTCTGGCTGATCACCCTACCCGCAGCCACGGTCGCGCTGCTGGCCTGCGTGACGGTGCCGACGGTGAGGCCGACACCCGTGATCGCCGTCGTCGCCGCCGCCTGCGTCAGATTGACGACGTTGGGAACGGACACCGGTGCCGGTCCGTTCGAGACGACGAGATTCACTGCCGAGCCCAGCGCGACGCTCGCGCCTGCGGCCGGGTTCTGGCTGATCACGCTGCCCGCGGGCACGGTCGCGCTGCTGGCCTGCGTGACGGTGCCGACGACGAGGCCGGCACCGCTGATCGCCGTCGTCGCCGCGGCCTGCGTCAGATTGACGACGTTGGGCACCGACACCGGTGCCGGTCCGTTCGAGACGACGAGATTCACTGCCGAGCCCGGCGCGACGCTCGCGCCTGCGCCCGGATTCTGGCTGATCACGCTGCCCACGGGCACCGTGGCGCTGCTGGCCTGCGTGACGGTGCCAACGGTCAGGCCCGCACCGGTGATCGCCGTCGTCGCCGCCGCCTGCGTCAGGTTGACGACGTTGGGAACGGTGACGTTGGAGATCACGGGGGTGCCGGTCACCACCCAGGTCAACGCGGGTGCGTCGAACGGGACCGTGCGGTCCTGGCGAATGGTGATGACGTCCGTGCTGGTGAACGTGGTGTTGGCCGCCAGATCACCGAGCGAGGCCGAGCCCTTGACGATGACCGTCGCCGGCGAACTGCTGGTCACGCTGACGGCGGCCGCGGTCAGCGCGGGCGTGCCGTTCTGCACCACGACGCGGTACGAAAAGTCGAACGTGGTCCGGCCCGTGCGCACCGAGCTGACCAACTGCGTGCCGGTCACGCTGGCGGCGGCGACGGCGTCGAGGTGCGGAACGAAGAGCCCGACCCATCCGATCAGTGCGAACACCAAAGCCTGTAGCCAGCGGAATTTCGACATCTCGAAGACCCTCTTCCTGTCAGTCGCCAACGCGCGGTCGAATGTCCGCGCAGCGACGGATGAACAAACGGTGGAGCGCGGCGAGCCGCGACTCAAGCATTCCCGATCCGGCCCGACGCCGGTCTCAGACCGACGACTTGCGTTTGCGGGCCGCTCGCGACCGGCCGCAAAACAACGTGAGCAGCAGACCGGACGTCATGAGCGCGATCGTGCTCGGCTCCGGGATGGCCGTGACGGTCGCCGTCGTGAAGCCTTCATCCAGCGTCTGAAACGTCTTCGGATCGATGACTTCGAACAGCGAGCTTCCCGGAGCTCCGTTGCCGCCGAAATTCACGCGGACCCGGAACGAGCCCAAGCTCTGGCCCTGGCCGATCCCAGAGCTCAGGGCAAGCCAGTCGAAATAGCCGTCCTGAGGCAAACCCGGGTCGGGCTGGATGACGAGGGGATCCCAGCCCACGGGCGCCGAGACGAGCAGCAGATTGCTGAAGAGCATCTGGTCGAAAAAAATCGTGAACTCGTCGATCGAGGTCGCGAGCGAATCGTTGGTGACCGAGAAGTCGTACTGCCAAGTGGTGCCGGACACCAGGCTCAAGTCGTACCGCACCTTGGTCGCGTGGGCCGGCATGGCTGCCACCAGGCCGAGCAATCCGGCCACGACCCAACGCCTGAGCGCGCCACTCCATCGCATGGTGTTCCCTCCTCGTAGTCCCGAAAAAGATTCTTGCACGCGGAGTTTCAAGCAGCAATGGCTGACGGGATGATCGGCGCGCCGACCCCCCGGTTTGGGGGCGAGACGAACCCGGGGTCGCGCTTCGCGGCTGACCTCGCGGTGAGGCGGCGGATAGGACGTAGCATTGCGGCGCATGGGCAAGATGAATTTCTGGGCACCGCTCGTGCTCCTCGTTGTCGCGGCTTGCGCCAGCGGCCCTTTACCAGCGCCCTCGCCCCAGGAACCGGTCGTCGGCACGACGGCCACCGGCGTGCCGACGACCGCCGCACCCGCGCCCGCCCCGGCGGCGAGCACGCCGGCCGAGCTGCGCACCGCAGCAGCCTCGACGCTCGCGGTCGAGCGTCAATGGCTCGCCGCGTGGTTCAAGGGAACACCGGTCGTCATCGCGCAGCGCCCGAACGGCACCGTGGTCGTCGAGGTGCCGCGCGAGTTCTGTTTCGATCCGGGCCAGGACACCATCAAGCCGGCGCTCGCCGCGGTGCTCGACAAGGTGTCCCAATCGATGCGCCGCACGGCGATCGCCGAGCTCCACCTCATCGCAGCGCCGACCGATGCGGGGGGCGGCGCGGCGGCGCTCGGCGTGCGGCGAGCGACACGGGTCTACGAATTCCTGCGTGCGCGCGGCATTCCCGAAGCCCGATTGACCAAGCCGACGTCGACCGGCGGCACGGCGGTGCAGCTGCGCATCGAGGCAGCGTCGCCCGCCTGAGCAGCGTTCAGGTCAGTGTTCGGGATTCGCCCGGGCGATGCCAGGGCAGCATCATCGTCAACCACAACAGCTTGTCGAACTCGGGCTCGAAGCGATCGATGATCGCCTGCGGCGTCGGGCACAGCGCCTCGTCGGTGATGAGCCCGAACTGCACGCCGCCCCCGTACGACAGGATGCTCACGCCGACGCCGATCTCGCCCGACGCCGGCACCCAGAACATCGTCTGGCGCAAGGTTGAGCCGCAGAAGGTGAGCGGCACGGGCGGTCCCGGCACGTTAGTCATCACCGCGGTCGCCTTCTTGGCGAAGAGGCCGAGCAGCGCGTCCTGCACGGTCTGCACCATCTGGCCGGCGACGGCGAGCACCGCGAAGGCGAGCATCGGCTGGTAGCTCGACTTCAGCTCGTTCATGCGCGCGCGCACGGCGGCTACGCGCGCGACCGGGTTGTCGATGCCGATCGGCAGCACCAGCGGCGCCAGGCCGAAGCGGTTGCCGAGCTTCCAGGCCTCGTCGAGCGGACGCAGGTTGACCGGCACCATCGCGCGGATCTCCTTGCCCGCTGGATCATCGCCCTCGTCGCGCAGCCACGCACCGATCGCACCGGCGACGCAGGCGAGCAGCACGTCGTTGATCGAGGCGCCGAGCGCGTGGCTGATGGCCTTCACGTCGGCGAGCGGAATCGGCTCGCCCCAGGCGACGCGCTTGGCGCCGCTCGGCCGGCCCTTGAGCAAGGTCGGCGAGTCGTCGTCCATCAGCGCCATCGCGGCGACGTCGCGCATCACCTTCGCGCCGAGCTTCGCACCAGCCAGCGCTCCCGCAAGACCCTTCTGGGGATCGCCGAGAAGCTCGATCGAACGGTCGAGCGAAGCGCCTGCGAGGCCGGCGGCGCGCGTCGACAGGCCGTCGAAGACCTTGAGCGCAGCGCCGGCGAGACCGTCGTCGAGGCCGTCGGCGGCGGCGCCTCGCGACTTGCGCTCGCGCCGCGGCGGATCGCTGCCGCCGTCGGTGATCGTCATCATCACCGAGATCAGCGCGATGCCGTCTCCGATGCAGTGGTGGACGCGAGCGATCAGCGCGCTGCCGCCCTCGTAGCCGTCGATCAGGTGGAATTGCCAAAGTGGCCGCGCCGGATCGAGCGGCTGCGACGCGAGCACACCGACGCGCTCCTGCAGCGCAACACGCTCGCCCTGCCCGGCCGCCTTCTTGAGCTTCTCGCGCACAACGTGGCGATGGATGTTGAAGTCGTCGTCGCCGACCCAGGTCGCGCCGCTCGCATCGCGCACCGCGATCTCGCGGAAGCGCTCGTAGCGCATCAGCTTGTCCTCGACCCTCTCGCAGAGCGTCTCGTAGGCGATGCCCGGGCGCAGCAGCCAGACGCCGACGATCATCATCAGGTTGACGTCGCTGTCCATGCGCAGCCACGCGGTGTCGACGCGCGACATGCGTTCGCGGGAAGCGGGGGACGTCGTCATGGAGGGAAAGCGCGGCAGCCGGGATCGGCCCACGATGCTGGCTAAGATCGGCGCCGTCAATCGCGACTTGTCATGACGAAGCCAACAAAGGAAACCCCATGGCCGACCTCAAGAAGCAGTTCGAGCAAGCCGTCGCAGAGTCGAAGAGCCTGCCGGAAAAGCCCGACAACATGACGCTGCTGAAGATGTACGCGCTCTACAAGCAGGCCTCGAGCGGCGACGCCGACGGCAAGCGTCCCGGCTTCGGCGACATGGTCGGCCGCGCCAAGTGGGACGCGTGGAACGGCCTCGCGGGCACGTCGAGCGAGACGGCGATGCAGGAGTACGTCGATCTGGTCGAGTCGCTGAAGTGACTTCGGCCGCAACGCGGCCGAAGTCATCCTGAGCGAAGCGAACGATCTCCGCCCAGCCGCGGCTAGCGCTTCTTCGCTGCCGCCGCCGGCGCGGCCTTCGCCTTCACAGCGGTCTTCGGCGCGGCCTTGGCCTTTCCCTTCGCGGCGACGCCGCCGGCGAGCAGCGCATCGAGGTTCTCCTCGATCTCGCTCTCGATCCGCTGGCGGAATACGCCGACCAGCAGTCCGAGGCGCGCCGTCAGGTCAAACGCGTCTGCGGTGATGACGAGCTTGCCGTCGACGCCCGAGCGTGTGAACTCGACGACATCGTTGTCGTCGCCCTCGATCACCGTGCACTCCATGCCGAACTTGGCCTCGGCTTGCTCGGCCCAGCGAAAGGCCGTCTTCCTCGCCTGCGCGAGGCCCAGGCGGTGGGCGCGGTGGATGTTGATGTCGGCCATGGTGGAGCTTTCGTCGATGCGTCGATCTGCTGGCAAATACCTTGCCGCCGGCGAGTATCAGCGTTCCAGCGCGGCCCGGCGATCGGCCGGCGGCAGCGACGCGATCCGTCGGACCTCGGCGTAGAAGCGCGTGAAGTCGCGCCCTTCGCGCTCGAACAATCGCTCGAAGCCCGGCACGAGCGAGGTGTAGCTCGCGAGCACGCCGAGCGCGGCGTTGTTGGCGCGCGCGAACCAGTCGTCGTAGCCGCCGTAGCCGTTCCAGCGCGTCGCATTCATCGTCGCGTAGTCGGCGCGCAGTCGGGCGAGCAGGTCGGCCTTGCCGGCGCGCTTTTCGGCATCGCTCGCGCTGCTCGCGTAGAGCGCGGCGAAGCGAACACGGTACGCGTCGGTGAGCTCGCGGAAATCGGCGCGCCTCGCTTCGCTGCGCGCCGACTGTGCGCGCGCATCGGGTCCGGCGCGGCCGGCGAGCCAGCGCTCGACGCCAATCTTCTCGACCGCGCTCGCGAACGATTCGTTGAAGTCTGTGTCGCCGGGCGCGAACGCGATCTGGTGCGCGAGCTCGTGGAAGACGAGCCGCGCGAGCTCGCCTTCGGGATAGTCGATGAAGGTGTTGAGGAGCGGATCGGCGAGCCAGCCGCCGGTGGGCAATCGTCCGAGCGTCGAGTACGCGGGCACGGGATACACGGCGACGTCGAGGCCTTGCATGCGCAGCTCGTCGGCGCGCGCATCGGCGCGCGCCTGGTCGTAGTAGCCGCGGTAGCCGACGCAGCCGACGACCGCGAAGCACCAGGTCTTCGGTTCGAGCGAGAACTCGGGCGCGGCGACGACGTTCCAGACTGCGGCCGTGCGGCCGAGGTCGGCGTAGCGGCGGTAGCTCGCGTTGTCGGGCTCGCCGAGATCGCTGACGGCGAAGTCACGGATCTGCTGCGAGAGCATGAGCCGCTGCTTCAGCGCTGGGCTGGTTGCCGGATCGGCGAGCCACTGCGTCACCGGCTTCGATGCCTCGACCAGGTTGAGGTGACCGGTCGCCGATTGCGCGTAGTAGCCGATCGTGCTGCAGCCAGATGTCGCGCAGACCGTGGCGCCCGCGAGCAGCGACACGGCGACGACGCCGCCCAGGCCCCAGAGCGCCATGCGTGCGCGTCGGTTCACGCCCGCACTGGCGCAGCGGCTTCGACCTCGACGAGACAGTCGTAGAAGCTCGGCGCGCGGCCGATGTCGGTCAGCCGCTGATGCGTGAGCTCGTTGCCGTTCTTGCCGTCGGCGGCGAGCTTCCTCCACCACACGCCGAGGCCGTTGACGACGCCGGCACGGGCGCGCGGGCCGACGACCGCCTTGCAGACGATCGAGCCGCGCTCGTTGAAGATGCGCACGCGCTGGCCCGAGACGATCTCGCGCGACGCTGCATCGGCGGCCGAGATCTCGAGCACCGGCTCGCCCTCGATCGCGCGCAGGCTCGTCACGTTGACGAAGCTCGAGTTGAGGAAGTTGCGCGCCGGCGGCGTGATCATCGCCAGCGGGAAGCGCGCGGCGAGCTCGGGCGTCGTCGCCTTCGATTCGTAGTTGGGAACGTGATCGGGCACGCCGATGCCGGGTGCGTCGATGCGGCACTTGCCGTCGGGCGTCGGGAAGCCGCCGTTCGCGAACGGCGCCTCGGCGATGGCGAGCTTGACCCAGCCGGTCTCGCGCAGCGCGCCGAAGTCGACGCCGCCGTCGCGCGCCGGTTTCATCGCCGCGCGGGCCAGCGCTTCGTCGTCGTCGGCGAAGCAGGCGTCGTCGAAGCCCATCCGCGCGGCGAGCTCGCGAAAGATCTGCGTGTTCGCCTTCGCCTCGCCGAGCGGCGCGACCGCCGGCTCGTTGATCAGCGTGTAGGTGTGGCCGTAGCTCGTGTGCACGTCGAGATGCTCGAGCTGCGTGGTCGCCGGCAGCACGTAGTCGGCGTGGTCGGCGGTGTCGGTGAGGAAGTGCTCGAGGACGACGGTGAACAGATCGTCGCGGGCGAAGCCGCGTGCCACCTTCG
>Ga0123337_10004101_pt1 | contig 15007 bp, 12 predicted proteins | sample frozenSSSSmetaG_FD_89792 | JGI IMG/M metagenome (GOLD analysis project Ga0123337, IMG submission 89792) | Glacier valley bacterial and archeal communities from Borup Fiord, Nunavut, Canada, to study Microbial Dark Matter (Phase II) -... | ecosystem: Environmental > Aquatic > Freshwater > Ice >... | reverse complement strand
GGGCGTAGTTAGTTGAGTAGTTCAGCCCGATTTTCTTTGGTTTACGGTCTTCGATGATTTTGGCGAGGGCTTCCCACTGATTAGGCCGCACGTCGATGTCCCACGCGCCTTTGAGCAGCTTGCCCACGTCATACCGGGCAATGGCCAGCTTTTCGAGTTCAGTGCCATTGTCATAGAAGACGATGATGGTGCGTCGGCGGGCGGAGAGCCATGTGCTGGGCAGCATGGTTTTGAGTACGGGGTCTTCGTTGTATTCGCGCGAGATAATGACCCACATATCCAGCCCGTTTTTACGCATCAGCTGGGGCAGCAGGTTCGTAAATCGGTCGTCCAGCATATCGTCGATGACCCTTGCCCGGTCGCGTTCGGACAGGATGGCGGTAGGGGCGGGCTGGGCAAAGGCCGGGAGGGCAGCGAGTAAAAGCAGGATTGGGTAGAGCAGATGGCGCATAGTAGAGCGAGTTTGGAGCAAGATAACGGTTTTGCCCAAACCTATCCTCCGGGGTCGGTTTTCAATCGCTTGGTCGCTACGGGTTTGTCAGTTCGTAGACGTTGGTGGTGCCGCCTGTTTTTAGGTTAGCCGTAGTGCGGGTCAGCACCAGCCGGGTGTCGGTTAGTTCGGTGATCGTGAACGCAATAGTCCCGTTGGTACCGGTGGGCTGGGGTACCAGATTGGTGAGCGTCAGCGTCTTTTCATCCGCCGAAATACTCCACTGACCCGTCACGCGCGTACCGTCGAAGTCGATGAAGACTACCGTACCGCTGTTGCTCAGATCGAGTTGAAAGCTGCTGTAGCCGGGGCGCACGTTAGTGGCGGCTCCTTTGGTGTAGGTCGTTGCGCTGTTCTCGCGGACCAGACTGGCCGACCATGACTTTTTGATACGTTCCGAAACCGGATCAACGCCGTTTTTGGAGCCGCAACCCCATATCGTCAGGGCCAGAAACAGCGTAAAGAACAGGGATAATTTCATAATCGGGAAAATTGAAAAATGGTGTGGATAGATTACTGTTTAAGCAGTTTGGCCGTAGCGCGCCGGTCGTTGGCAGTGGCCTGAATCAGGTACATACCGACGGGCAGGTCCGCAAGCGAAAGCGTGGTGTCGTGACTGCGCGACGCCTTACCCGACGCCCACGCCCGGACCGGCTTGCCGCTCAGATCAAGCAATTGCACGGCTACCGGCGCGGCTGTTTCGAGCAGGATCGTGACCCGGCAAACGTCCTGCGCCGGATTGGGCGAAACCACCATGCCAATACCCGTTGGGCCGGGTTCCAGCGCAGTGATGATGCTCACCGTGGCGGCACCCGACGTAGCCGAACAGCCGTTGAGCGAAACCATAACGGTGTAGTTCCCCTGCTGACTGGCGGTGTAGGTGTTGTTGGTAGCCCCCGGAATCAGCGTCCCATCCCGGAACCACTGGTAGGTCTGGCCAGTAGCGGCCGGGGTCGTGAGCACCACCGCCGTTCCCGACAGAATATTGGTAGGCCCAGCCGGACTGACAGTGGCCGTGGGCGATGGTTTTTGGGTAAGCACAACGCCGGTCGATGTGCCGGTACAACCTTTGCTATCCACCACCGAAACCGAATAAGTACCGGCAACGGTGGCACTGAGGGCAGGCGACGTTGCGCCGGGCAGCGGACTGTTGCCCAATCGCCACTGGTAGCTGTATGGCCCTGACCCACCACCGGCCGTGGCCGAGAGGGGAGCCGTTTGCCCGGCACAAATGGCCGATGCGCCGGTTACGGTTACGGTTACGGTTAGGTTGGGTGCCTGGGTGATGTTGACTGAGGCCGTTGATACGCAGCCATTAGTCGCTGTGACATCAACGGAGTACGTACCGGCTTGGGTGGCGGTCAACGAAGCCGTCGATGCCAGATTGGTGTTGCCCAACCGCCAACGATAGGTAAAGGGGCCGGTGCCACCTTCCGCGCTCCCCGTGATAACGACCGCGCTGCCCGCACAAAAATCAGTGCCGCCCGGTGCTTCAATCCGGGCTGTATGCGCACAAAGACAGGTTTCGCTAACTGCGACTGCTATAGACGGCATATTGGTTGCCGACGGATTCGACGACACCACCCGCAACCGGTAGCCTGAACCCGCCACCACCCCGTTGGGCAAGGTCGCTACGATGCTGCCCGACGTGGTACCCGTTACGGTGCCTACGTTGGTGAACGTACTGAAATCGCCCGATGAGTTAGAGAGTTGCGCCGTGAACACGTTGCCCGGCTGGTACGTGCCGGTGGTTGTGAAATTGACCACGTAGGAGGCCCGTCGGCACCACTCAGGCAGCCCCGATACCGTAATGACGTTGTCCTGAATCACAAAATCGCGGATGGCCATAACGCTCCAGCGACCCAGCGCGTTTTGTGCCCGGACAAACAGACGGTGCGGCCCGTTGGTTAGGCCTGTCAACGGAACGGTATAACTCAGGTCGTTGACCGACGTACCCGGTGTGATCGACACGCTCATGGCCGCACTCAAACCGGGGTCCGTATCTACGAAATACTCGATCCGGGTAATGTTGGGCTGGTCGATATCATCTTTATAGAACGGTTGCCGAGTGATGACGCTCCAACGACCTTCAGCGTTTTGCGCCCGCACATAGAGTGTATGAATGCCTGTGGGTACGTTGACGAGTGGAACCGTGAAAGAGATATCGGTGAGGGTAGTGGCGGGTGTAAACGATACGCTGGTAGCGACGCCATAGCCAGGGTCTGCGTCGATAAAATACTCGACCCGGTTGAGTATTGGGGGCGGGGTCTGTGTCCGCGCCGTACCTGGCCACAGTCCTCCGACCATGAGCAGGCAAACAAGAAGTATCCGCATGGTTGGCCAGTATTAATTGTTCGACCGTACGCTGATACGGACGTTCAGTGGTGCGTTGTTGTTAGCTGACGGTGGACTTACCAGATTAGTAATGATCGGAATGGGTGGCTGGCCTGAGAGAACATAAGGATTTGGCCCGCCAAATGGGCCAACGTCTGTACCATTCAGTCCTGCTCCGCGAGCAGGTGAGCCAGTTGCCAGTTGATAGTTTGTATCAGGCGTATTCGGGTTAGCTGCATTTGAGGTAAATAGATCTCTAAAATCAACGCCGTTTCGGTTGCCATTTCCAGTTGGTAACGCATTTGCACCTTTGCTGAAGCAATAGCTAAATGTTGATGCGGTAGTCTGACTAACCCCTCCATCAAACAGGCAATTTGTTATGGTAGAGTTTACAACACGAAAAGCACTTGATGCTATATTGTTGCTAATCAGTGCGTTATTTAGTTGGGAAAAGTGCGAAAACTCATCACAGATACTACAAGTTTCAAATGATGTATGAAGGATGCAGTTCTGTATAGTAATTCGATTGGCATTATTTTCAGGAACGCCACATGAACCTCTGATTCCCCTCGCTTTGATAAAACACTGCTTGATAGTGCATGAGTTTGCAAACAGGCTGGCTGCTCCATTGCACGTGCTGTTGAAGAGAATTCCTCTTTCAACATAGCTCCGCTCAACAGTTATACCTGATACGCTCGTGCCAAACGTAATGGAGCCTTGAACATCCATACCGCTCAGAAGGGTATTGTTACTACCATTGTTGAAAGTCACGTTGCCAATTTCAGCGTCAATCTGGCTGTCGTTTCCGTTCGGATTTGTACTCAGATAATACCCCCGTCCATAGATTATCAAGCGTTTGGCGCAAACTAATGGCCCGTAGTTGGTACCGGAAGCTTCCATATAAATAATATCGCCGTTGGCAGCGGCATCGTGGGCAGCCTGAATGGTGCTGTAGATGTTTGGGCCGGTGATGCCGGGCGTGTTGTTGCACCGCCGGATGGTCTGTGCCATTGCCTGCCCCGCGCTAATTAGCAGCAGGACGTAGAGAAGTAGTAGGTGTGGTTTCATGAGGTGCTGGTTAGCATTTCCCAAAGATGACTCTTCCGTTCATTCATCAATCGTAAAATGTACCAACCCGGCCATTGGCTTAACGAAACCGGGATTTGGCGCAGCGGGCGGGTAATGCGCACTAGCTAAATGGATGACGACGCGTGGCGAATTCGCCCTCTTTCCAGCAATTCGTAAGTAATCAGTCGGTTTTTTGTGTAGTTTCGGGAGTTCGTCTATCCATAATCTACCATGCGCGTTCTCCGCTGGCTGCTTTGCTGGAAATGGGGGTTACTATTGAGCGTAGCCCCAATATTTGCCAGGGCGCAACCGGCGCACCACCTGCCGCTTCAGCCGCACAAGGTCGGGAAGGCGCAACAGTTTTGCCGCGACGGCCTGGCCCGGCACGATACCATGCTGCTGGCCGAAGGCTACTACGAATTCGGTAAACTCTACATTGCCGCCACTGATTACCATACCGCTACCCGCTGGTTTATAAAGTCGATGCACCTGATTGAACCCCGGGGCGACTCCTACGAACTGGCCCGGCTCCACGTCCGGCTGGCCGACCTGGCCTCCCTTCAGGCGCAGTACGCACCCACCCGCGACCATGCCTATCAGGCTCTGGCCATTGCCCGTCGGTGTGGTTCCGAGCGAGGCATGATCCGGGCTTACGCGCTGCTTTCCCGACTGCACGACCGTAACTGGCATGCCGAAGCATCTGGCAATACGTTCTGGCCCACAGCCCGGCCCGACAGTGGCCTATATTATCTGCGGCAGGTAGAAGCACTGGCGTACCGGCTCAACGACCCGATGGATGTGGCCCACGCAAAGCATTCCATTGGCTATCGGCTGGCGGCCCGGCACGACCGGCGGGGCATTACTTACCTGACCGACGCGCTGACGATGGCCATCCGGCAAAACAGCAGCGACCAAGTCCCTATGATGCTCGACCTGGCCTCGGCTTATCTGACGTTCGGCCAGCCCCGCCCGGCGTTGAATCACATTCGCCGGGCCAAACTCATTGCCGACAGTGCGTATGCCAACGTGTATGCTATTCAGTACGCCGTTACCTACCATCTGGCCAACTACTACCGCGCTACCGGCCAGTGGAAACAGGCACTCACGCTGACTGATACGCTGCGGCAGTGGGAAAAACGCGACCTGATTGCCGATCGAAACGGTGCTATCTCCCGGCTGAGCATAGAATATGAATCGGAAAAGAAAGAAGCCCGCCTTAAAACTCAGCAGGATGAACTGACCCTTCAGATGGCCAACCAGCAAATGCAGCAACGATTTCTGTGGGCTATACTGGCCTCACTGGTCGGTGCGGTGGGCATGAGTGTCGTGTTTTTCTGGCTCTACCGAAAGAATCGGCGGATCAGCCGCCGAAATGCCAAACTGGTGCGGGAGCAAAACCACCGGGTCAAAAATAATTTGCAGGTAGTAGCGAGCCTGCTGAGTTTACAGGCCAATCGACTCACCGACAACACCGCGCAGCAGGCGGTGGAAGAAAGTCAGTACCGGGTACAGGCGATGGCTACCCTGCACCGGCGGCTCTACGACGGCGAACACCTGGCCAGCGTCTATCTGCCCGACTACCTGACCGAACTGGTCGAGGATGTGCTGGTGGCGTTTGGCTACCCGTATCTACAGCCAGAACTGGACATCGCGCCGATAACGCTCTCGGCCGACGAGGCCCTTCCGCTGGGATTGATTCTGAATGAGCTGACTACCAACGCCTGCAAATACGCCTTCCCCGGCCATCCAGACCCCATCTTTCGGGTGTCCTGCCAGCAGAAAGCCAATCAACTACAACTTGACGTAGCTGATAATGGTCCCGGACTGGAGGGTCCCGGACTGGAGGGTCCCGGACTGATGACCCCCGCCGAACCGCGTTTGAAAAATGCTGATTCGTTTGGCATGCGGCTCATTCAGCTGGAAGCCGATCAGTTGCGGGGTTCCCACCGGTTTACGGTAGCAGACGGCACGCGATTTACCCTGACATTTACACGCAGAAAACAAGATGGATCCACTAAATATCCTGATCGTCGAGGATGAAACGGTTACGGCAGCCAACATTCAGGAAACGCTGGAGCGGGCCGGTCACCGCGTTTCCGGCATTGCCCGCACGTACCACGAAGCTCTGGCTGCTGCCCGGCACCAGCCGCCCGACCTGGCCCTGATCGATATCCAGCTGGAAAGCGACCTGATGGATGGTATTGCCACCGCCCGGGCGCTGTTGGAGCAACACTGGATGCCTATTGTATACCTGACGGCCAATTCTGAACTGCCAACGGTTGAACGGGCCAGGGCCACCGCACCAGCCGCCTATCTGCTCAAACCCTTCCGGCCCAACGAGCTGACCATTCAGGTTGAACTGGCCTACCATAATTTCGTGGGTAGTGGCGGGTTGTCAACCAGCCCATTCCTGACCGACAGTGTGTTTCTGCCGTTTAACAAAGGATACGAGCGCATTATGAAGCAGGATGTACTGTACATGCGGGCTGCCGGTTCATACACGCAGGTTATGATGATGGGCGAGGGGAAAGCGCGGCTCTTCACGCTTAACCTCGGGGCACTGGCTCAGTACTTTCCCGATGCCGCATTTTACCGCCTGTCGCGGTCGCTGGTTATTAATCTGAACCACGTATCCCGGCTCGAACAGGGGCAGGTCTTTCTGAATCAGGTGGCGGTCGCCATTCCCGACGGGAGCCGGGCCGGTCTGCTCAAGAAACTATCGGTCGTCCGAACGCGCTGAGTAAGATAAGCATGACGTTACGAAATTTTAACGCGCAGGGCAGGCAACCCACAGCGACACATCAGCATCCTGCTTCCGGGTCAACGAATGTATTACCACGTTCATCCTCGAAAATTGCCTGTTCGTCAATGAAAGCGTCCGGTGTTTTCGTTTAGGTAGTACATTCACTTTCCCGTTCTACCACTTTCCTGCCGGTTTATGAAACTCGTTTTACTGTTCTTTACTGCCTGCTTATCTACCCTGACCGCTCAGGCACAGACCGGGCTGCGGGGTACCATAAAAACGGCCATTGGCGAGCCACTGCCCTACGCAGCCGTGGTGGTGAAAACGACCGACCAGGACACCCGCCCGCAGGGAACCATCACCAACGCCGAAGGTCGCTACGACATTGCGCTGCCGCCGGGTAACTATACCGTAACGTTTCAGTTTCTGGGGTTTCAGGCCGTTCAGAAAGCCGTAACGATTGCCGGAGATTACCAGACGCTCGACGTTACGTTGCAGGAACAGGCGTATCGGCTGGCCGAGGTGCAGACCAAAGCGGGTAACGAAGACCCCGCTTATACCATCATGCGCCGGGCCATTGCTAAAAGCCGGTTCCATCAGTTGCAGGTGTCGCGCTTTAAAGCACGGGTCTATAGTAAGTCGAGTTTCACCGTAACCGACCTGCCCAAACTGGTAGAAATGGGTTTTCGGAAACAACTGAAAGAGGCCGAGAAAGAAGCCAATTTCAAGGTAGGCGTTCCTATCCTGAACGAAACCGTTTCGGAAGTGTCGTTCAGTCAGCCTAATACGTTTCGTGAGCGGGTCATTGCCAACCGTAATTCACAGGGCGATTTTTTGAGTCCGGGCCGGTATTTCAATACCAGTTTCTACAACCCCACCGTGGCCGACGTCGTTTCGCCCCTCTCGCCCAAAGCCTTTGCGTATTACAAATTCGAGTATAAAGGCACGTTTCGGGAGCCGGGACCCAACGGCACAACCATCGAGGTGAGCAAGATTCAGGTCACTCCGCGTCAGTACGGCGAAGGTGTTTTTCGGGGTACGATTTTCATCATCGAAGATACCTGGGCCATTCATAGTCTGCAACTCGAAACCGTTAATAACATTGGCATTTCGTTCAGCATCCGGCACGTGTGCAGTCCCGTAAAAGGGGTCTGGATGCCCACCAATCAGCGGTACAGCGGGCAGGGTGCGTATCTGGGTGTCAAAGCCAATGGGCAGTATGTGCGTACACTGAGTTTCAGCGAATTTGTGGTCAATCCGGCGTTTGTAGAAGACATTCAGGTGGCCGACGAGAAGAAATACAAACCCGACCAGACACTCACGAAGGGCGAAATCAAAGACAAAAAGTTCGAGGACTTAGTCAAAAAGCAGAAGGAATTCTCGACCAGAAACCTGCGGCAGATGGTTAAAGAATACGAGAAACAGGAGCGCGAGGCCCGCAAAAAACGCAGCGAAGACGTAACTGTAATCCGCGACGATTCGCTGGTGGTCGATTCGCTGGCCAAACGCCGGTCCAATATGTTCTGGGATTCGCTGCGGTCCATCCCGCTCACCACCGCCGAGATCAAAAGCTACCGCAAAGCCGACAGCCTGGGCCTGATCAAAGTTATCCGAACCCCCGGCGATACGTCGCAATTGGGTCGCGCCCTCAACGATAGCACAAAAAAGAAAAACCGCAATAAATTTTCGCCGGGGCAACTGCTGAGCGGCTACGTCTGGAAATTAGACAAGCGGCTCTCCCTCGATTATACCAGCCCTATTTCACGCATCGAGTATAACACCGTGGAAGGCTATGCCTTAGAGGGTAAACTGAACCTGATTTTTCGCGCTAAAGTTGATTCGGTAAGCCGGTTTACGAAGATTCCGCTGGGTGTCTGGAACCTCGGCGGTACGGGTCGGTATCAGTTTGGGCGGCAGCAGGCGGTGGGCTACGGTCTGGCGAGTTACCAGCACAAAGCCACCAAAATCAGTGCGACCGGTGGGCGGTATTTTTACCAGTTTAACCCCAACGAACCCATCAGCCCGCTGCTGAACAGCATCACAACCCTGCTGTTCGAGCAGAACTTTATGAAGTTGTACCAGAAAGATTTTGCTAACCTGACCGTAACGGTATCGCCCTTTGGCGAACGCATCACGCTGACGGGTAGTATCGAACGGGCAAGGCGGTCAGAACTGTTCAATTTCAAAGAAGACATTAAGCCGTGGATCAACTGGAAAAACCGGCAGTTTACGCCCAACCGTCCCGAAAATGACGAGTTGAGTAACGACCCGGTGTTCATGCCTACGCACACGGCCACCATTCTGGACCTGAAACTCTCTACGCAGCTGGGTGCCAAACAGTACGTGATTCGTAACGGCAGACGAATTGCCCGGCGCAACGACGATGTTCCCCGGCTGTGGGTCAACTACCGGAAGGGCATGGGTGATACAGATTATGATTTCTTACAGGCGAGTCTAACGCATTCGTTCGAGACGGGTATTCGCAGCCGGTTGAGTTACGAGCTTCGGGCGGGCGCGTTCCTGAATGACCGGAAGCTATACTTTCCTGATTTCAAGCACTTTTTGGGCAATCAGTTTTTTCTGCAACAGGGCGACGTTTTGTCGAGCTTCCGGCTCCTGCCGTATTACCAGTATAGCACCGGCAAACGGTATCTGGAAGGTCACGTCCTGGCTGAGTTTCGGCAATTGTTGCTCACGCAGATTACGCTATTACGGCTGGTGGGGCTGAAAGAGAATGTATTTGTGCATTACTTAGCCACGCCCACCTCGCAGAACTATACCGAAGCTGGCTACGGACTGGACGGTCTGATTCCGCGTGTACTGCCGTTTTTTCGGGTCGAAGTCATCTCGCAATGGCAGGATGCCCGGTATCAGGGGCTGGGTTTCCGGCTCGGCACTACGCTGAAGTTTGGCCGGTAAGTGCGTAATATCAAATCAACTTTGCTGTTCTTCAATCACCTGAAAACCAATATGAAAAAACTCGTCCTGTTGTTTAGCCTAAGTGCCGGTTGTGCTGCCGGTCAGTCGCTGTCGAAACCCGAAATGGCCCTTGTTGCCACGGTAACGCAGCAAATGCCCGAAACGGAAGCCTTTCTGGAAAAAGTTGTGAATATCAACAGCGGTACGCTCAATAAAGTGGGTGTTCGGCAGGTGGGCGATCTGATGGGAGCCGAACTGGCCAAACTTGGTTTCACTATCGAGTGGGTTTCGCTGCCCGATTCGCTCAACCGGGCCGGGCATCTGGTAGCTACGCGTCGGGGGAAGCAAGGCAAGAAGCTGTTTCTGATTGGCCACCTGGACACGGTCTTTGAGAAGAGCCTGCCGATGGAGCCGTTTACCCGCCTGAACGACTCAACCGCATCCGGGCAGGGCGTGAACGATATGAAAGGGGGTGACGTCCTGATGATTGCCGCGCTCAAAGCACTACATACCCAGAAACAGCTCGACGACACCAGTATTACCCTCTATTTTACCGGCGACGAGGAGAGTTCGGGCGGTTCTGAAAGTCGGCGGGATTTCATTGAACGTGCTAAACAGGCCGATGCAGCCCTGGCGTTTGAAACGGCGCAGGGCCTGAATAACGTCACGACGGGTCGGCGGGGGAGTAGTAGCTGGACGCTGACCGTAAAAGCACGCACCGGCCACTCGTCGCGCATATTCAGCGATCTGGGCTACGGAGCCATTTACGAAGCTGCCCGTGTCCTGACCGAGTTTCGGCGAACGCTGGGGCAGGAGCAGAACCTAACCTTTAATCCGGGTCTGATTGTGGGGGGCTCCGAGGTGCATTATGATCCCAAAACGGCTAAAGCCGACGCTATTGGCAAAACGAATATTGTAGCGGGCGAAACGCTGGTGAAGGGCGACCTGCGCTTTTTAGGTGAAGCCCAGAAAGAAAGCGCCCGCGCCCGGATGCGCGAAATTGTGCAGAAGAGCCTACCCCTGACCGGCTCGAAAATCACATTCTCCGACGGTATTCCATCCATGGAACCATCGGCAGCTAACGATAAACTCCGCGAAACCGTTGATAAAGTCAGCCGTGATATGGGTTTCGGGCCGGTTATGGCGGGTGATCCCGGCTCTCGGGGGGCGGGCGATGTATCGTTCGTGGCGGCATACCTGCCGTGTCTGGACGGCCTGGGTGCATCGGGTAAGGGGGCGCACAGCATCGAAGAAACCATGAACATGAAGGAGTACCCGAAATTGATTCAGCGTACCGCCGTACTGCTCTACCGCCTGACGAGATAGCCAGTCAGGTAGTACTTTCTATGAAGCAAATTACTGAAAATCAACCAATTGGTGTTTTTGATTCCGGCTACGGCGGGCTGACCATCCTGCGTGAGATTGTGCAGAAACTGCCGCAGTACGACTACGTATATCTGGGCGACAATGCCCGGACGCCCTACGGTACACGCTCGTTCGAGACGGTATATCAGTACACCCTGGAGTGTGTCAAACTGCTGTTCGACCGGGGCTGTCGGCTCGTGATTGTGGCCTGCAACACGGCCTCGGCTAAAGCCCTGCGCAATATTCAGCAATTAGACTTACCTCATATCGCCCCCGGACTGGACGGTCCGGCCCGGCGGGTACTGGGCGTGATCCGGCCCACAACGGAGGTAATCGGCAACTACTCGGAAACGGGGGAGGTAGGCATTCTGGCCACACGCGGCACGGTATCGTCAGAGTCGTATCTGGTAGAGATCGAGAAGTTTTTCCCGGACGTGCGGGTATATCAGGAAGCGTGTCCGATGTGGGTGCCGCTCATCGAAAACGGCGAATATGACAGCCCCGGTGCAGATTATTTTGTGAAGCAGCACCTCGCCCGGATTATGGCGCAATCGCCCAACATTGACACGCTGTTGCTGGCCTGTACGCACTATCCGTTGCTCATCGACAAAATCAGGCAGTACGTGCCCAAAACCATCACGATTCTGAGTCAGGGCCGCATCGTAGCGAATAGCTTGGCCAATTACCTGCACCGTCATCCCGAACTGGAAAGCCAGATTAGCCAGTCCGGCAACCGTCAGTTTCTCACGACTGACTCTGCTGATGATTTTGACCGGCAGGCAACCGTTTTTTATGGCGAAGCCGTTCAGTCGGTGTATTGTAGCCCGGAGGTCCATGTCCGGTAGCCGTAGGCTAACGATGTAGTGCGTTTTTAAGCCTTCGGCTACCGGACCGGGAGGTCCGGGCTACAATGTGCTACATCCCCCGCCAGTACAGCGGCTTCATGCAGTAGCTCGGTAGCAACCAGTTCATCGGTTACGGCTTCTATGCGCTCATCAACTTCGTCCAGGCGGTCATCAAACACGGTGGGCTGCATACCCATCAGCAAACGGCCCACGTAGAGCAGACTGAGCGAAAAGCGCAGTTCGGGCAGGGCGGGGCTGTGGCGGGTTTGCGGTTCTGCTGGCATCATAACGTTCTGATTTTCATGCTACGGAAGTAAATCGGCGCACCGGCATGTTTGCCCTGTAAGCCGATAAACCCGCGCATGGGTAATTCGGCGGGTGGTTTGCTGAGCCATTCCGGTACGGGCGAACCGTCGGGATTGCTTTTGGCGGAGGTGAACTTGCTCAGGTCAACCGTGTTTACCAGCTGGTTATTCAGCACGATGTACAGCATCTTGCCCTGCGCAGTAATGGTGTAGCGATTCCACTCGCCGGGGCGTTTAACGACCTGTTGCTTCGTAGCAGCCTGATGCCCAAACACCGCTCCGCACTGCCAGTTCGTGGGCGAATCGGCCCATTTCTTAGCGTAGTCGTCGGCAATCTGTATTTCTACCGAATTAGGTATCCAGTTGCTGGTGTCCGAGCAGTGTACCACTACGCCACTGTTGGTGCCGTCGGCGGTTTTGAAGAACAAATCCAGCACGAAATCGTCGTAGGGTACTTTGGTCCAGATAGCCTCGTCGGCACTGGCAGTCAGAACGCCCTCGTCGTAAGTCCATACGCCCTTTGGATAACTGGCATTAGACAGGTCGTACTCGAACAGTGGCTGCCAGCTCGCCCCGCTTGGATTGGGGTGACCTTTTGGGGGCGTCTGCGCAAACAGCGAGGCTGAAAGAAGAAGGGTCAGGCAGGTAAGGAGGGATTTTAGCATGATTTTTCTTTTGGGAGACAAATCTTTTTAGACACGGTCGGTCCACCGAAGCGGATACACAAATAAGCACAGAGTTTCACAGAGAAAAAAGAGAAAAAACTCCGTGAAACGCTGTGTCTTCTCTGTGCGACTCTGTGGCTAAAAAAAACCTTTCTGATTAAAACTCTTCATAATCCAGCCCCCCCCAATTACGTCATCGCCTTCGTAAAAGACAGCCGCCTGACCGGGTGCAATCGCCGATACGCCTTCGTGGAAGTTTACCTCGATGCGGTCATGAGCGGTTTGCGTGACCATAGCGGGCGTGCCGTCGTGTTTGTAGCGCACTTTGGTGGTGGTTTCCAGCGGGGCGTTCAGGCGGTCGTATTTTTGCAGATTCAGTTTGCTCACTACCATCCCGTCGCGGTACAGATCGCGGTCCAGCCCCAGCACTACCTCGTTGGTGTCCTTGCGGATTTCCGTCACAAACATTGGTTGTCCAAACGCCATGCCCAGTCCTTTGCGCTGCCCGATGGTATAGAACGGGTAGCCCTGATGCTTCCCCATGACGCGGCCCGTGCCTTCTTCCACAAAATGCCCCCCCGCCACCTCGGCTTCCAGCCCCGGCATCCGCCGTTTCAGAAAACCCCGGTAGTCATTATCTGGCACGAAGCAGATTTCGTAGGATTCCGATTTGGTGACGAGCTCCATAAAGCCGCGCTCTGTGGCCATATCGCGGATTTCAGATTTACGCAGGTGCCCCAGCGGAAGCTTCGTCCGGCTCAAACTCGCCTGCGAAACACCCCATAGCACGTACGACTGGTCTTTGAGCGAATCGACGCCCTTGGAAATGACAAACCGCCCGGTACCATCGTCCTGCCGGACGTGGGCGTAGTGACCCGTTGCGATGGATTCGCAGTCGAGCCGGTCGGCGCGTTTGAGCAGGGCGTCCCATTTGATATGGGTGTTGCACATGACGCAGGGGTTAGGCGTGCGGCCTTCGAGGTACTCGCCTGTGAAGTGGTCAATGACGGCGTCGCCAAACTCTTCGCGAATGTCGAGGATGTAATGCGGAAAGCCGAGGCTGACGGCAATGTTGCGGGCGTCGTTGATGCTGTCGAGTGAGCAGCAGCCCGTTTCTTTTTTGGTCCCGCCAGAGGAGGCATAGTCCCACGTTTTCATGGTCATGCCAATCACTTCGTACCCGTCTTCGTGCAGCATCACCGCTGCCAAAGACGAGTCAATGCCGCCACTCATGGCGACGAGAATGCGTCCGTGTTTGCTCATTTCTGGTATCTGCCAGGGGTCAAAGCCCTGCGATTTTTAGGATTCGGCACCGTGCCGAACGTCATTTTAACAGTCAGTGCCCCGGGTTTGGTTTCCGGTAGATTACGGGTCTCTTTTAACACCTGATTTTTCGGTATCTTTGAATACACATAAACCAACCCGGCATAACCATGTACACCACGAACTACAATCCCACGTTTGCCTATGACGACGTGGATGTATATGGCCCCAAAGCACACCAGCGTATTATCTCGAAGTTGAACTCTGGCTTAGGACCACTCTACTATTCCGAAGGGAAACTCGACCTCGAACCACTGCCCGAAACCATGCTCAACGATGGTGAAGCGAGTCCGGTACCAGACCTCATCCTCTATGATAATGAAGCCCGAACTACACCGATCATCATCGAGGTGTGCCATACCGACGGTCTGCGCCGGGATATTCGTAAAGTGATCCAACTGATTGATGCTGATGAGTATGGTATTCTGGAAGGCTTCGTGTATGATTACCTGACGTATGAATGGTACCGGTATCGGAAAGGCGATGGTGGTCTGACCGAATCCAGTTCATATTCGGATATATTGAATATGGATATCAACCAGTTCCTGTGAATTTTTACTCGTTCCGCAACGATTTGACCGGGTTCATCAGCGCAGCCCGGATGCTTTGGTAACTCACCGTCAGCAGCGCAACGCCCGTTACCAGACCACCCGCTAGGGCAAACACCCACCATTCGATGTTGATTTTATAGGCGAAATTGGCCAGCCACCGGTTCATAGCCCACCACGCCACCGGCGAAGCAATGACCACGGCCAGCAGAATCAGCTTTAGAAAATCTTTCGATAACAACGTTACAATGCTGGCCACGCTGGCACCCAGCACTTTGCGAACGCCGATTTCTTTGGTGCGGGCTTCCACCGAGAACGTCATCAGGCCCAGCAATCCCAGGCAGGAAATCAGGATGGCTAAGCCAGCAAAACAGAGAACAATCTGCCCGGTGCGCTGCTCGG
>Ga0123337_10004100_pt1 | contig 15008 bp, 10 predicted proteins | sample frozenSSSSmetaG_FD_89792 | JGI IMG/M metagenome (GOLD analysis project Ga0123337, IMG submission 89792) | Glacier valley bacterial and archeal communities from Borup Fiord, Nunavut, Canada, to study Microbial Dark Matter (Phase II) -... | ecosystem: Environmental > Aquatic > Freshwater > Ice >... | reverse complement strand
CGCTGCTCGGACGTGTTCAAGCATGCCAACATGGCCGGCACCGCCAAGCATGGCGGCGTCATCGCCATTGCCGGCGATGACCATGTCAGCAAAAGCTCGACCGCGCCGCACCAGAGCGACCACATCTTCAAGGCCTGCGGCCTGCCGGTGTTCTTTCCGTCCAGCGTGCAGGAAATCCTCGACATGGGCTTGCACGCCTTCGCCATGAGCCGCTTTTCGGGCGTCTGGTCGGGCATGAAGACGATCCAGGAAGTAGTCGAGTCGTCGAGTTCGGTGTCGGTCGATCCGGACCGGGTCAAGATCATCATTCCCGAGGATTTCCAGATGCCGACTGGCGGCCTGCACATCCGCTGGCCTGACGCGCCGCTGGAGCAGGAAGCGCGGCTGATGGATTACAAATGGTATGCGGCGCTGGCCTATGTGCGGGCCAACAAGCTCAACTACAACGTGATTGCCGGGCCGAATGACCGCTTCGGCCTGATTGCCAGCGGCAAGGCCTTCAATGACACGCGCCAGGCCCTCAACGATCTGGGGCTGGACGAGGATACCTGCCACCAGTTGGGCATCCGGCTGCACAAGGTCAATGTGGTCTGGCCGCTCGAAGCCACCATCACGCGTGACTTCGCCATGGGGCTGCAGGAAATCCTGGTGGTCGAGGAAAAGCGCCAGGTCATCGAATACCAGATCAAGGAAGAACTCTACAACTGGCGTGCCGACGTGCGGCCCAATGTGCTGGGCAAGTTCGACGAGCCCGAAGGCGACCAGTCGGGCGGCGAGTGGAGCCATGCCAACCCGAGCGACCACTGGCTGCTGCGACCCAAGGCCGACCTGACGCCGGCCATCATCGCCAAGGCCATCGCCAAGCGCCTGACCAAGCTGGGCGTACCCGGCGACATCATTGCGCGCATGCAGGGGCGGCTGGCGGTTATCGAGGCCCGGGAGCGCGCCTTGACAGAAACCAAGCTGGAGACCGGCGAACGCGCGCCATGGTTTTGCAGCGGCTGCCCGCACAACACCAGCACCCGGGTGCCCGAAGGTTCGCGGGCCGTGGCCGGCATCGGCTGCCATTACATGGCGACCTGGATGGACCGCAGCACCTCGACCTTCACCCAGATGGGCGGCGAGGGCGTGACCTGGGTCGGCCAATCGGCCTTCACCACCGAGCCGCACATCTTCGCCAACCTGGGCGATGGCACCTACTTTCACAGCGGGCTGCTCGCCATTCGCCAGAGCATTGCCAGCGGCGTCAACATCACCTACAAGATTTTGTACAACGATGCAGTGGCGATGACTGGTGGCCAGCAGGTCGGCGAGCGGCCCGAAGGCCATTCGGTGGCGCAGATTGCGCACAGCTTGCGGGCCGAGGGCGTGGCCCGGCTGGTCGTGGTCACCGACGAGCCCGAGAAATACCACGGCCGTACGCATGCCGTGGACAGCAGCGTGGCGCGCGCCGGCCACGCCGAGCTGATCAACGACCTGCCGCCGGGCGTCGAGGTCTTCCACCGCGACGAACTGGACAAGCTCCAGCGCGAGTTCCGCGAGCTCAAGGGCTGCACCGCCATCATCTACGACCAGACCTGCGCGACCGAAAAGCGCCGGCGCCGCAAGCGCGGCACGCTGGTCGATCCGGCCAAGCGCGTGGTCATCAACGAGCTGGTGTGCGAAGGCTGCGGCGACTGCTCGGTGCAGTCCAACTGCCTGTCGGTCGAACCGCTGGAAACCGAATTCGGCCGCAAGCGCCAGATCAACCAGAACACCTGCAACAAGGATTACTCCTGCCTCAAGGGTTTCTGCCCGAGTTTCGTGACCGTCGAGGGCGGCCAGCTCAAGAAGCCCAAGAAGGAAAAAAAGGGCGACCTGGCGAGCCTGCCCGCGATTCCCGATCCGGTGCTGCCGGTGGCGGAAAGCGCCTGGGGCATCGTGGTCGGCGGCGTCGGCGGCACCGGCGTCATCACCATCGGCCAGTTGCTGGGCATGGCCGCGCACCTCGAAGGCAAGGGCGTGGTAACGCAGGATGCCGGCGGACTGGCGCAAAAGGGCGGCGCGACCTGGAGCCACATCCAGATTGCGAATCGGCCGGAATCCATCTACACCACCAAGGTTGATACGGCAAAAGCCGACCTGGTGATCGGCTGCGACCCGATCGTGACGGCCAGCCCCTACACGCTGGCCACGATGCAGCCGGGCCGCACTTTTGTCGCGATGAATTCGCACGGCACGCCAACGGCAGCGTTCGTGACCAATCCCGGCTGGCAGTTTCCGGGCGGCAACTGCGAAAGCGCCGTGCGCAACGCAGTCGGCGCAGAAGGGATGGCCAGTTTTGATGCCGAACAGGTCGCGGTGCAGATGATTGGCGACTCGATCTACACCAACCCGCTGATCCTGGGCTTTGCCTGGCAAAAAGGCCGGGTGCCGCTGACCCATGCCGCGTTGATGCGGGCCATGGAACTCAACAACGTGCAGGTTGACAACAACAAGGCGGCATTTGAATGGGGCCGGCGCTGCGCGCATGACCTGGCCTCGGTGCAGGCGTTGTTCAAGGCCGCGCAGGTGATCGAGTTTGTCAAAAAGCCGTCGCTGACCGAAATGCTGGGCAAGCGCGTGACCTTCCTGACGGATTACCAGAATGCGGCGTATGCCCGGACTTACCAGGACTTCGTCGAAAAGGTGCGTGCGGTGGAAGCGCCGCTGGGGAAAACCACGCTGACCGAAGCCGTCGCGCGTTACCTGTTCAAGCTCATGGCCTACAAGGACGAGTACGAAGTGGCACGGCTGCACACCGACACCGGTTTCCTGAACAAGGTCAATGCCATGTTTGAAGGCGACTTCAAGCTCAATTACCACCTGGCGCCGCCATTGATCGCCAAGAAAAACGACAAGGGCGAGCTGCAAAAGCAGCAATTCGGCCCCTGGATGCTGACGGGTTTCAGGCTGCTGGCCAAGCTCAAGGGCCTGCGCGGCACGCCGTTCGACCTGTTTGGCCGCACCGACGAGCGGCGGGAAGAGCGCGCCTTGATTGCCGACTACCGGGCCAGTATCGAAGAAGTGCTGGCCGGCTTGAGGCCTGAAAACCATGTCACGGCTGTGGAAATTGCCCGGATTCCCGAGCTGATCAAAGGCTACGGGCACGTCAAGGCGCGTCATTTGGCCGCTGCCCGGCCGCAATGGGCGGCGCTGATGCAGGCCTTCCGCCAGCCGGCCGCCGTGCAGAAGAAGCAGGCGGCCTGAGCCTGGGGGCACGGGCCTGGCACCCGTCGCGCCTTGTTTCAAAGGCCTGCGGACCCGGGCATTTGGCCTGCCGCGCGCAAGCCAATGGAAAAATAGCCGTACGCTTGCTGGCTAAATTCAGGGCTTGCGCCCGACGCATACAATCGTCCGTCCATGTTCCGGCCTTGCCGACTTGGGCGTTCGCCAGTGTTCTTTTAATAATTGTGGAGTCAGCCGTGTTTATTTCTTCAGCTTTTGCCCAAACTGCCCCCGCTGCCGCAGCCGGCGGCAGTGACATGATGTCCACGCTCACCGGCATGCTGCCGCTGGTGTTGATGTTCGTGGTGCTGTATTTCGTGATGATCCGCCCACAGATGAGGAAGCAGAAAGAGCATCGCGCCATGATCGAGGCGCTGGCCAAAGGCGACGAAGTCGCTACCGCCGGCGGCTTGCTGGGCAAAGTCATCCGCCTGGGCGAAGGTTACCTGACGCTGGAAATCTCCCCCGGCGTCGAGGTGCAACTGCAGCGCAGCGCCATTGTCCAGGTGTTGCCCAAGGGCGCCATCAACAGCGCCAAATAAAGCCACACTGAAAAACGACGGTCCGGTCGGGCGCGCCTGGGCAAGCCGGGCCCGCTCTTTGTCCATCCGTTCACCAGGAACAGTCCTCTTATGAATCGTTATCCGGCCTGGAAGTACGCCATCATGGTGGTCGTGCTGCTGATTGCAGCCTTGTACACACTGCCCAATTTCTTTGGCGAAGCGCCAGCGGTGCAGGTCTCCAGCAGCAAGTCAACCGTCAAGGTGGACACGACGACGCTGGCCAAGGTCGAGCAGGCGCTCAAGGATGCCAGCATTGCAGCAGACGGCATCACGCTGGAAGCCGGTTCCATCAAGGCCCGTTTTGGCGATACCGACACCCAAGGCAAGGCCAAGGACGCAATCCAGGCAGCGCTTTCACCGGACCCTTCTGATCCGGCTTATGTGGTTGCGCTCAACCTGCTGTCGCGCTCGCCGGCCTGGCTGACGGCGCTGAACGCCAACCCGATGTACCTGGGGCTGGACCTGCGCGGCGGCGTGCATTTCATGCTGCAGGTGGACATGAAAGCTGCGCTGACCAAGCGCGCCGAATCGCTGGCCGGCGACATTCGACTCTCGCTGCGTGAAAAGAACATCCGTCACAGCGGCATTGCCCGCAATGGCGAAGCCATCGAAATCCGCTTTCGTGATTCCGCCACCCTGACATCGGCCAAAAACCTGATCCAGGACCAGATCCCCGACCTTCAGATGGTTGAAGCGCCGGACGGCACCGATTACAAACTGACCGCCACCATCAAGCCCGAGGCCGCCCGCCGCATCCAGGACCAGGCGCTCAAGCAGAACATGGTGACGCTGCACAACCGGATCAACGAGCTCGGCGTGGCCGAACCGGTGATCCAGCAGCAGGGCATTGACCGCATCGTGGTGCAGCTGCCTGGCGTTCAGGACACGGCCAAGGCCAAGGACATTCTCGGGCGCACTGCCACGCTGGAAATGCGTCTGGTCGAAGACAGCGCCGAAGCCCGGGCGGCCGAAAACGGTACCGGCCCGGTACCGTTTGGCGCCGAGCGCTTTTTCGAGCGCAATGGCCAGGCGGTGATCGTCAAGAAGCAGGTCATCCTGACCGGCGAAAACCTGACCGATGCCCAGCCGGGTTTTGATTCGCAGAACCAGCAGCCCAAGGTCGATCTGACGGTCGATGCCAAGGGCGGCCGCATCATGCGTGACACCAGCCGCGAAAACATAAAAAAGCGCATGGCGATCCTGCTGTTTGAAAAAGGCAAGGGCGAAGTGCTGACGGCGCCTGTCATCCAGGGCGAACTCGGCAACCGTTTCCAGATTTCCGGCTCCATGAGCGTCAATGAAGCCAGCGATCTGGCGCTGTTGCTGCGCGCTGGTTCCCTGGCCGCGCCCATGGACATCATCGAAGAGCGCACGATCGGCCCCACACTGGGCGCGGAAAACATCACCAAAGGCTTTCACAGCGTGTCCTGGGGTTTTGCGGTGATCGTGGTGTTCATGGTTACTTATTACATGCTGTTCGGCTTGTTCTCGGGCATCGCGCTGGCCGTCAACCTGCTGCTGCTGGTGGCCGTGCTGTCGATGTTGCAGGCGACATTGACGCTGCCGGGCATGGCGGCGATGGCGCTGGCGCTGGGCATGGCGATTGACTCGAACGTGCTGATCAATGAACGCATCCGCGAGGAACTGCGCGGCGGTGCCTCGCCGCAGGCCGCCATTCATTCGGGCTACGAGCGGGCCTGGGCGACGATTTTGGACTCTAATATCTCGACCCTTATTGCCGGCCTGGCTTTGCTGGCCTTTGGTTCGGGGCCGGTTCGCGGCTTTGCCGTGGTGCACTGCATCGGCATTCTGACCAGCATGTTCTCCGCCGTGTTTTTCTCGCGCGGTCTGGTCAACCTCTGGTATGGCCGGCAGAAAAAGCTCAAGACGGTGTCGATTGGCACGATATGGCGCCCGCCCTCAGATGGCGCACTCGCCAAGTAAATGACGGTCTCTTTTTCCTGAGCTGCTTCCCAAGGACCCCAGATGGAATTTTTCAAAATCCGGCGCGACATTCCGTTCATGCGGTACGCCCTGATCTTCAACGTCATCAGTTTCACCACCTTTGCGCTGGCGGTATTTTTCCTGTTCTCGCGCGGGCTACACCTGTCGGTCGAGTTCACTGGCGGCACCCTGATGGAGGTGAACTACACCCAGGCGGCCGATGTCGGCAAGATCCGCAACACCGTAGCCGCTCTGGGCTTGAGCGAAGTGCAGGTGCAGAATTTCGGCACCTCGCGTGACGTGATGATCCGCCTGCCGGCGCAAAAGGGCGTCAGCACTGCCCAGCAGAGCGATACCGTGTTGGCGGCGCTCAAGGCCGCCAGCCCTGATGTGACGCTGCGCCGCACCGAGTTTGTCGGGCCGCAGGTCGGCGAAGAGCTGGCTCAGGACGGACTCAAGGCGCTGGCCATGGTGGTGTTCGGAATCATGATCTACCTGGCTTTTCGTTTCGAGTGGAAATATGCGGTCGCCGCCATCATTGCCAACCTGCATGACGTGATCATCATTCTTGGATTTTTCGCCTTTTTCCAGTGGGAGTTTTCGCTCGCGGTGCTGGCCGCCGTACTGGCGGTGCTGGGTTACTCTGTCAATGAATCGGTGGTGATTTTTGACCGGATTCGCGAGAACTTCCGCCGTTACCGCAAGATGAACACGCAGGAGATCATCAACAACGCGATCACCTCCACCATCAGCCGGACCATCATTACCCACGGCTCGACCCAGATCATGGTGCTGTCCATGCTGCTGTTCGGTGGTCCCACGCTGTTTTACTTCGCGCTGGCGCTGACCATCGGCATTTTGTTCGGCATTTACTCGTCGGTGTTCGTGGCCGCTGCGATCGCCATGTGGCTGGGCATCAAGCGTGAAGACCTGGTCAAGGGACCGGCCAAAAAGGACGAAGATCCCAACGATCCGAACGCAGGCGCCACGGTGTAGTTCTCCGTCTGTAAACCATCAAGATGGCCGTGCCTTTACGCAACCCCAAGCTCAGTCTTATTGCGGTACAGGCCCGTGCCTTGTTCACCCACCGCGCGGTCGGCATGTTGCCCGCGCTGGCTGCATCCTTTGGCGACATGCTGGCTGTACGCGCTGCCCGGCCCGGCAATGCCCGCGAAATGCAGGAGTTGCGCGACGCCTTGCTGACTTTCCAGAAAAAAAGTCCGGCCTGGGTGCAGGGAACCCAGGACGCATGGGCCAAAGCCTCGCCACCTGGCGCGGCTGTGCCGCCCACAGCATTGTCAGAGCCCGGCAAGATGGAACTGGTCGGCGACGAGGCGGTAGAGCACCGTATCCTTGCGTCGCGGCTGGCGCTGAGCCTGCTTGATCTGGCGAGCTGGGAACTCAATGACCTGCGTCTGCGCATCCAGAGCCTGGAAGGCGCATCCGAACTGGACAAGCAGGACATTTTTCGACCGGAAGTGCTCGCAAAAGGGCTGATAGAGCAATGGACGCATGCGGGGTTGCCGCCGTCCGTGTGGCTGCTGGTGCAGGGAATGGCCCAGAAAAGCATGGCGCTGCAGATGCTGAACATCTACCACGCAACCAATGAGTTCCTGATCCAGCAAGGCGTGATGCCGGAAATCGATCTTCGGCCCCTGGTCAGGCGCACGCCTTCTGCGGTGGCTGTCAAGCCGATTTCAAGCGCTTTTGGCGCACTGGAAACCCCGGCGGGGAAAACCGCGCAGGAAGGCGCTGCACACAGCGGGCCGGGCCATTCGAGTGCGGGCAGCGCAAAAGACGGCGCTGCCCAGGCGACCGACGGCAGGGGTGCAGGCGATGCACATGACCGGACGCCGACAGCGATGACGACGGCGACCACCGCCATGGCCCGCGTGCGCATGCGGGCCCAGGACGTGATGGGACGACTCAAGCAGATGCTTGTCCGGCAGGTGCCGGGTTTTGACGAATCACGGGCCTCCCAAGCGTCACCGCAACTGGTGCAGGCCATCAACAGCATGGCGCGGGCCGAACAATCCAGTGCCCATTACACCCTGCAGGCCCAGGAGCATGACACTTTGCGTGGGCCGCATGATGTTGAACAGGCCCTGCATGCGCTGCGTCAGCGCACCAGCAGGCTCAAACAGGCAGCCGCCACCTCGGGAGAAAAAGCCACGGTTGAAATCGTGGCATTGATGTTCCAGAGCATCCTGTCCGAAGACCGGATTCCGCCTGGAATTCGTGTCTGGTTTGCGCGGCTGCAAATGCCGGTGCTTCGGGTGGCGATTGCCGAGCCCGAGTTTTTCAACTCGCTGCAGCATCCGGCGCGCCTGTTGATCGACCGCATGGGTTCCTGCGTGCTGGGCTTTGAGGTCACCGTGGCCGGCAATGTCATGGCGTCCGAAATCAGCCGCGTGGTCCAGGTGATTGAGCAATACCCCGAAACCGGCCGCCGGGTGTTTCAGCTGGTCTATGAAGAGTTTGACAAATTCCTGTCCCGCTTTCTTTCCGAACAGGGCAGCGTCGCGCAGGTGGTCAGCCTGGCCCAGCAGCTGGAACAAAAAGAAACCATGGTGATCCAGTACACCATCGAGATGAGGCGCATGCTCGACGACATGCCGGTTCGCGACGAAATCAGGCAGTTCCTGTTCAAAATCTGGGCCGAGGTGCTGGCCATTGCCGCGATGAAAAATGGCCCGCAGCATGCGCACACCCTGCTGCTCAAACAGGCTGCGGCGGACTTGGTCTGGGCGGCCAGCGCCAAGCCCAACCGTATCGACCGCACCCGGGTGATTGCCGCTTTGCCTGGCCAGTTGCAACTGCTGCGCCAGGGCATGACCACGCTGGGCATGAACCTGCCAGCACAGGACGCGCAACTGAAGGTCATCAGCGACACGCTGGCCGATGCCTTTCTGTCGAAAACCGGTGTCATTCCCCTCGAAAAAATCGAGGCCATGGGCCGGCGGCTGGTCAATCTGGAGGACTACCTGTCCGATCAGGATGTCGGCGACTTGCCGCTCGATACCGACAGCCTGGTCATGATGATAGGGATTGATGCGGCAAATATCGAGGTCATCGGTAATGGCGGCAGCCAGCCGACACAAGCCATGCTGGCTTGGGCCAGGGAACTGCAGCCCGGCAGCTGGTTCAACCTGGACCACAACGGAAAAATCAGCCGTGTGCAGCTGGCCTGGTGCAGCGAGCGCAAGCAATTGCATCTTTTCGCCGCAAATGACGGCCGCATTTTTCTGATCCAGATGCGCAGGCTGGCCGCTTACCTGCAAGCGGGATTGCTGTTGCCTGTTGAAGAGGAAGCGCTGACGGTGCGCGCCACCCGGGAAGCCCTGGCCAAGCTGGACGCCAACCCCGAGCGGCTGCTCAGCTAGGCGCAATACCCGAAGCCCGGACGCAGGCTTCAGTGCGCCAGACGGCCCTGCGTGTCGTCGCACAATTCGTCGAGCACCAGCGCGTCTGGCTCTTCGCCAAAGCTCCAGTAAACCATCAGCACGATGATCTTGAGGTCGTCCAGCAGCACCGGGTCGCCCGGTGCAGCCATGGCACGGTCAATCACGATTTCCCGCATGTAGGGCGGCAGGACGCCGGAGGCTTCGAGAAAGCAGACAAAGCCAAGGCTTTGCACGCCCAGATGCTCCTGTTCGGCCACGGAATAGATTCGCAGGCTGTTGCCCGACTGCGCCTGCATGCAGGACAGGGCGCTGGCAGCGTCGGCATTGTCAGGACTGGCCTTGCCCGGCAGGCTGATCTGCGTGCCTTTGGCGGCAATGTTCAGGCCGTCCAGCCAGACCAGTGCTTGCTGGATCTCTTCGGCTTCAAATCCTGCGGCCGTGAGTCTTCGCCCGAGCCGGTCAAATTCAGGACAGGCATCGCCTTGCCAGTAATTTTCGTAAACATACACCAGGACTTCAAACATGCTTTCAATATAACGCAGATAAGGTCAGCTTGTCGCCATGCGTTGAAACAGTCCGCCGGGCAGGCGCACGACCTGTCCGTCGAGTTCCAGCTCCAGCAGTTGCGCCTGCAGATGGGCGGTGTCCAGGCCGGTGCGGGCCAGCAGGGCGTCCAGGCTCACTGCATCAAAACCCAGCGCCGACAACAGCGGGTCTTCAGGGGCCGAACTGGCGGCGTCACCCTCTGCTTGCGGCTGCGGGGCATCAAGGGCTGTACCTGAACCGGCGGGCGCCAGCTTGAGCTCTTCCAGCACATCCTGCGCCACCTCCACCAGCTTGGCGCCCTGCTTGATCAAGGCATGGCAGCCGCGCGACTGCGGCGAATGAATCGAGCCAGGAATGGCAAACACCTCCTTGCCCTGTTCGGCCGCCAGCCGGGCGGTGATCAGCGAGCCTGACTGCAGCGCCGCCTCGACCACCAGCGTGCCCCGGCTCAGCCCGGAAATGATGCGGTTGCGCCTGGGAAAGTTGGCCGTCAGCGGCGGGGTGCCGATCGGGAATTCGCTGATGAGCATGCCCTGCTGCGCAATGCGGTGCGCCAGGGCAAGATGCCTTTTGGGATAGACCCGGTCCAGCCCGGTGCCCACCACCGCAATCGTCTCGCCGCCGCCCAGCATCGCGCCGTCATGGGCGGCGCCGTCAATGCCCAGCGCCAGCCCCGACACCACGCAGATGCCCGCGCTGCCGAAGGCCCGGGCAAACTGCCGGGCATTGCTTTCACCCTGCGGCGTGGGATTGCGGCTGCCGACGATAGCCAGACTGTTTGCTATTGCTTTGCTAGCATTGTCCGCATGACTGGCAAGCGTTCCAAGCATGTAAAGCATCAAGGGCGGGTCTTCGATGTCAAGCAGCGGGGCCGGGTAGGCGGCATCGCCGAGCACGACGACGCGCCGGTCATCGCCGGCCTGCAGCCAGTCCAGCGTGGCTTGCAGCTGGGCCGCCAGATCGGGTGGCTCGCCTCGCAAGGCGCTGGCCAGTTTGTCTGTGCCCAGTTTTTGCAGCGTGCTGCTGCTCTGCTCAAAGATGGCCTGAGCCGACCCGAAGGCGGTCAGCAGCCTGCGGGCCGTGGTGTTGCCCACGCCGGGCGTGAGCGTCAGCCGCAGCCAGGCTTTCAGTTCTTGGGTGTCCATGGCGGGAGGTTTAAAAGTGGGCAGGATTGCCAGTAGGCCAGGCGCCGACGCAGCGCCGCTGCCGGGTGATAAGCAGCATGGGAGACTCAATCCGGGTTGGTGAAGCGGTCGCCGACCCTGACGGCGTCCGTCACCTGCAAAACCAGCGCATACGACAGCCGGTCAAAGGTGCGGAACACCATCATCAGGCCGTTGCGCTCATCGGGCAGCTTGATGTCCGGCCGGGCGCTGTCGGTTTTGTCCTGCAGGCGCTGGCCGTCCTTCAGGATGGCCACGACATGACCCCGCTCCAGCCCGTCGTTGGCGCCGCGGTTGATCACCACGATCTGGTTTTCAGCCGCAAAGGCGACCGCGTTGCCGTACACCGACACGATCTGGCCCGTCATGGGAGTGGACGGCGCCCGCGGGGCATAGCTGCGCAACTCGCGCGGTGGCTCGGGAATCAGCCGGTCGCCGACCCGCATTTCTTCCTTGGCTGCCACGATGTCGATGGTGGCCGGCACGATCTCGATCTGTACCTTGCCCGCCTTGCCGGCGGCCTGGACCGTGGACTCGCCGCGCACCAGTTCGGCCTTGCCGACATACTGCGCCTCGTAGCCCAGGATTTCCCCGGTGGTCGGGTCCTTGAGCGGCGTGGCGTTGCGAAAGACGCGGTAATCCAGCGGCTCGCCCTTGGCGTCGCTCAGCGGCCGGCCCGGACCCTCGCCGTCCGCATAGACTGCGCGCGCGTAGGCGCGGTCGCCACGGCTCAGCAGCACCCGGCCTTCCTGAGTGGCCACGATGCGCGGCGCCCGGGAGAAGGTCAGCTCATCGACAATCAGCGGCTCGGCCAGGAAAGGCTCGATCGCCTGGGGCGCCAGCGTGGGAATCGCGGCATCGGCCAGCGTCTCGTAGCGGGTGCGCGGCGACACCCGGACGGTCGCCATGGGCAGGCCATTGCTGCCTGCCCGGCGGGTCCGCAAGGTCGCCCGGCCATTGCTTTTTTCAAGATAGAGCTGCTGGCCGGGGTAGATGCGGTGCGGGTTGCGGATGTCCTCCAGGTTCATGCCCCACAACTCGGGCCAGCGCCACGGGTGTTTGAGGTACAGGCCCGAAATGGCCCACAGCGTGTCGCCCGGCCTGACGGTGTAGCTGTCGGGCGCATTGGGCGCCAGGTCGGCCAGCGGGATGCCGGTTTGCGCCACTTGGACGGCCGTGGCTTTCTGGTTGGGTGTGATCGGAAAGTCCTGGGCCTGCAAACCCACTGAACTGCCCAGCAAGGCGGCAGCGGCTATTGAAATATGACTGAAACGACCAAAAATAGTTTGCATCTTGAAGCTTTGACGGGTTGCAGCGGTTACATCGTGGCGCACAAAGGCACGTTTTGTAGCGGTTGTATCTTGAGAAATCCCCAGCGATTCTGTACCCAAGCCCCTGATTAAGCAACGACTAGACGATTCTGAGATTATTGGAGCGTTTTAAACATCGGGAAAACTGGCGAAAATAGCGCCTTCCCCCTCATTTTTGCCCATGACTCCACTCACCATTCTCCGTTACCCCGACCCTCGCCTGCACACGGTGGCCAAGCCCGTTGCCAGCGTGGATGCGCGCCTGCGCCAACTGGCAGAGGCCATGTTCAAGATCATGTATGAGGCCGAAGGCATAGGCCTGGCCGCCACGCAGGTCGATGTGCATGAGCGCTTCATCGTGATCGACGTGAGCGAAAACCGCGACCAGCCGCTGGTTCTGATCAATCCCGAACTGGTCTGGCTCAGCCCCGAGACGCGCATCGGCGACGAAGGCTGCCTGTCGGTGCCCGGCATCTACGACGGCGTGGAACGCTCGCTGGCGGTGAAGGTCGAGTCGCTCGATCTGGACGGTCAGCGCCAGGTTCACGAGGCCGAAGGCATGCTGGCGGTCTGCATCCAGCATGAAATGGATCATTTGATGGGCAAGGTGTTCGTCGAATACCTGTCGCCCCTGAAGCGCAACCGCATCAAGACCAAGATGATCAAGCAGAAAAAAGACGAAGAGCGCGAGGCGGCCCGCTGAATTTTCAGCCGGTGGTTTTCCGCTGCAGGGCGTGAACTCACGCAGCGACTCTTTAGAATCACGCCCCATGCGTGTTATTTTTGCCGGAACCCCTGAATTTGCCCGTGTGGCGCTTGCACAACTGCAGGCCGCCGGCTTTGAAATCCCGCTGGTGCTGACCCAGCCTGACCGTCCTGCCGGCCGCGGCATGAAGCTGCAGGCGTCCGCCGTCAAGCAGTGGGCGCAAAGCCAGGACATCCCGGTCGCCCAGCCCAGAAGCCTGCGGCTGGACGGCAAATATCCCGACGATGCCGCTGCCGCGCGCGAAGCCATCGAGGCGGCGCAGGCCGATGTCATGGTGGTGGCTGCCTACGGGCTGATCCTGCCGCAGTGGGTGCTCGATACGCCGCCGCTGGGCTGCCTGAACATTCACGCTTCATTGCTGCCGCGCTGGCGCGGCGCCGCGCCGATTCACCGCGCGATTGAAGCCGGTGATCTGGAAACCGGCGTCACCATCATGCAGATGGATGCCGGGCTGGACACCGGCGACATGCTGCTGATGGAAAAGCTTGCCATCGAAAACACCGATACCACCGGCACGCTGCACGACAAGCTGGCCGCGCTGGGTGGGCAGATGATTGTGCAGGCGCTCAAGCTGGCGGCCTCTGGCGGGTTGCATCCGGTCAGGCAAGCCGACGAGGGAGTGACCTATGCGCACAAGATCGAAAAAACCGAAGCGGCGGTGGACTGGACGCAGCCGGTCGCCGTGATCGACCGGCACATTCGCGCCATGACGCCTTTCCCGGGCGCCACCGCGCAGCTTGGACTCGACACCGTCAAGCTCTGGCATGCTGAAATTGATAGCTGCTCACGCCCAGTGGACGTGTGCAGCGGCCATATTTTGTCTGTAAATGCCGATGGTGTGCGGGTCGCGTGCGGTAACGGCGTGCTGGTGCTGACCGAGCTGCAGCGCGCGGGCGGCAAGCGCTTGAGCGCCGCTGATTTTTTGCGCGGCTTTGCGCTGCAGGCCGGCCAGGCCTTCGAGCTGCCCCGGCCGTGACGGCGGCCCGCACCGCTGGCCGCCTGCGTCAAAGGCTGCTCGGGCTGGTTCGCGATCCGGAGTTTCGCCTTGGCGCGCGCGAGGTTTCCGGCGTGGCGCCCGGCCTGGCGGCCTGGGGCCTGATGACCGGCGTGGCCATGGTCAACTCGGGTATGTCGGCGGTCGAGGCCGTGGCGATGACGCTGCTGGTGTTTGCCGGCAGCTCGCAGCTGGCGGCCATTCCGCTGATTGCCGCCAGTGCGCCGGTCTGGGTGATTCTGGCCGCGGGTTTTTGCGTCAACCTGCGCTTCGTCGTGTTCAGCGCCCACCTGCGCAGCTACGTCATGCACCTGCCCCGGCCGGTGCGCCTGCTGGCCGGCTACCTGAGCACCGACATGACCTATGTGCTGTTTGTGCGGCGCTTTTCCCATCCGCCAGTAGGCACCGCGCAGGGCCAGGCGCAACTGGCCTACCTGGCCGGGAATGGCGGCCTGAACTGGCTGAGCTGGCAAGTCTCCAGCCTGCTGGGCATTGCGCTGGCGCAATGGGTTCCGGCGTCGTGGGGGCTTGGTTTTGCCGGCATCCTGGCGCTGATCGGGATGAGCTGTTCGCTGGCTTCGACGACCATGCGCCGCGTGTCGGCCGGCGTGGCGGGCGCGGCGGCGGTGGCCGCATTTGCGATGCCCTACAAGCTCAACATCGTGGTGGCGATTGCGGCGGCCGTGGCGCTGTGCCTGATGCTGGAGTCGCCCGCACCGCCCGACCGGAGGCCGCAGACATGAGCAGCCCCGGCACGGATGGGTGGACGCTGGGCGTCATCGTGGGGCTGGCGCTGGTGACGGTGCTCACGCGCTGTTTCTTTTTCATCTCCAGCCGTCCCTGGCACCTGCCGCACTGGGCGCAGCGCGGCCTGCAGTACGCGCCGATTGCCGCGCTGGCGGCCGTCAGTGCCCCCGAACTGGTGATGACGCAGGGGCAGCTGATCGCCTCCTGGCAGGATGCGCGGATTTACGGTGCGGCGGCGGGCATCGCGTTTTACTTCTGGCGCCGCGGCGCCGGCCAGGCCGTGCTCGGCACCATCGTGGTCGGCATGGCGGTGTATTTGCCGCTG
>Ga0123337_10004098_pt1 | contig 15011 bp, 12 predicted proteins | sample frozenSSSSmetaG_FD_89792 | JGI IMG/M metagenome (GOLD analysis project Ga0123337, IMG submission 89792) | Glacier valley bacterial and archeal communities from Borup Fiord, Nunavut, Canada, to study Microbial Dark Matter (Phase II) -... | ecosystem: Environmental > Aquatic > Freshwater > Ice >... | reverse complement strand
CGGCAAACAGGCCAACCGGCGCATCGCATTCACCCTGGCTGACGAGTAGCGGCGCGGCATGAGCTTGGATTCACTGACCTATCTGGTGGAAATCTACTGGCCCTTCATGGCCGGCGCCCTGTTGATCGGGCTGCTGACCGGCTGGTTCTCCGTCTCGAAGCGGAAGGGCTGAGCCATGACCAACCCGGTCCACCTACTCAGCGTCGCTGCGCTTCTGCTGGTTGCCTTCCTGATCGGCGCGGTCGCCGGAACGCTGGTTCGCCTGCTGGTGCTGCGGTTGGGGCAGAAGCCGGCGGCTGCAATTGCCGCGCTGGCGGAGGCTACGCCAGTCGGGCCGCCGCTCGTTGCCGCGCCGGTGATTGCACCGCTGCCGGTCGCTCCCACGCCGGTGGCACCACCGCCGGCCGAAGTTCCGGTGCCGGATTTCGCCGCGACGATGATCGCGCTCGCCAACGAGGCGCCCCCGCCGGCTTTCCTTGAGGCGACCAAGCCGCGGACCGATCCGCTGAGCACGCCACAGCCGTTACCAGAGGCCAGTGCTGTGCCTGTGGCCGCGCCGTTGCCGGCAGCAGAGCCGATGCAGCCGGCCCACGTCGCTGGCGAAACGACGTCGGGCATCCACGTTTCTGCGCCGCTGCATGAGAACCCGCCCGAGCCCATCGAGCCGTCGGCTACCCTCGCCGAGCAGCGCACCGCCGACGTCATCCCGTTTCCGACGGTTTCGCCCGAGCCTCCAGCCAGTCGCCCGACTGACATCGTCGTGGGTGGGGAGGCCGTGGCGATCGTCGATACCGCCGATCTGGTGGTCCCCGAGCCGGCCGTTGCCGAACCCGCCGCTGTCTCGCCGCCGGCAGTGGTCGCCGCCAGCCGCGACCCGGAACCAGCACCGGACATCGCCCACGAGGACAACTTCCTCTTCGTTGGCGTCGAAGACCTGGCAACGCCGGACGCCGTCCTGGTGCCCGCCGTCGAGGCGGACGCGAACGCCGACACCATTCCAGTTCCAGTCATCGCGGCCAACGCCGCCGTCGAGGCGGTCGCCACGGTGGCGCTGCCGGTTCCTGAAGTCGTGGTGACGCCGACCGTGGTTGCGGCTCAGCCCGCGGTCGTCGCTCCGCCGTCTCCGGCCTCAGTCGAGCCTGTAGCCGAGGCCACGGCACTTGAGCCCGCGGCCGAGCAGCCGGCGGCGGCTATCCAACCGGAGCCGCCCGTCGAAAAGGTGGCGGTCGTCGCGGCCGGACCCGAACCGATCATCCTCTCGCTCGAAGAGCCGATGGACGAGGACGCGGCGATGCGCGCCATCGAGGGCAACTGGAGTCCGAGGCGGACGCCCGCCAAGCGGCCGGCCCCGGCCATTGCCCAGTCGGAGGGCGCCAACCAGGCGGTAGCAGCCTCCGGTCGGGCCGTCACGGCAGCGCGGCGTACGGCCGAGGCGGTCGTCGCCGAGGTCGCCGAGGTTGCGGCGGAAGCCGGCAGGCCCGCCGGTCTCGATGCACCGCGCGATGGACGCAAGGACGATCTCACCCACATCATCGGCGTCCTGCCGGTAATCGAGACCGCGCTAAACAAGCTCGGCGTCTACCATTTCGATCAGGTGTCCGCGCTCACCGACGAGAATATCGGCTGGATCGAGAAGCACCTCGGCGTACCGGGCCGCATCAGCCGCGAACTCTGGCGCGAACAGGCGCGCGAGCTATCGGCAGTGCTGAAGCCCAGGCGCGCCGCGGAAAGCTAAGCCGCGCGGGGCGCCTTGCGCTTGGCCAGTTTGCGGACGAACTCGGCGATCGGCTCGACGTCTTCCTGCGTGTTGAGCAGGGCAGGGGAGCCTTGCCCTTCAATGATGTAGCCATCGGCATCACGCCGCCGGCGCATCATTTCCTCGAACGTCTCGCGCCGAAGCTGCTCGGTCAGCTGGGTGCGCATCAGCATCAGTGGCGCGGTGCGCAGCGCGTCGTACATTGGCCACTGCGGCACAAGTACGTCGTCGTGCTCGAAGGTCTCGAGCATCTTGGTGAGATGCGGGTCAAACAACTCGCGGACCCGGCCGCGCCTGTCGAGATAGTGAGTGCGGGCGGCGAGGCCGTCGAGAACGCCTTCCGGCGCCGCCGGGTAGTCGGTTGCGAGCATGCGGCGCAGCATCGAACGGAGGCCCGCCTCGCTGCGCGGCCCCTCGAGGTCCTTGAGGTTGTTGCGCAGCCGAACCAGTCCCCGCGGATCTGACACCGGGCCGGCATCGATCAGCACCGCGCCCGCGACGAGGTTCGGGCGGTCGGCGGCGAGCGCCATCGCCACCTGCCCGCCATAGCCCTGGCCGACGAGGATCACGCCGTCGAGCGCCAGCGCGGCAATGATCTCGACCAGGTCAGCGGCGTCGATGGTGGAGATGTAGCGGGTCTTGTCGGCCCGGTCCGACGAGCGGCCGCGGCCCTTGAGGTCGACCAGTACCACCGGCCAATCCTCGCCGAAGCGGCGGCGAAAGTGCTGCGCGAACTCGGCGAAGTCGGCCATGTTGCGCTGGTAGCCGGGAATGCAGAGAAGTGGCGTGCGCCCGCTCAACAATTGCCCGGCGACGTGCACGGCAATGCCCTCGCTTGCCGGTCCCACGCTGTAACGGGTGACCGGCAGGTTGGCGAAGGCCCGATAGTCGTCGGGCACGCTGCGCTGTTGCGAAAGGCCGAACATGGTTCAGGAGTTACCAGAGCGGCGGCCGGGGGCAAGCGGCAAGCGCGGGGCTCACCCCGGAATCTGCCGCAGCACCTCGGATATGCTGAGGTCGTCCTTGCCGAGCCGCGCCCGGTAGACGAGGTAGTTGCCGACCACTCGCTTCACGTAGTTCCGCGTCTCGAGCACCGGAATCAGCTCGACCCAGACGACGGGATCGATACTTTCCGCGCGCGGATCGCCGAACGTGCCCATCCACTTGTTGGCGTTGCCGGCGCCGGCATTGTAAGCGGCAGCCGCCAGCACCAGCGAGCCGTCGAACTTGTCGAGCTGCGCCTTGAGGTAGGTCGAGCCGAGTAGCGCGTTGTATTCGGCGTCGCTGGTCAGGCGGCTCTTCGAATAGTCGATGCCGATCTTGCCGGCGGTTTCCTTGGCGGTGGCCGGCATCAGCTGCATCAGCCCGCGGGCGCCCGCTGACGACACCGCATCGACCTGGAAGCGGCTCTCCTGCCGGGCGATGGCGTAGATGGCGGCAACGTCGATCGAGGCGAGCTTGGTCTCGGGCAGCCCGTCTCTGGGGAAGTTGAACAGGTCGAGCGGAAAACCGCGCTTTTCGGCCGTGTCGGCGATGGAGATGGTGAGGTGGTGCGCGTCGAGCGACTGCGCCAGCCGCGCCGCCAGCAGCAGCTCGCCGCCGCTCTGGAAGCCGCTGGCGAAGCTGCGAAGCAGCGGCACGGCCATTTCCTTGTGGCCGTTGTCGGCGAGCAGCCGCACGGCCTTCACCAGTTGGTTGCCCTCGAAGATGGCCTCCGCCGCCTTCCATTCCGGCATGTCGCGGATTTCGGTGCTGGCCTCGCCGAGTGCTTCGCGGGCCAACTGGCCATAGTAGATGGTGCCGAACTTCGCTGCGGCCTGGTAGGCTGCGGCGGCGCCCTTGCTGTCGCCGAGTGCCTGCCGGGCGCGGCCGAGCCAGTAATTCGCCTGCGTCACCGAGTCGGGCAGAGTGGAGCTCTTCGCCATCGCCTCGAAGTGCGGCACGGCGGCGGCGGGGTCCTTCAGGAAGCTGAGCGCGATCCAACCCGCATGGAAATGCGCTTCGACCAGCCGGCCTTCCGGTCCCTCGCGATAGCCGTCGGCGGCGCGATAGGCGCGCTTCACCTCGCCCAGCGCCAGCAACTGGCGGGTGAGGATGCGGCGCTCGTACCAGAACTCCTCGGCGTCGATGGGGGAGCCCTTGACCTTGTCGAGGAAGCCGATCGCGTCGTCCCAGAGTTCGAACTGCCGCGCCCGCTGCGCCCGGCTGAACAGGTAGACCGGGTTGTCGAACATCGACGGATCGACCGCATCGAGCAGCGTTTTGGCGTCCTTGTCGTTGCGCGAGGTGGCGTTGCGCGCCTCTAGCAGCGTCTTCTGCGCCGGGGTCAGGTACCTGGCCAGCCGATCGGCCGCCGTAGCCCGGTCGTGCATCATCAGGTGCTGGGCGCGAGCCCAGTGGGCATCCCGGTCGAGCAGGTCGCCGAGCCGGTCGAGCACCAGCGTTTCGGTGTTCTTGTCGAGGAAGTTCTCGGTCCAGATGGTGCGGGCGATACCGGCGGCGCGCTTCGGCTGCTCGTCGGCGAGGTAGGCCTGGGCGAGCGCGATCTGGGCGTAAAGGGTGCTGGGCATCGAGCCGCCGAGCAGCTTGATGACGTCGGCGCTATCCGGCTTCTCGCGGGTGACGGCCTGCTCGAGCCGGGTCCTGAACACGCTGCCGGTGGCGAAGGCGGCGGCTTCGGCGGAGAAGGCGAGCACGGAGGCGGAGGGGACTTCACCATTGCCGTAGTAGATCGCGGCCCACTGCACGGCGCGCCGCTGCGTCTCGTCGGGCAGGGCCTTGGCGAGCTCGTAGGCGCCGGCCCGCTCACCGGCGGCGACGAGGTCGAGGGCGGCCTTCACTTCCTGGTCGGCGGCGGCTGGCACCCCGAACACGGGAGTGCTGATCCACCGCGGGGTGGTCGATGCGAGCTTGATCGGCGCGGCGGGCAGAGTGACGGGTATGGGCGACACAACGTCGGCGACAATGGGCGCGCCTACCGCGCCGGTCACCACGGGATCGACACGTTCGTTGGCGTGCAGCAGCATGCTCGCAGGATATGCGGCGAGAAGGGTCAGTGCGGCGGCCGATACACCGGCCAACAGGGCTTTGGCCCCGGTCGCAGAGAGCATGATGTCCGTCCTGTTGGTCCTCGAAACAAATCCAACAAGGTGCCCCCACCCTTGCGGCAACCTGTAGTCGAGCCGAATTCTGCGCTTCGGCCACTAACTTTCCGTTAGCCACTCGGTCCTTGTGGGTGTGCGCCGCGCCTTCGGTTCGACACTTGCTTGTCGCGTCGCACGGGTCGGACTATGTTGCGCGACTGTGGCAAGCCGATGACCGGCCCCACCAACAACCCTGGCGCCCCAACGAGGCGCCTTTTTTGACGAGGAAATCCCCCGAAATGCTGCGAGGCTCCATTACAGCGCTGCTCACTCCGTTCTCGAACGGGGCGCTGGATGAGAAAGCCTTCGAGCGCTTCGTGGATTGGCAGATCACCGAGGGCAGCCATGGCCTCGTTCCCGTCGGCACCACGGGCGAAAGCCCGACGGTGACGCACGAGGAGCACCGCCGCATCATCGAGCTGTGCGTCAAGGTCGCCGACAAGCGCGTGCCGATCGTCGCCGGAGCCGGGTCCAACTCGACCGCCGAGGCGGTAGCGCTTGCCCGCTTCGCCGAGGACGTCGGCGCCGACGCGGTGTTGTCGGTCGTGCCTTACTATAACAAGCCGACCCAGGAGGGGATGTTCCGGCACTTCTCCGCCGTGGCGAGCGCGACGGGTTTGCCGATCATCCTCTACTCCGTGCCCGGCCGCACCGTGGCCGATCTGAGCGTCGACACCATCGTCCGGTTGCGCGAGGCCCATGCCAACATTGCCGGCGTCAAGGACGCGACGGCGAACATGGAGCGGGCGAGCCTGCAGCGGGCACGGCTCGGCTCGGACTTCATCCTGCTCTCGGGCGAGGATATGACCGCACTAGGCTTCAACGCCCATGGCGGCACCGGCTGCATTTCGGTAACCTCGAACGTCGCGCCGCGCCTCAGCGCCTCTTTCCAGAATGCCTGCCAGCAGGGCAACTATGCCGAGGCGCTGGCGCTGCAGGACAAGCTGGTCCACCTGCACAAGAACCTGTTTCTCGAGAACAACCCCGGCGGCGTGAAATACGCCGCCTCCCGCCTCGGTCTCTGCGCCAACGAGTTCCGGCTGCCGCTGGTGCCGATTTCGAAGGCGAACGAGGAGGCGATCGATTTCGCCTTGTCGCACGCAGGGCTGCTGCCTAACTAAGCTCCATGGCCAAGGTCCCGAACAAGCCCGCAATGATCGTGACTGGCCCGGTGGCTGAAAACCGCCGGGCCCGTTACGACTATGAGATCACGGATACCCTCGAGGCCGGCATTGTGTTGACCGGCACCGAGGTGAAATCCCTGCGCCAGGGCAAATGCCAGATCACCGAGAGCTACGCTTCGCCCGAGCGCGGCGAGCTGTGGCTGATCAACGCTTTCATCCCCGAATACCTGCAGGCGAACCGCTTCAACCACGAGGAGAAGCGGCCGCGCAAGCTGCTGGTCAAGCGCAAGGACCTGGCGCGGTTCAGCCAGGAAGTCGAGCGCGCCGGCAACACTATCGTGCCGCTGAAGCTCTATTTCAACGAGCAGGGCAGGGCGAAGATCCTGATCGGCGTCGGCAAGGGCAAGAAGAGCTACGACAAGCGCGAGACCGAGAGGAACCGGGACTGGGGCCGCGAGAAGGCACGGTTGCTCAAGCACGGTTGAGCCATTCTGCCAAAAGTCTGACGGACGTACCTCGCCCTTTGCTGGACAGTGTCGGAGCCGGCGGGTTAGGTAGCGCTCCAAAACAAGGGGAGCGTGAATGGCCAGTCCGATCGTGCCGAGCGAAGGTGTGCTGCTGGGCCGCGCCCGGGTTCCGGGCTTTCCCCATCCCCGTATCGTTACCGTGCGCGGCGACGATGTCGTCGACATCACCGCCAAGGCCGCCCCGACCTCCCGCGACATCGCCGAGCTTGCCGATCCCGCCGCCTACGTCGCTGGCGCGCCCGGCAAGACCATCGGCAGCCTGAATCTGCTCCTCGCCAATTCGTGGTCCGGCAAGACCAATGCCGCCGAGCCCTCGCTGCTGTCGCCCATCGATCTGCAGGCCGTTAAGGCCGCCGGTGTGACCTTCGTCATCTCGCTGCTCGAGCGGGTGATCGAGGAGCAGGCGCGCGGTGACAAGGCGAAGTCGGACAGCCTGCGCAAAGACATTCTCGACCTCATTGGCACCGATCTGAGCCAGCTTGTCCCCGGCTCGGACGCGGCGATGCAGGTCAAGGCGACGCTGATCTCCCGCGGCGTGTGGAGCCAGTATCTCGAGGTCGGGATCGGCCCGGACGCCGAGATTTTCACCAAATGCCAGCCCATGGCCTCCGTCGGCTACGGCGCCGATGTCGGCATCCTGCCGATCTCCGAGTGGAACAATCCCGAGCCCGAAGTGGCGATGGTGGTGAACTCCAGTGGCGTGATCGTCGGCGCCACGCTCGGCAACGACGTGAACCTCCGCGATGTCGAGGGCCGCTCGGCCCTGCTGCTCGGCAAGGCCAAGGACAACAACGCCTCCGCCTCGCTCGGCCCGTTCATCCGCCTGTTCAACGGCACGTTCACCATCGAGACGGTCAAACAGTCCGACATCGCCTTGAACGTGACCGGCGAGGACGGCTTCGAGCTGACCGGCGTCTCCAACATGAGCCAGATCTCGCGCTCGCCGGAGTCCATCGTCGCGGCCACCATCGGCCGCCACCACCAGTATCCCGACGGTTTCGTGCTTTACCTCGGCACCATGTTCGCTCCGGTGAAGGATCGCGGCGGCGCCGGCAAGGGCTTCACCCACAAGGCCGGCGACGTGGTGTCGATCTCGACCCCGGCCCTCGGCACCCTCTCCAACACCGTACGCCTCTCGACTGAAGCCGCGCCCTGGACCTACGGCGCCAGCCACCTGCTGCGCGACCTCGCCAAGGCGGGATTGTTGTAACGTCTCTCTCCGGCTGTCATCCCTGCGAAAGCAGGGACCCAACTCTTAGCTGGCGCTTGCCGTAGGATGGGTCCCTGCTTTCGCAGGGATCACACCGAGGGCAGGTCAAATGCAGTGCGAACGCACTCACAATGAAGGATGATCCGATGACCGAACTGCACGAGAACCTCATTAACGGCGAGTGGGTCGGCGCTGACGCGTCGGAAAACATCAACCCGTCCAATACCAACGAGGTGGTCGGGCTCTATGCGCGCGCCACGCAGCAGGATGCGCAGGACGCCATCGCTGCGGCCAAGGCGGCGTTCCCGGCGTGGTCGCGCTCGGGCATCATGCAGCGCTGGGAAATACTGTCGAAGACCGCGCACGAAATTTTCGCCCGCAAGGCCGAACTCGGCGAACTGCTGAGCCGTGAAGAGGGCAAGACCCTGGCCGAGGGCATCGGCGAGGCGACTCGCGCCGGCCAGATCTTCGAGTTTTTCGCAGGCGAGGCACTGCGCCTTTCGGGTGAGAGCGTGCCGTCGGTACGTCCCGGCGTCGGCGTCGAGATGACGCGCGAGGCCATTGGCGTCGTCGGCATTATCACGCCGTGGAACTTCCCGATCGCCATTCCGGCCTGGAAGATGGCTCCGGCACTCTGCTACGGCAACACCGTGGTGATCAAGCCGGCCGACCTGGTGCCGGGCTGCACCTGGGCCATCGTCGATATCCTGCAGCGCGCAGGGCTCCCCAAGGGCGTGCTCAACCTGGTGATGGGCAAGGGCTCGGTGGTCGGCCAGGCCATGCTCGATAGCCGCGACGTCTCCGCCTTGACCTTCACCGGCTCGGTCGGCACTGGTCGCCGCGTGGCGGAATCGAGCGTCAAGGTGATGCGCAAGTTCCAGCTCGAAATGGGCGGCAAGAACCCGACCATCGTGCTCGACGACGCCGACCTCAAGGTCGCCGTCGAAACCGTGGCGCAGTCGGCGTTCTTCTCGACGGGCCAGCGCTGCACCGCCACCTCGCGCGTCATCGTCACGGAAGGCATCCATGACGCTTTCGTCGATGCGCTGTGCGAGCGCACCAAGAACCTGCGCGTCGGCGATGCGCTGAGCAAGGAGACCGAGATCGGCCCTGTGGTCGATGCGGGCCAGCTCAAGCAGGACATGGACTACATCGACATCGGCCAGAAGGAAGGCGCTACGCTGCGCGTCGGTGGCCAGCGCCTCAACCGTGAAACCGAGGGCTTCTTCCTGCAGCCGGCGCTGTTCACCGAGGTGACCAACCAGATGCGCATCGCCCGCGAGGAGATTTTCGGGCCGGTGGCCGCGGTGATCAAGGTGAAGGACTACGAGGAAGCCCTCGCCACCGCAAACGACACCGAGTTCGGCCTCTCGGCCGGCATCGTCACCACCTCGCTCAAGTACGCCACGCACTTCAAGCGCAACGCCGAGGCGGGCATGGTGATGGTCAACGTGCCGACGGCGGGCGTCGATTTCCACGTGCCGTTCGGTGGCCGCAAGGGCTCGAGCTACGGACCCAAGGAGCAGGGCAAGTACGCGGCCGAGTTCTTCACCCAGGTGAAGACGGCCTATACCGCCGCCGGCTGAATTGAACGAGTTTGGGCGAGTAGTTGGCGGCGCCGCTGACCGGAAAAACGTGATCGTCCGGTGACAATGTCCGACCTCGCGGTAACTGTTCCTAACCCGTTGGCCACTAAAGTCTGCCACTGAATTGCGGCACATGCCGCCTGTGCGCGAGCGCTTGAAATGGATGCGGCGGTCCAGGGACTGATAGCCAACCTGGCCATGGTGGGGATATTCGCCTCGCTGTGGGCGTTCCTTGGCGACGCCATGGAGCGCTTGCCGGGTTGGGGACGACGTGCCGGACTCGGGCTGCTGATGGGCCTTGGTGCGGTGGCAATGATGTCGTTGCCGGTGGTCGTCCGCCCCGGTCTGTTTCTTGACCTCCGCGTGTCGCTGATCGCCCAGGCCGCACTGTTCGGCGGGCCGGTGGGTGCCCTGGTGGCGGTGGTAACTGCCGGCGCCTACCGGGTATTTCTCGGCGGCGCCGGTGTCGTCGCCGGCCTGGTGCTGATCGGCCTTGCCGCCGTCATGGGCCTGGCTGTCCACGCGCTGACCCGCGGCCAGCCGGTCCGACAGCTTGATGTCGTGCTGCTCGGCCTCGGAGCGCTGTTCGTCAGCTTCGTCACATTGCTGTTGATCCCCACGGCGATGATCGAGACGGCGCTGCCCAACCTCCTGGTCGCTGTGCCGGCCATTGCGTTTCTCGCGACCCTGCTGGCGGGCCTCGCCATGGTCGCCGATGAACGGAGGCGGCGCACCGAGCGCCTCAACCAGACCTTCCGCCAGGTGATAGAGGCGCTGCCCGAGGCACTGAACGTCAAGGACGCCAACGGCCGGTTCATCATCGCCAACGCGGCCACCGCCCGGCTGATGCGGGCGCCTGATGTGGAATCGCTGATCGGCAGGACGGACGCCGATTTCTACCCGGCCGACGTCGCCAAGCAGTTTCGCATCGATGAGGAGACCGTGCTGCGCGACGGGGTCAATAGGGAACTCGAGCAGCGCCTGGTCTTCGCGGATGGCACCGAACGGTGGCTATCGACGCTGAAGACACCGCTGAAGGACGAGAAGGGCCGGGCCTTTGCCATCGTCACCCACAATCGCGACTTCACCTCGCGCAAGCATCTCGAACAGGAGCTTGAACTCGCCCGTGCCCAGCTCGAAGGCGCCATGTCGGGCATGGCCGATGCGCTGATCGCCTTCGACAAGGACGCCAACATCGTCTTCTGTAATGAACAGTACCGCAGGCTCTTCCCGTTGACCGCCGATGTGCGGGTGCCGGGCATGAACCTGCGCCAGGTGCTGCGCGTCGCCCATGAGCGGGGCGAGCAGGCCGACATGGCCCCCGGCAAGGTCGAGGCATGGATCGAGAACGCTGTTGCCGGGCTGCGCGACGAGAGTGACCGCGAAATCCACCTCGCCGATGGCCGTTGGCTGCATTCCCGCGTGCGCGCGCTGTCGGACGGCACGTCGCTGAGCGTGATCTCGGACGTGTCGAGCATCAAGCGGGCGGAGGAGGCACTTTCCGAGGTCAACAAGCACCTGAAGCTGCTGGCGGCCACCGATGGGCTGACCGGCCTCAAGAATCGCCGCACCTTCGATGAGGTGCTGGCCAAGGAATTCTCACGCAGTTCCCGCCACCATCATCCGCTGAGCGTGCTGATGGTGGATGTCGATTTCTTCAAGTCCTTCAACGACACCTACGGCCACCAGGCCGGCGACGATGCGCTGCGCGCCGTCGCCCGCGCCCTGCGCGAGGTAGCGCGGCGGCCGGCCGACATCGTGGCGCGCTATGGCGGCGAGGAGTTCGCCGTGGTGCTGCCCGATACCGATACCGACGGCGCGACCGCCGTGGCCGAGGTGCTGTGCGAGGCAGTGCGGAACCTTCGCATTCCCAATGGCCGCGGCCCCCGGGGCGTGGTGACGGTCAGCGTCGGCATCGCGACCGCCAGCCGCACCAACCTGTTGGCCGCGCCCGACGACCTGGTTCGCCAGGCCGATGCGGCGCTCTACCTCGCCAAGGGGCAAGGCCGCGACGGCGTGCAGGCCTATGGCGAGCACGCCGACCCCGCGCACGAGGAAATTCGATCAGCATCATAATTGGACATTGCCGCTGACGCTTCCTAAGGTGCCCACCGAGGAGTGCGAGCATCTGGCCATTTCGGTGAAACGGCAAAATGCTCCAGATCATCGAGCAGTCAGGCTTTCGAGCTGGAAAGGTCGCGACTTTTCCCGAAGGCGCTCCAGGGGAGATTTGATGTGGAGGCTGGGTTTACCCCGCCGCTGATGGGTGCCGTGCGCGACCCCGAGGCAGCGGTTGCGCGGCGACGATATCTCCTTGGCCGCGTTGTGATCTACGGCCTGCTCGTCCTGTTCGCGCTGATCTACGCGGTTCCGGCCTATCTGGTGATTTCCGGCGCCTGCCGCACCCCCGCCGACGTGGCGCTGCACGGGCGCTTCTCGCTGCCGCAGAGCTTTTCCTTCGAGCCGTGGGTGCGTGCCTGGACCAAGGTTTGCGTCACCGGTCGCTGCAACGGCATCCAGCAGAACTTCTACAACTCGCTGATGATGGTGATTCCCGCGACGGTGATCTCGACTGTCATCGGCGCGCTCACCGGCTACGTGTTGAGCAAGTGGCGCTTCCGCGGCGCCAACTTCCTCTTCCTGATGATCGTCGCCGGCGTGTTCATCCCGAGCCAGACGACACTGCTGCCGTGGGCCTGGATCGTCGGCAAGGTCGGCCTCGCCAACAACGTGTTTGCGCTCGTCATCATCCATTCGGTGCAGACGCTCTGTTTCTCGACTCTGTTCTGCCGGAATTTCTATGCCGGCGTGCCTGACGAGCTGATCAAGGCGGGGCAGGTGGATGGCGCGGGGTTCTGGCGCATCTACTTCAAGGTGATCCTGCCGCTCTCCCCGCCGATCCTGATCGTCACGGTGATCTGGCAGTTCACTTCCATCTGGAACGAGTACCTGTTCGGTATGGTGTTCACTTCGGGTAGCCAGCAGCCGATCACCGCCGCAGTGATGGGGGTAGGCACCGGTTCGTCCGCCGCCGCGGTGCTGATCGCGGCGGGGCCGCCGATCCTGATCTACCTGTTCGGCGGCCGCTTCTTCGTCCGCGGGTTGACGCAGGGCGCGATCAAGTAACGAGGGCACGAGCCCCAGGGGGACAGCATGGACCGCAGAAGCTTTCGCGGCATCTTCGTCATCGTCACGACGCCGTTCACCGCCGATCTCCGGCTCGATGAGGCAGGTCTCGAGGCGACGCTCGACTTCTGCCTCGCGGCCGGGGTCCATGGCGTGGTCGCCAATGCGCTCGCCAGCGAGGGCGGGTATCTGAGCGAGGCCGAACGAAGGCGGGCGGCCGAGATCGTCGTCGGCAAGGCCAAGGGCCGGGTGCCGACGATCGTCGCGGTCTCGGCGCCGCACCACACAATAGCCGCCGAATACGCCCGGCAGGCTGAGGCGCTTGGCGCCGATGCGGTGATGGCGTTGCCGCCGACGCTGCATCCCTCGACCGTCGCCGACCTCAAGGCGCATTACCGCGCCATCGGTGCGGCGACGTCGCTGCCGCTGGTCATCCAGAACGTCATTGGGCAGGGCGCGACGACGATGAGCGCGCCGCTGATCGCTGAGCTGGTCAGCGAGATCCCCACCGCCCGCTTCGTCAAGGAAGAGTCGGGCTATCCGGCGCAGACGGTGGGCGAGATCATCCGGCTCTGCGGCGACAAGGTCGAGGGCGTGATGGGCGGCCGGGCGGGCAAGACGCTGCTCGAGGAAGTGCGCCACGGTGTCTCCGGCACCATGCCGGCCTGCGAGATCGCCGATGTTCACGTGGCGCTGTGGAACGCCATCGAGGCCAAGGACGAACGTCGCGTTCGCAACATCTTCCAGCGCCTGCTGCCACTGCTCGACATGGAGAGCAACTACGGCATGCCGCTGATGAAGGAAGTGCTGAAGATGCGCGGCGTGATCGGCAGCGCCGCGGTGCGCCAATCGGGCTTCCGCATGCTCGACGATCATGCGCGCGAGGAAGCGGCCACGATCATGGACGACCTGGCCGAATTCATGCTGCCGGCATACCGGCACCGTCGCTAAGGGAGAGAGAAATGACCGGTACTGATACCATCGAGAACGCCATCAACCGCAACTCGCAGCCGACTGGGCTGCGCATCACCGACATGCGCCTCGCCGTGGTGGCGGCCAACTACGACTACCCGATCCTCAGGATCGACACCAACCAGGGCGTCTACGGCCTCGGCGAGGTGCGCGACGCCGGCCATGCGGTCAATGCGCTGCAGTACAAGTCGATCCTGCTCGGGCAGAACCCCTGCAATGTCGACATGATCTTCCGCGCCATCAAGCGCTTCGGCGGCTGGGGCCGCGAGGGCGGCGGCGTCTCGGGCATCGAGATCGCGCTGATGGATTTGATCGGCAAGGTCTACGGAGTGCCCTGCTACCAGTTGCTCGGCGGCAAGTACCGCGACAAGGTGCGTATCTACGGCGACACCCCGACGCCGGACAACCCGACGCCCGAGGATTTCGTCGCGGCGGTGAAGGGGCGGCGGGCGCGCGGCCTCACCTGGATCAAGTTCGACCTGCGTCCGAGCCTGTTCGAGACCGGGAACGAGCCGCTGATCGGCCACGACGCGCCCCACGAAACGCCGTTCGACATGGGCAAGTGGTTCAAGACCCCGATGGCCGGTCGCGGCGTCAAGCTGACCGACGCGACGATCGAGCGGGCGGCGCATGTGGTGGGCGAGGTGCGCGCTGCCGTCGGCAAGGACGTGCAGCTCTGCGTCGACCATTTCGGTGAGGGCTACCTCACCGCCGACGAGGTGATCCGGCTCGGCAAGGCGCTGGAGAAATACGACCTCGCCTGGATGGAAGACCCGGTGTCGCGTTTCGACATCCCCGGCCACAAGCACGTCGCCGATGCACTGCTGACGCCGATCGCGGCGGGTGAGGACTGGTATCTGCGCGACGGTTTCCGCGAGGCGATCCGCACCCGGGCGGTCGACATTGTCCACCCGGATCTGCTGACCTCGGGCGGGCTCATGGAGACCAAGCGCATCTCCGACGACGCCGAGGACGAGGGCATACCGACGGCGCTCCACTGCGCCGGCTCGCCCATCGGTTTCATGGCCAATATCCACACCGCGGCGGCGATCTCGAGCTTCCTCGCCTGCGAGCATCACGGCCTCGACCTGCCGTTCTGGGAGGGCCTGGTGACCGGGCTGCCGAAGGACTACATGGCCGACGGCTTCGTGACGGTGCCGGAAAAGCCCGGCCTCGGCATCGACCTCGACCTCGACGCCATCGAGGCGGGCCTCCGCACTCCCGGCACGATGTTCCTCCCCACCGACGAGTGGAACACGCCGAAGCTGGGCTTCTGGCGGCCGGACAATCGCTGGCCGGACTAGGCGGACCGGTCCGCCTACGCCAAGGCTACGGCGCGACAGCCTGCGCCCCTCGTTCTCCGTCTCGGCTTGCCGAGCCGAAGCCCGCAGGGCGAAGGCTGGTGGGCGTGGCAGGAACGCCTACCATAATCTGAGAGGCCGGAATTGAGCTGCTGCCGGTTCGGTGGACACCGAGTTAAGGTGTTTTTGGAACTGGAGAGTTTGATGGAGAGACGCAAGTTCAGCCGGGAGTTCAAGCTCGAGGCTGTCAGGCTGGTTAGAGAGCG
>Ga0123337_10004096_pt1 | contig 15016 bp, 14 predicted proteins | sample frozenSSSSmetaG_FD_89792 | JGI IMG/M metagenome (GOLD analysis project Ga0123337, IMG submission 89792) | Glacier valley bacterial and archeal communities from Borup Fiord, Nunavut, Canada, to study Microbial Dark Matter (Phase II) -... | ecosystem: Environmental > Aquatic > Freshwater > Ice >... | reverse complement strand
GTAAATAAAGTTAACGATGCTATTTTAGCTGCATTACAAGATACACAGCGCCAAGCTAAAAACAAAAAACTTAGTTACAGTATCAGCTTTCAGAAAAATACCACAAGCCAAAATTTAGAGGTTGCTATTTATAATACAAATGCTGGAATCAGCACATGGAAACCTTTGGGAGCGGATGTAGGCGTTAGCTCTGATAAATTTCTGCTAGGTACAAATCTTAGTAGTGAAAACACTGCTGGATCATCTGTATCTTACACTTTAAGTACATCAACAAAAATTACCTTTGACTATATAGGGACTTTACCCAATGCAAGCTTTGGAACAGCTACAGCCCCTTCAACAGAGACACCAGGGTTAAAAATAGTAGTAGCTGTACCAAGCTCTGCAAATTCTACATTGGCTAGTAGCGTAAAACGATGCGTCATTGTGAAAACTCTCTTAGGCTCAATGATCACAGCAAAAGACTCCCCCAACTGCGACTAAGTAGTTTAAGTAGCAATATTTATTCAAAAATACGCAATACCACTGTATATAAAACTGCACATTGATAGCAAAATTGAAACATCATGTGCAGTTTTAATGTTTGATAGATTTATTTAAGAGCCAGTGAGAAATTAGCCATTGGCTGAACATATAAAAAGCGTCCTAATTAAAATATCAAAATCTAACTTTTGTCAAATGACTGAAAACCTTGACTTTACTGTAGCTATCCCAACTTATAACGGTGAAAGTCGTTTGCCTGAACTACTAGAACGACTACAAAACCAACTTCACACCGAAAATCTCTCTTGTCTACGACACGCTTTGCGATGGGAAATTATAGTTGTAGACAACAACAGCACTGATAACACAGCTAAAGTTGTCCAAAGCTATCAACAAAATTGGCAGTGTCCTTACCCTTTAAAGTATTGCTTTGAAGCGCGACAGGGAGCAGCTTATGCCCGAAAAAGGGCAGTGCAACAAGCTAAAGGTAGATTCATCGGTTTTCTAGACGATGACAACTACCCGCTATCAAATTGGGTAGCCGCAGCTTATGCTTTTGGTGAAAAATATCCGAAGGCGGGAGCTTATGGTAGCCAAATTCATCCTGACTGGGAAGTAGAACCACCAGAAAACTTTCAGAGAATTGCTCCATTCTTGGCAATTACAGAGCGAGGTAATTTACCACTATTATATGAACCAGCCAAAAAATTACTACCTCCTTCTGCCGGACTTGTTATTCGCAAACAAGCGTGGTTAGAAAGTGTGCCAGATAAGTTTATTTTAACTGGGAGAGTTAAAGGCAATATGCTTACCAGTGAAGACTTAGAAATGTTGTCTTATATCCAAAAATCAGGATGGGAAATTTGGTATAATCCAGAAATGGAAATTTCTCACAAAATCCCCAAGTTTCGTTTACAAAAAAATTATTTAATACCGTTTTTTCGAGGTATTGGACTTAGCCGTTATGTAACTAGAATGGTTAATATAAACCAAGTCTATAGACCAGTTGCTCTTTTATTTTATATGATAAATGACCTGCGTAAAATCGCTTTACATTTCCTCAAGTATCGAACCAAAATAAAAAATGATTTAGTAGTAGCTTGTGAAATGGAACTTTTTTTAAGTAGTTTAATTAGTCCTTTTTATCTTTGGAAAAATGGATATTTTAAAAAATAAATTATCAGTATGTTAAGTATTATGACTGAATTAGCAGTTGAAAGTTTAGATATTAGCGTAGCCATTCCTGCATATAATGGAGCAACCCGTTTACCTAAAATTTTGGATAAGCTATTAACCCAGGCAGGAGTAGAAAAACTTAACTGGGAAATTATTATTGTGGATAACAATAGTTCTGATAACACGTCTGAAATCATCCAGAATTACCAAAAAATATATGATGGAAGTTGTCATTTAAGATATTTTTTAGAACCCGAACAGGGAGCCGCTTTTGCACGACTACGAGCAGTACGTGAAGCCAGAGGGCAGCTAATCGCATTTTTAGATGATGATAACTTACCTGCTTCTGACTGGTTAGCCCAAGCATATACTTTTGGCTTTGAGCATCCTCAAGCAGGTGCTTGGAGTGGACAGATTCATGGTGATTTTGAAGTAAAACCACCAGAAAATTTTGAAAGAATTCAAGCTTTTTTAGCTATCAGAGAACATGGTTCAAATCCACATTTGTTTGATGCAGATAATTTAAGACTTCCTCCGGGTGCGGCTCTTGTTGTTCGCAAACAAGTATGGTGTGATAATGTACCACAACGACCTACTTTAAGTGGGAAGTTGCCTGGTATTTTGGTGCAGGGTGATGACTATGAACCATTGCTTTACATACATTATGCAGGCTGGCAAATTTGGTATAACCCTACTATGCATACTTATCATCAAATACCACATTGGCGACTTGAGAGAGATTACCTCTTAACTCTGGCACGCGGCTGTGGCTTGTGTATTTTCCAGCTACGTTTGATAAATACTAAAAATTGGCAAAAACCAATAGTGTTTGTAAAAACTATTTTAGGGAATTTACGCCGAGTATTACAGCATCTCATTAAGTATAGAGGGCAATTCAAAAGTAATCTAATTGCACTTTTTGAGATGGAGTTTTATTTGGCTAGTATGATAAGCCCTTTTTACTACTTAAAATGTAATTTAGGCAGAGGATTAAAAAATAAAGCAGCCCTATCAAATGATTAAAAATAGCAAAAATTTACCCACAATTTCTGTAATCATACCTGCTTACAATAGCGAAAAAACTATTAAAGAAACAATTCAATCTGTTTTAAACCAAAGTTTTACTGACTTTGAATTAATTGTAATTAATGATGGTTCACAAGACTCAACTTTAGAAGTTGTTACACAAATCCAAGACCCACGAATAAAAGTATTTTCCTATTCAAATGCTGGTGGAAACGTCAGCCGTAACCGTGGACTACACCTTGCAAGTCGAGAATTTGTTAGTTTTTTAGATGCAGATGATCTTTGGATACCTGATAAACTTCAGTCTCAGTTAAAGGCTCTGCAAGAAAACGTTACTGCGAAAGTTGCTTATAGTTGGACTGATTATATTAACACAAATAGTCAATTTATATTTCCAGGTAAGCGCATTAATGTAAATGGGAATATTTATGATAATTTGCTACTAGATAACTTTCTCGAGAATGGTTCCAATCCCTTAATTTGTAGAAAAGCTTTAATTACATTAGGTGGCTTTGACGAATTTATAAATGCGGCTCAGGATTGGGATATGTGGCTGCGATTAGCTTCTAAGTTTGATTTTATCTGTGTACCATCTGTACAAATCTTATATCGCATAAGTCCTAATTCTCTTTCTTGCAATCTTGTCAGGCAGGAAAAATCCTGCTTGCAAGTGCTTGAGAAAGCGTACAAGGAAAGACCTTCTCTACGAGACGCTCCTTCGCGTTCGACACTTAAGAATAGTTGGAATATCAGCCTAGCAAATTTATACAAATACCTGACCTGCAAAGCCCTACAAAAGCCGTTTAATCGACAAAAAGGTTTAACTGCTGCGAGATTTCTGTGGAAGTATTTTCTTAACAACTCTTCAAGACTTGAGAATATAAATTTAATCTTAAAAATGTTATTGAAAATTGTCATAATCTTTATCTTTCCCTCCTTGCTCTACAGTATTACGACCCAAGGCAAAGCAAGAAGTCAAGAACCTGAAACATTGCTCAACAGATGGGTAGCTGAAAAAGACCAGAAAACAAAAATGGATACTCAAGTGCATTTACAATCTCTAGTTAAAGCAAAAAATCTCTTGAATAAGCCCTCTAACAATGGTTTTACCTTACCAGAGATGTTAGTAGTTATTGTAATAATTGGTATATTAACTACGGTGGGAATACCCAACTGGCTGGCTTTTGTGAACACTCAACGCCTTAACACTGCTCGAAGCGAAGTTCATCTTGCTATGCGTCAAGCCCAAAGGCAAGCCAGCAAGGAGAAATTGACTTGGCAAGCTAGTTTTCGTGAACAAAACGGTATTGTTCAATGGGCGGTTCATCCTGTTACAGTCAACCCATCTGCTGCTAACTGGAATAATCTACATTCTAATGTGCGTTTAGATGCGGAAACAACCCTACAAGAAACAAATGGCATCAGGCAAATCCAATTTGATTACACAGGTAATGTCAGTAAACCACCGCTAGGACGAATAACACTATCTAGCAAGTCTGGTGGTAAAGCTAAACGTTGTGTAATAGTTTCGACGATTTTAGGAGCAATGCGAACAGCAAAGGAGCATACTACAACTGATGACGACAAGTATTGCTATTAAGATATTTTAGTTGATTACAAACAAGGTATTGTGTGCTGAACTTACCAGCAAACCCAAAACAGCACTTGATTATTTTCACTCGCTATCCAGAACCAGGGAAGACTAAAACCAGACTGATACCTGCTTTGGGGACTGTTGGCGCTGCCAATCTTCAACGCCAGATGACTGAACATACAATATTTCAAGTTAAAGAATTGCAAAAAGTCATTGACATATCTGTGGAAGTGCGCTTTGCAGGTGGAGATTTGCAACTCATGGAAGACTGGCTGGGGTTGGATTTGGTTTACCAGTCTCAAGGTGAAGGCAATCTAGGTTCGCGGATGGCGCGATCGCTTGGAAATGCCTTTCAATCTGGTGCAGAACAAGTAATTATCATCGGTACAGATTGTCCGGGAGTGAATGCCCAGATTCTAACAACAGCCTTTGAGAACTTACACGCCTTTGATCTGGTACTTGGCCCTGCGATCGATGGTGGATATTACTTAATTGGTTTGCGCCAACCCATCCCGGAGTTGTTCGTTAACATCGAGTGGGGAACTGCTCAAGTATTCCAGAAAACTGTGGATATTGCCCAGAAACTGAATTTATCATATATGAACTTGTCGCCTTTAGCTGATGTTGACCGACCGGAGGATTTGCCGATTTGGGAACAAGCCCTTGCAGGGAAGATGGAAAAATGAGGGAGATAAGGGACTTCCAAAAAATAAATCATCCCAAATTATTTCTACATTTGTAGGGGTGTATTGCAATACGCCCCGACGATGAGATATTTTTTAATTGGAAGTCCCTGAGAGAAATATAACGATTTTTGTATGGATGCAAGACAGACTAGGGGCGCACATCTGTAATTGGTGTCAACTTACAGCTATTTTCAGGTAAATAGACCACGCGGTAGGGGCAATACCCTGCGGGTTCGCGTAGCGTTCCGTAGGAAAGCTAAAGCTACATGAATTGCCCCTACCTAAAAATCAGGATTTCAGCTATTGTTTGCGTAAGTCCTGACCTTGTTTCTAGCCAGGACTGGAAATGCTGCTCATTGGGTTGCTGCCGCGAGTAAGGGAGGCGGAGCCTCAATCAGGGGCGTTCCTAGTCTCCGACTGGGAACGAGTTAATGTCTTTTATTAAGTTTGTATCTTGAAATACTAGAAATTTCCTGAAGACACTGCACATAACAAATGTTACTGTGGCCTAGTTGAAAACCAACAGGCAGATAGCCTTTACCAGTATTGAATCTGCTTTGTGTTTCTACACAACAGTCACGTCATGGGCACCATATTCAAGTAGCTTTAAATATGAACATCATTCGTATTCACCGCCAGTTTGAAAAACTATGGTTAACCGTTTTACTTCCGTGAGTACTGCGCTCACACTTAAGGTAGTGGGAATAATCTGCATTTTGTCCTTTTTTGTGGACTTTTTGATTCTATTGTTACCCTTTCAACCTACTGATCGGGTATGGCAAATAAACTTGGCAACAGCGCTAGTTGATCGGGGAATTGTTCCTTTAGTAGGTTTGGGGCTTCTGTTTGCTGCCTATTGGATTGATGGTGCTGATGCCGCAAGCGATCGCCCCCAAGGTATCGATTTAAGATTTCCCGCCCTGATCCTCTCAACTATTTTCGGGTTGATGTTCTTGCTGATTTTTCCCCTGCACCTCAATAACGTCAATCAAGCTAAAACTCAAACACTCAACCGCATCACCCTAGAAGCAGATCAGGCAGAAAATCAACTAAACACTCGGTTCTCACAATTGCAAGCACAACTGACTACTGACCAAGGAAAAGCTCAACTAGAGCAGCTGCGAAACCAAACCAAAGCTCAGTTTAGTGAAATCCTCAAAGATGATCAAAAATATAAGCAAGCACTTGAAAGCTCTCAAATTCCTGCAAATATCAAAGAGTTACTCAAGAAGGCTAAAACAGATCCCCAAGCACTTGACAAAGCTATTGAACAACAAACAGATATTCAGACGCTGAAAAATCAACAACTGAGCCAACTTCGCCAGCGCCGAGACGAAGCAGAGCAACAAGCTAAAGATACTGCTTGGAAGTCTGGACTGCGGATTGGCATTAGCAGTTTGCTGTTGTCCATTGGTTACATTATCATTGGCTGGACAGGCTTAAGAGGTAGAGGTACTGTGCAAGGCGGTAAACCTAGAGCTACCGCACGCTAATCCACTATTGGCATGGCAGTAGGACGTATCCAAAAATTGTTTACGGCTCACACTGCCATGTACCCAATAACCATAAAAAGGCAATTATCACTGGGTAAAATCACTATAAAACTTAGCTAATGTTTTCAATTTACATACTGACATATAATGAAGAGCTAGATATTGCTGCTTGTATCGAATCGGCGATGCTATCGGATGACATCATTGTTGTGGATTCATGTAGTAGCGATCGCACTGTGGAAATCGCCAGTCGCTATCCCATCCGCGTCATCCAACACGCTTTTGAAAGCCACGGACGACAACGCACCTGGATGTTAGAGTCTATCCCCCCACAGCACGAATGGGTTTACATTCTCGAAGCTGACGAGCGCATGACACCAGAACTGTTCGCGGAATCCGAAAAGGCAAATCAGAATCCAGACTACATCGGTTACTACGTGGCTGAACGTGTCATGTTCATGAATCGTTGGATTCGCTACAGCACACAGTATCCCCGTTACCAAATGCGCCTCTTCCGCCACGGTAAAGTCTGGTTTACAGACTACGGTCATACTGAGCGGGAAGTTTGTGAGGGTGCAACTAGCTTTTTAAAAGAAACATACCCACACTACACTTGTAGCAAAGGCTTGAGCCGTTGGATTGAAAAACACAACCGTTATTCTACAGATGAAGCTCAAGAAACATTGTATCAATTAGAGCAGGAAAATGTTAACTGGCGAGATTTATTCTTTGGCAAATCGGAAATCGAAAAACGCCGCGCCCTCAAAGATTTGTCTTTGCGTTTACCCGCCAGACCGTTGCTACGGTTTATATATATGTATTTTATCTTAGGCGGCTGTCTAGATGGACGTGCTGGACTTGCTTGGTGTACATTGCAGGCATTCTACGAATATTTGATTTTGCTCAAAGTTTGGGAAATGAAGTATCTACCAAAACCTAATTTAGACGCAACAGCAATTTTGGCACAGGAGAATATACAACAGTTGCAGTGCGCGGATTCTGAAACTACACAGGCTGATGTGGCGTAAAGGGGACTGGAGATTAGAACGATTACGCACTACAGTTTGAAACAGTTAAAAGGGCTTTAAAAATGAAAAGGTACTCAAAGTCAATGTGGGTAGTTCACTGTCTATGTGTATGCTTATAGGAAAATAGCTCATTTCCAGCAACAAGTACGTGTTTTTGGGGCAGCAGCCAACTTGCTAGCCTTTTGGACAGTTACTTGCAGCAAAAACTGCCTAAAGTTAAAGTCTTCGGAATTTGACGAATCTGCTGGTATGGATCGCAATAACAAAAGTTCCTCTAGCTTAAAACAGGAGAATCGGGGCTTGGTAATCGATCGCCTAAAACAGGACTTAAAAAACGACCTGATTGCTGGTTTACTGGTAGTAATTCCCCTAGCAACCACTATCTGGCTGACAATTACCATTGCTACTTGGGTAATCAACTTCCTCACCCAAATTCCTAAACAATTGAATCCCTTTGATGGGTTAAACCCAATTCTAGTAAATATACTGAATTTATTAGTAGGATTGGCTATACCACTATTAAGTATTCTTTTTATGGGCTTGATGGCTCGGAATATTGCTGGGCGCTGGTTGTTAGATTTTGGTGAGCGATTATTACAGGCGATTCCTTTAGCTGGACAGGTATACAAAACTCTGAAACAGCTTTTGGAAACAATCCTAAAAGATTCAAATGGCAAGTTTCGCCGTGTAATTTTGGTAGAGTATCCCCGCCGCGGAATTTGGGCGATCGGTTTTGTCACTGGTGCAATCAGCAGTGATATCCAAGCCCAGATGTCTCGCCCTGTGCTAAGTGTTTTTATTCCCACCACCCCGAATCCGACTACCGGATGGTACGCAGTCGTTCCTGAAGATGAGGTGGTGAACCTCTCCATGTCGATTGAAGATGCCTTTAAAATAGTTGTATCAGGTGGCATTGTCGCCCCCAATACGTCCTTGGTTTTCCCCAAACAGCCCACACTGGAAGCGAAACACGACGAAATTAAGCAGTAGGTTATTCCTGTTGATGAAATTTAAAATCAATCTGGCAAAGTCACAAGCAAATATGTAATATCAGTAAAGGAAAAAGTCAATTGATTTCAGCCAATATACTACACGCTACTTTCATGATTTCATTTTTTGAAACCTTTCAAAACAATATAAGCATTAATTATAAAATAAGTAATATAAAATACATTGTTTTACACAAGTTGGATTAGCTCCGGCGTAGCCCTTTGGGAAAAACTTTTTGGTTTAGTGATTATTAACGCGATCGCTTCTAGGTAACTAGTGGCATCGTCTGAAATGGTCAATTTAACCTTGTTTTGTGAGTTTTGTGATCTCCCTGGCTTTAGCTGAAATGTCCAGATGGTAAGACTTATAAAAAACTTTTTGGTTTACTGGTAATATTTATTAAACTAGCCTAAACAAAAAACTTTTAAGATGAGAAAACTGTCTTTAATTCTCCCGTTAGCTATCCTAACTTTTGGCAGTGTACTTGTTAACAGCCAAGAAAGGTCTTCATCCAATACTTACACTCAATCTGTTACCCGTGAAGTTTTAGCGAGTGGTTATCCAACTCAAGATCAAAAGCAGATTCTTGAGCTTGTACGCTATACCATTGCACCAAGAGCAAAAGCACCTACTCATACTCATCCGGGAATACAGATTGGACGAGTAGAAGCGGGAACTTTAACTTTTACTGTTGTAGAAGGAGAAGCTAAAGTAACGAAAGCTAACGGCACAGAATTAATTCTTAAAAAAGGGAAAACTATACAGCTTACAGTGGGAGATTCTTTAGTTGAAACCCCTGGAATTATTCATTATGGCGAAAACCAGACAAACAAACCAATTATTATTCTGTCTGCTTCTCTATTTGATGCTAATCAACCAAAAGCTATTTTAACCAATCCTAAAAACAGATGAATTTGATGATAAATTTTGACTTTTGTTTAAGTCATATTTGTCCCTACCTTTAATATCCATCCACAGCCTCAAAGCCTTGTTACGAACAAAAGTAGCATTACAAATTGCCTCGTCAATCAGGCTATACTGCTTCTCTTTGCCCTTTAGTTTTGCTTCAAGTACTAGCATGGGTTTTAAAATCTTATGCAATACATCCTAGCAAAAAATGCGGCATACTAATATAAAGCCGTGCTTCTAGCACGGGCTGTGATTCGTTGGTCGAAATGAGTAGTAATACTCAGGGATGACCGCTTGGTTTAAAGGATTGCTGGAAAAACTAAATACATTCCCTACCATACGCCGACAAGTTCGAGCATGGTTAGTTTCTGATAATTTTTTACGGCATTGCCAGGAGTCTCTTAATGTTCATTAATGAATTGTCACCTCTATTCAGAGAATTTATCCAGCATCCAGTCTCATTTGTGGGTGGGTTATTCTCTGGTGTGCTTCGGCTTAATCTGGCAGACGATCCTGTTAAAGGCTGGCTGGATCAACAGATCCGCTCAAATAGTTACACCAGCACTACAACAGACGCACATAATGGCAAAGCCACTGGGCCTCAACAGATTTCGATTGACTAAATTTTGGGGCGATGGCAAATCCGGTTAATCATTTTGCTGAAATACCTACACTGTAACGTTCGCGGTAGCGTTCCGCAGGAAAGATCAGTGTAGGCTTACAGTGTCCCTTAAGGAAATATGGAATTCTTAACCTCTCGTATGCAGGGGGTACAGTCGCCAATTATTCCTGTGGTTGGGGAACTGATTAAAAACTATCCTGGAACAATCTCTCTAGGACAAGGTGTTGTTTATTACAACCCACCACCATCAGCCAGAGAATTTTTAGCCAAATTCTTCGCGGAACCCGCTAATAATTTATACAAATCAGTTGAGGGAATTCCCCCGTTGCTGACAGCACTTGCAGGAAAATTGTCAGCCTTCAACGGCATTGAAATCAATGGGGAAAACTGCATCGTTGTGACAGCAGGGAGCAATATGGGATTTATGAATGCCATTCTTGCGATCACTAACCCAGGCGATGAAATTATTCTGAATACGGCGTACTATTTCAACCACGAAATGGCGATCGCAATGGCTGGTTGTCGTGCAGTGTTAGTGGCGACGGATGAAAATTACCAACTGCGCCCAGACGCGATCGCTCAAGCAATTACACCCAAAACACGGGCTATAGTCACAATTTCACCAAATAATCCGACTGGAGTTGTCTATTCAGAAGCAGCATTGCGCCAAGTAAATCAAATTTGTGGCGTTCAGCGAAGCTGTGGCGAAGGCGATCGCAGCATTTACCACATCAGCGATGAAGCCTATGAATACTTTACCTATAACGGGGTAAAACACGTTTCCCCTGGTGCATTTGGGAATAGTAGCAAGTACACTATTTCTCTCTTTAGCCTTTCCAAAGCATACGGTTTTGCCAGTTGGCGCATTGGCTACATGGTGATTCCCGAACACTTACTTGTCGCCGTCAAAAAAGTGCAGGATACGATTTTGATTTGTCCGCCAGTCATTTCTCAATATGCAGCTTTAGGGGCATTGCAGGCAAAAGAGGAGTATTTGAAGAGTAATATAGGAGCAATCGCTCAAGTGCGGCAAGTAGTACTCGACTCCCTTAACCGCCTACAAGGTTTATGTAGCATTACACCCGCCAATGGCGCTTTCTATTTTTTTCTCAAAGTTAATACCCAGATGGATGCTTTTGAGTTAGTTAAAAGACTAATCCAGGAACATAAAGTAGCAGTCATTCCAGGTACAACCTTTGGCATAGATGATGGATGCTACCTACGCGTTGCCTATGGTGCGCTGCAAAAAGAGACGGCAAAAGAAGGTATAGAAAGATTAGTGCAAGGTTTACAAAATATAGTTAGGAGTTAGGAGTTTGGAGAGACGCGATTAATCGCGTCTGTACAGGAGTTTGGAGTTGATATTTAATTTATCAGGGCGTTAGACTGTGGTGGCGTACCTCCTTTGCAATCCCAAATAGAAAATTTAACAGATGGCAATTATTAATAAGTTAATTGAAATTGAAACTGAGCTAAAAATTAATATTCATAATATCATACCACAAATAAAAGATTTTCTTGCTTCAACATCAATTAAAAATGGCGAATAATCCAACTTTAAACCTGCAATCCTCCCAGAGCAACCTAAATCTGAGATAATTACAAACACAGCCAAAAAGTGTATCAATTGAATTTACTTACAGCAATTAAAAACCTGAAAGAATGTTTTCAAGAATAATCTTCCTTTTCACAAACCAGGACTTTCGTTGTGTCAAAGGCAGAGGCAATTAGTGATGAAAAATAACGATAACTTTATATTACGTAATACTTGGTACTATGCTCTGCCTAGTAATCAGATCAAGCCAGGTATGATGATCAGCCGCATTTTCTTGGGAGAACCGGTGCTGTTAATTCGTGACCAGGATGGCAAAGTGTCTGCGATGACAGACATTTGTCCCCATCGTGCTGTGCCTTTGAGTTGTGGTAGATTCAATGGGCAGGAAGTCGAATGCTGCTATCACGGTTGGCGTTTTAATTCGGCTGGGCGCTGCACTGCGATTCCATCTCTTGTAGAGGAACAGCAGATAGATTTGAATCGCTTTGATGTACAGTCATACACAGTTCGGGAAGCCCAAGGGAATATTTGGATATATATGGCTGATGCCAATAACCCTCAACCTGCTTCTGAGATGGAGATTGCGGAAATTCCAGGGTTTGATGAGCGATCCCTACGGGGGGCTTCGCCAACGCCCCAGTTTGTAGAGGTGATGAGATTCCCCTGTTTTATAGATCATGCAGTGGTGGGTTTGATGGACCCTGCCCATTCACCCTATGTTCATAAAGCTTGGTGGTGGCGAAATGAGCAACTACACGAGGAAGTGAAGCAATTCGACGCTTCGCCCTACGGTTTCACGATGCGACGACACCGATTGCCAGCGAATGGGGGTCGATTATACTGGCTGATTGGCGGTGGTGTACCGGAAACGGAGATTTCTTTTCGTTTACCTGGAGTCAGAATAGAAGAAACCACCATTGGCAACCATCGAGTCGTTAATTTAACGGCAGTTACACCCATTTCAGATACAGAAACTGAAGTAACTTTTGCTCTTTACTGGACACTTCCTTGGGCAGGATTTTTCAAGCCACTGCTACATGTTTTGGCGCGGACTTTCATTGGTCAAGACCGGACGGTTGTGGAAAAGCAGCAGATTGGTCTGAAATATGATCCTGTGCTGCGACTGATTAAGGATTCAGATATGCAAGCGCAGTGGTACTACCAGTTAAAGCGGGAGTATGCTCGATCTGTCGCCCAAGGACGAGAATTTGTGAATCCTGTCAAGGGTCAAATACTCCGTTGGCGTGCTTAATTACTCTAAAGTAAATTCTGCAAATTCTGTTAACGAGTCTTTGAACTGGATGCATCCACCTCTGAACTCCGTTAATGAGCTTTTAATACTTCTGAACAACAAACTTTAAAAATTCTCTGCGCCAACGGAGTTAATAACAGGGCGTTCGTCATCCCTTTTTGCAATGCTACGCTCTATCGCAGTGTCTTCATGGGTGCGATCGCAGGCTTTACTTTTGGTTAGTTTGATTAGCTTTTTTCTCTTGAGTGCTAACTGGTGAATTAGCGTTAATATCCGAGCTTCAGGAAAGAGGTATCTGGCTGATTTTCAATGTGTAGGCTGGTGATTTTTTCCCCACACACATATCCGGTAGCGTGACAACTAAATTCTGTCCGTACTGTTGCCACTCAAGTTTACCTTTTGCCCCTAGCATTGTAATCTTTGCATTTTTCGGCAGAATTAGCCTTGGGATTGTCAGTGTCTGACTCATAGGAGTATCAAGCAAGACAGCATACAAATTACCTTTATTTGTGGTGTAGCGCACTCGGATGCCTTGAGTGGATACTCCCAACCGCGTTCTGCAACTACCTTGTTCTGTTCACCAGTCAGTGGTGCCCAAGCAGGTACGGAGTACACGCCCCAGTGAATGAAAATGCCGAGTTTAGCATCTTTGAACCACTCTGGAACTTCATGTTTTGATAGGGACTCAGTTGTTGGTTCATATATCTGTTGTGCAAAGGCAGTAGAGGCTGTCAGATTCAAAAAGCTATTTAGAATTATCGTAAGAATTAATGCACGTACTAAATGCCGAAACATCACAATGCTCCTGACTGGGGATATATAATTTTACGACTGTATCATCTCCTCAGTAGCGATTAGCGATTAAAGGCATTGTTGAATATTGGGTTGTCAATCTCAAAAATTCTCAGTTGCAAGTATTTCGAGACTTCAAAGATGGGCAATACATAACAGAATTGACATTAACCACAGGTACTATTGTCCCCCTAGCCTTTGGTGATGTATTTGTCCAAGTTAATCGCCTCCTCGGTTTCCCAAAAATATAATTTCTAGCACCTGTTAGAAACATCAGAGTATCCTTGGGTGATATCTGGGCTGGTGGATGAAGTAAATTCTCTAGCTTTTTGTTACGATGGGCAGACTTTAGTGAGTTGCGGTGCAGATTCCACAATGAAGTTTTGGCATGTCAGCGCTTTAGACTTGATAGATATTTTGCACAAACATAATGGGGTAGTGCGGTGTACTGCTTTCACCCCAAACGGCAGAATCTTAGCTACAGGCAAAGATGACAGAAAAATTCTGTTTTGGGATTTGATGCAACGTCAGGTTGCGATCGCACTCTCTTTAGATGATACAGCAGCTCATTCCCTAGTTTTGAGCCGAGACGGGGAAACTCTGGTGACAGGTAGCTATCGCTAGAGTTATCAGAAACTTAGAAAACGAGTATTAATTATGGCAAGACAAAAATGTTTGTAAGTTAACGATCGCACTCTCTGCAAAAATCTTTGTAACTTAGCGATCAACTAAAATCAAACTAAAGCTATTGTCGAAGCGGTAGAAAAAAGGCAGCTATGACAGTAACTACCTATAAATGGACAATTGAACGCTATCACCGAGCAATAGAAGCAGGGATTTTTGATGACCAACCCATTGAACTATTGCGCGGCGACCTCATAGTTATGCCCCCAGAAGGAGAACCCCATGCCTACTACAATACCGAAGCAGCTGATTATCTCCGCACACTGCTAGGTGAACGGGCAAAAATCCGCGATGCTAAACCCATCACCTTACCTAACGACTCAGAACCCGTCCCCGATGTTGCTATTGTCAAACCTTTAGGCGAGGTCTACTTAGAACACCACCCTTACCCTGAAGACATCTTCTGGATTATCGAAATTTCTAAGTCCACCTTGAGCAAAGACTTAGGTGATAAAAAAGACATCTATGCAGAATCAGGCATTGCTGAATATTGGGTTGTCAATCTCAAAAATTCTCAGTTACAAGTATTTCGAGACTTAAAAGATGGGCAATACACAACTGAATTGACATTAACCACAGGTACTATTGTCCCCCTAGCCTTTGGTGATGTATCCGTCCAAGTTAATCGCCTCCTCGGTTTGCCAAAAATATAATTTCTAGCGCCTGTCAGAAATGAAAGATGCGAGGCGATCGCACATTCGCCCATAATTAGACCATCCCCTCTAT
>Ga0123337_10004092_pt1 | contig 15023 bp, 14 predicted proteins | sample frozenSSSSmetaG_FD_89792 | JGI IMG/M metagenome (GOLD analysis project Ga0123337, IMG submission 89792) | Glacier valley bacterial and archeal communities from Borup Fiord, Nunavut, Canada, to study Microbial Dark Matter (Phase II) -... | ecosystem: Environmental > Aquatic > Freshwater > Ice >... | reverse complement strand
CAGCCGGTGCTGCGCCTGATCGACCCGGCCAGCCTGTGGGTCAGGCTGCGCGTGGACCAGGGCCGCTCCGCCGGGCTGGCGCCTGGCCTGCAAGCCCGCATCGTGCTGCGCTCCCGGCCACGCACGCCGCTGGCCGGCCAGGTCGCGCGCGTCGAATTGCTGGCCGACAGCGTGACTGAAGAGCGCATCGCGCAGGTGGCGTTTGACACTGCCGCTGGGGCTTCGGTCGGTGAACTGGCCGAAGTCACGCTGCAGCTGCCCGAAACCCCCACCTCGCTGCTGTTGCCCAACGCCAGCATCCAGCGCCAGCAAGGCCAGACCGGCGTCTGGCGGCTTGACGGCGGCAAGCCGGTATTCACGCCGGTGCAGCTGGGCGCGCACAGCCTGGACGGCCAGGTGCAGGTGCTGGACGGGCTAAAGGCCGGCGACGAGGTGGTGGTCTACAGCCAGAAAGCCCTGAGCGCCGGCAGCCGGGTGCAGGTGGTCGATGCGCTGGTGAAAGGCCAGACCGGCGCCGCCGGAGCCACCCCGTGATCAGCCTGGCCGGGCGCGACATTGCCCACGGCTGGGGCAAGTTCGTGCTGACCGGCCTGGGCCTGGGCCTGCTGATTGGCGTGACGCTGACCATGGCCGGGGTGTTCCGCGGCATGGTCGATGACGCGCAGGCGCTGCTGACCAACAGCCGGGCCGACCTGTGGGTGGTGCAAAAGGACACGCAGGGTCCGTATGCCGAATCGTCGAGCCTGAAGGACGACGTGGTGCGCAGCGTGCGCGGCATGCCGGGCGTGGCGCAGGCGGCCAACGTGACCTACTTCACGATGCAGGTGAAAAACGACAACGGCGAAGAGACCCGTGCCATGGTGGTCGGCATTGAGCAGGGAGGCCCAGGCGTTCCGGGCTACCTGGTGGCAGGCCGCCAACTCACGCGCAGCCATTACGAGGCGGTGGCAGACATCAAGGCCGGCTTTACGCTGGGCCAGCGCATCCGCATTCGCCGTCACGACTACCGCGTGGTTGGGCTGACGCAGCGCATGGTGTCGTCGGGCGGCGACCCGATGGTCTTCATCGCGCTGAAAGACGCGCAGGAAGCGCAGTTTGTGAAAGACAACGACGCCATCGTCAACGACCGTACCCGAACCGCCAGCAACCCGGCCTTTAACCGCCCCGGCGTGCCCGGCCTGCTGGACGCGGTGCAGGCGCTGCAAACCAGCAGCCGCAACGTCAACGCGGTGCTGGTGCAGCTGCAGCCCGGCTTCGAGGCCGAACGGGTGGCCGAGCCGATTCGCCGCTGGAAGCACCTGGCGGTGTTCACGCGCGCGGGCATGGAAGAGATTCTGGTGGCCAAGCTGATCGCTACCTCGGCCAGGCAGATCGGCATGTTTCTGGTGATCCTGGCGGTGGTCAGCGCCGCCATCGTGGCCTTCATCATCTACACCATGACGCTGGGCAAGATCCGCGAGATTGCGGTGCTCAAACTGATTGGCACGCGCAACCGCACCATTGCCGGCATGATCCTGCAGCAGGCGCTGGGCCTGGGGTTGATCGGGTTTGTGGTCGGCAAGGTGGCCGCCACGGTCTGGGCGCCGGTGTTTCCCAAGTATGTGCTGCTGCTGACGCAAGACGCCCTCATCGGCCTGGCCGCCACGCTGCTGATCTGCGCGCTGGCCAGCACGCTGGCGATTCGCGCGGCGCTCAAGGTCGATCCGGCCACCGCCATCGGCTAGCCCACATGAAAGCCATGACACAACTTCAAAGCCCCGGCGGCATCCTGATTGAAGGCCTGCGCAAGGTCTACGGCCAGGGCGACACCGCCGTCGAGGCGCTTAAAAACGTCAACATGACGGTCGGCCCCGGCGAGGTGGTCGGGCTGGTCGGCCCGTCGGGCTCGGGCAAGAGCACGCTGCTCAAATGCCTGGGCGCCATCATCGAGCCCACGTCTGGCCGCATGACGCTGGGCAAGGAGCTGATCTACGACAACGGCTGGACCACCTCCGACCTGCGTGCACTGCGGCGCGACCGCATCGGCTTTGTGTTTCAGGCGCCGTATCTGATTCCGTTTCTGGACGTGACCGACAACGTCGCGCTGCTGCCCATGCTGGCCGGCGTGCCCAACGCTGAGGCCAGGCGCCGCGCACTGGAACTCTTGAGCGCGCTGGACGTGGCGCACCGCGCCAGGGCCGAGCCGTCGCAGCTGTCGGGCGGCGAGCAGCAGCGCGTGTCGATTGCGCGCGCGCTGGCCAACCGCCCACCGGTGATCCTGGCCGACGAGCCCACCGCGCCGCTGGACAGCGAACGCGCTCTGGCCGTCATGCGGATACTGAACCAGATGGCCCGGCAAGCCCAGACCGCCATCATCGTGGTGACGCATGACGAAAAAATTATTCCCACGTTCAAACGGATCTACCACATTCGCGACGGCCAGACGTTCGAGGAAGTCGGCCAAGGCCTGAGCTTGTAGAAGATGGTCCGCACGCTTGTCACTGCGTGCAGTGCGCGGCCCTTCCAAGAGGCCTGTTTCCACTTGGGGCGGCTCGGCGGTGAAACGTTCCCCACGCTTAAACGTCTTGAAAGGACCTGACATGAAAATCGACCGGTTTCTCAAAATCCTGGCCGTCGTGGCCATCGTCTTTGGCGCACTCACCGTTTTCAGCGGTGGGCGCGCGCTATTTGGTAGCGCTGAGGCGCGTGCCAGTGTCGGCAACGCCGTTGGCTTTGTGCTGTGGTTCAACTTCTTGGCGGGCTTTGCCTATGTGCTAACCGGCGCCGGGTTGTGGCAGTGCCGGCGCTGGGCCGCTGCAAGCCAGCCCAGTGAACTCGCGCGCGGCCTGATCTGCTTGCAGCCGACAAGTCGGTTTTGTTAAACAGAAGTCGGGAGCTACGTTTTACAGAAGAAAAGCATTTTCAAATGTAGAAAAACTAGCGGTAGTTTGTTAAAGCCGAAGGTAGGGGTTGACGCCGACTTGACGGCCGAGGCATGTCCGGCAGCGAAAAGCCTGAATCGTCCCTTTTTCGTCCCGTGTTTTCTGTGTTTTCCTCGCCATCGATGCTTGACCAAGTCAATGCGTGAAAGTCGAAACCAGCATCCAGCATGGGCTTGACGACCGCGAAGTAGGGCGAAACATCAAAGTCCCTTGGTGCAAACAGGCTGTGGTGCCGCAGGCGCAGGATTTCGGCAAAGCAGGCTGGGCAGTCGGGCGCGTCGTGGCGGAGCTTGTCGACCACTGGCAGGATGGGGTAACGGATGGACTGAAACGCCAGCGCGATCAGGGTCGAGCAGATGGCGCGGGTGGGGCGCCCAGGGTGCGGCCATGAACGGCGTGGGCATTGCACCCCGGGACTTGACGCTCTTCCCCCGCTACACCGGTGGTTTGCTGGTTCAGGATGCTAACTGCGACAAGCGCCTTGATCCGGCAGCGGACCCGGTGGTGGGCGGTCTCATTGGCGTGGCGCCACAAGGCGCGACGGGCCAGGCGGCGACCAGTCCGGTCGGCGCTGATGGCAAACCCGTGCAGTCCGGTAGCGTGCTGCGCCATGCTCTGTTTCCAGCGGCGGCGGGCGGCGGCAAGCCCAATCCAGGCCTGCTGCCCATCGAGTTTCGCGCAGGGGACAAGCCTGGCCTGTACCGTCCCACGGTGGAATTGGTGGGGGGGACAGTTACCAGTTCACGCTTGAAGCCCGATAGCCGGTCTGCGGGTGAAACCTTGAATCCAGCAGGTGTAATCAGCAGACCTGCTGCACCGATCAACCCATAACCATTGCAGACCCGCAGGCTGTGTTCCAGGTTGTCCCGCATCAGCCGACTCCCGCCGCTTCAAGCGCAGAGCGTGATGGGCTCCAGCGCATCACCTTGCTCCAGGATTCGGCCAATTGCGGCAGTGTGGGGGTAGCCCAGCGCGCGCAGCGCCTCAATGCACGCCTCGGCGCGCTCGGCCGGGACGCTGGCCAGCAGCCCGCCCGCGGTCTGGGGGTCGAAGATCAGCGGATAGCGCGGATGCTTGAGCATGGCCTCCTGGTTGCGCAAGGCTCGGCGCAATCGCACGTTGGCGCTTTGCAGGGAGCTGACGATGCCGGCGTCCACGCATTCCTGCGCGCCGTCGAGCAGGGGCAGGGCGCCCAGGTCGATTTCCGCGTCCACGCCAGAGGGGCGGGTCATTTCCACCAGATGGCCCAGCAGCCCGAAACCGGTCAGGTCGGTGCAGGCGGTGGCGCCAAATTCGCGCAGGCACTGCGCACCGCGCTGGTTGGACACCACCATGGACTGCAGGGCCGCGTCAATCCAGCGGCCCTTGGCCGCCAGCCGTGCGTGCGCGGCAAACAAGGTGCCGGTGCCAATCGGTTTGGTCAGAATCAGCACATCGCCGGGGCGCATGCCGTTTTTTCGCAGCAGCTGGGACGGGTCGTCGTCGATCAGGCCGTTGATGGCAAAGCCCAGCGCCAGTTCCTTGCCCTCGCCAGTGTGGCCCCCCACCAGCGCGCAGTTGGCGTCGTTCAATACCTCCAGCGCGCCGGTCATCATCTGGAACAGCACGTCTTCGACCTTGCTCTCCAGGCCAGAGGGAACGGTCGCAATCGCGGTGGCCGATTGCGCCTGCGCGCCCATGGCCCAAATGTCGCCCAGCGCATGGTTGGCCGCGACCTTGCCGAAGAGGTAGGGGTCGTCAATGAAGGATCGGAAAAAGTCCACCGAATGCACCATGGCTTTGCCGGGGGGGACCCGCACCACGGCGGCGTCGTCCGGGTCTTTCAGGCCCACCACCACATCGTCGCGCTGCACCGGGTGCAGTTGGGCCAAGGCGCGTGACAGCACCGTGGCGCCCACCTTGGCGCCGCAGCCGCCGCAGCGCATGGCGATGGCCGAGATGGCCTGCAACGACTCCTCTGAAGTGAGCTGCACCGTGCCTGGCGAAGCGGCCGCAGAGGCTGCGGCGCGGGTGTCCATCGGCGCCAGGTCTTGAAACTTGCGCATGAAGCGCTGGTCAATCCAGTCCTTCCAGCGCCACACCCACGCGCCGCCAAAACCGAGCCAGCCGCGCGATGCCACGGCGTTCTGATCGCCCGTGCTGATGAGGGCCAGCCAGCTGCGCTGGGGGTGGTAGGACTTCAGGCGCAGGCCCTGCACGCTGCGGCGCAGGTTCTCGGTCAGCGGCGGCCCCTGGCGCACCGCAAAGACGCCGGCTTTTTCCAGCGGATGGTTGACCATGCTGGCAACGTCGCCGGCGGCAAAAATGGCCGGGTCGGTCACGGTCTGCAAGGTGTCGGCGACTTGAATGAAACCGTCCGGCTCCAGCGCCAGGCCGGTGTCCCTCAACCACGGGGCACCGCCGGCGCGGGTCACCCACACAATCTCGTCGGCCTCGACCACTTCGCCCGACGCCGTTTGCAGGCGTCCCGGCATGACCTGGGTGACGGCCGCATTGCGATGCACGCGTACGTGGCGCTCGGCCAGCACGGCGTCAAAACGCCTTCGCACACCGGGGTTGTGGGTGGGCAATATGCAGGCGCTGTTGGTAAACAGGTGAAACGTCAGCTCATCCGGGTTGCGGCCCAGTGCGGCCAGGACATTGCGCAGGCGAAACTGCATGGCCAGGAGCAGTTCCACGCCGCCCGCGCCAGCGCCCACCACGGCCACGGTGGTTTTGCCAGGGTGGCGCTGCACGCGTTCCAGCAGCGCCAGCCAGCGGTCATTGAAGCGCGTGATGGGCTTGACCGCCACCGCATGCTCCACAGCGCCGGGCACATCCTGAAGCCGGGGCGTGGAGCCAATGTTGATGGACAAGACATCAAAAGGCACGGGCGGGCGGTTGCGGCACAGCACCTTGCGGTTGACACGGTCCAGTCCAATCACTTCATCGCGGTACAGCCTGGCCCCGGCGAAAACCGCCAGGCGGCTCAAATCGATATGCACCGCGTCATAGTCATAGTGGCCCGCCACATACCCGGGCAGCATGCCTGAGTAAGGCGTGTGCATGTCGGTGCAAATCAGGGTGAGGCGCACGCCGGCAATGGGCCGCATGCCAAAGCTCTTGAGCACGCCGACATGGCTGTGGCCACCGCCCACCAGAACGATGTCTCTCAAAATGGGTTGTTCAGGCGCAAGCATTTTTGTTTGATTTCTCGGTTCGGGTTTTGTTATGCAGCAATGCGTGGACCAATTTCATCAACGCGGCCTTCTCGGCAGCCGGTGCAAACAGGGGAGCCCGCCGGGCGCACTGGGCTTGCAGCAGGCTGTAAAAACTGTCGGTACGGCTTTGTTCGGCGCGCAGGCGAAGCAGCAAACCGGCCAGCCCCTGCGTGTCTCCATGTTCAAAATACCCCGCGTAGTCGGGCCCCAGCATGCCCAGGTTGCCCGCAATTTTCGAGGCCAGGACCGGTGTGCCGCTGGCTATGGCCTCCATCACCACATGGGCGCCGCCTTCCATGCGGCTGGTGTGCACCAGCACATGCGCGCGCTGGATGCGGCGGCGCGTGGCCTCATGCGACAACCCGCCCAGCCAGCGGTAGCGCGGGCATTCTGCGGCGCAGGCCTGCGCTTGTCTGCCCAGTTCAGCGTCCAGCGCATCGCCAATGTGATCGATGAAGATGTCGGGATGGTCTTTGAGCTGTCGTGCGGCGGCAAAAAGGGTTTGCGGCGACTTTTCATCGCGCAAATGCCCCACCATCACGGCACGCAGATGCCGCTGAGGCTTCACGCCAGTTTGCCTTGGGGTAACGGACTGATAAATCACGCGGGCCTTGGGCCGGACAGCCGTTGGCAGGGCCTCGGGTGCGCATTCCTGCAGCACCACCAGCTGCGCGGCATAGACCAGGGACGCTTGCGCCGATGCATCGGTTTGAATGTCGCGGTACAAATCGGTGCCGGTCAGCACCACGCCCAGGCCCGGTGCTGCGGCGCTCGCACCTTGTGCCTGCGCCCAGCGGGCAATGGAGCCGGCTGAGCGTCGGGCATGCAGCGCCAGCATCACATCAACAGGCTCACCGCCCCAGGACGGTGCAATCGTGACCTCAAAGGCCGGGCGCAGCAGGCGTGACCAGCGCCAGGCGGTTTGCCAATTGCCATTGTTGGCATCGGCTGATGCAGGGGAAATGATGAGTATGTGGGGGCGTTTCATGAGGCAATTGGGGTGTGAGCCTCCAGAGGAAAAATCAGGCGGGTCGTCCATGGAGCAAGAAACAGGCACTGATTTTTACCGCACAGTGCAGTCTGCAGGAGTCCCCGATTTCAAGTCTAATCGACAACTCTTTTGTTTATTCCCACGAGGTTTTTCATGGCTGGTATTGTCACTTCTCGCTCGCTTCGCGCCGTGATCGCGTTCGGGTTGCTCGCCTTTGGGTCCCTGTTGCATGCCCAAGAGGTTTTCAGGGTCACCGCCATTCCTGACGAGTCTCCGACCGAACTGGCGCGCAAGGCCGCCCCGCTGATGAAATACCTTGAAAAAACCCTGGGCATGAAGGTTGAATTCACGCCGGTGACCGACTACGCCGCATCGGTCGAGGCGCTGGCCAACAAGCAAGTGGACATGGCCTGGTACGGCGGCTTTACCTTTGTCCAGGCCAATGTGCGGTCGGGCGGCAAGGCCATTCCTCTGGTTCAGCGTGAGGAAGACGAAAAATTCCGCTCGGTTTTCATCACCAGCGACCCTGGCATCAAAACCCTGGCAGATCTGAAGGGCAAGCGCGTGAGCTTTGGTTCGCCATCGAGCACCTCCGGGCATTTGATGCCCCGCAGCTTTTTGCTCCAGGCCCATATCGACCCGGACAAGGACTTCAAGCGCGTGGCCTATTCGGGTGCGCACGATGCCACCATTGCGGCCGTGGCGGCTGGCAAGGTCGAAGCCGGCGCCCTGAACATCTCGGTTTGGGAAAAGTTTGTGGCCGAAGGCAAGGTCGATCCCGCCAAGGTCAAGGTGTTTTTCACCACCCCTGTTTACTTTGACTACAACTGGACGGTGCATGCCGATATGCCTGCCGCACAGCGTGAAAAGCTGACCCAGGCTTTCTTGCGCCTGGATCGAAGCACCGCTGAAGGCAGGGAAATTCTGGACCTGCAACGCGCTACGCGCTTCATCGCCACCAAGGCCGACAACTACAAAGGCATTGAGCAGGCCGCGCGCAGCGCTGGTCTTTTGAAGTGAAACCGTGCGTAATTTTGCTATTAATTTAGTAGCTAGTGGCGCTTATCTTATAAGCGCTGGAGGCCATTTTCGTTCATGAAAATCGATTTGCGCGACGTCTCGGGCAGGCACCCGGCCGCCAAGCCGGGTGCGGCGCCTGCGGTGCGGGCGCTCAGCATGAGCGTGCGCGCCGGTGAGCAGGTGGCCATCATCGGCCCTTCTGGCGCGGGCAAAACCACACTCTTGCATTTGATGGCCTGCGCGCTCAAGCCGTCAGCCGGTTGTGTGCTGCTCAATGACCAGGATCCGTGGCAGCTGTCGCGCAGTGTCTTGCAGGGTCTGCGCGGCACGCTGTTTCTGGCGCCCCAGGTGCCGCCGCTGCCGCCCCGCCAGCGCGTGGTCACTGCGGTGCTCGCCGGGCGTCTGCCGCATGAGGGCCTGTGGGCCAGCTTGCGCAGCCTGCTTTACCCGGTGGACATTCCCCGGGCCGAGCGTGCCCTGGCCGGTTTTGACGTGAGCGACAAACTGTTTGACCGCGTGGACCGCCTCTCTGGCGGCGAGCGCCAGCGCGTGGGTTTGGCCCGGGCGCTGGTGTCCGAGGCCACGCTTTTGCTGGTCGATGAGCCCTTGTCAGCGCTGGACCCGACCCGCTCGCAACACGCCATCGAAACCCTGACCCGGGCGGCACGCGAACGTGGCGCCACACTGGTGGCCACGCTGCACCATGTGGAGATGGCCCTGGCCCATTTCCCGCGCATCGTGGGCGTGCGCGATGGCGCGGTGGCCTTTGACCTGCCCGCTGCTGCCGTCACACAGGCGCATCTGCATGCGCTGTATGCACAGCAACTGCACGAACTGACGGGGCCCGCAAGCGTTGATGCCGATGAGTTTCCTGCAGCCTCCGCCCCCGTGGTGATGCACTGCCGGTGACCTGCGTCGCGTCATGACCCACCCTGTCCCTGGAACCGCCGTGACTGGACGCAGCCCAGCCCTGCGCGACCCGGCATGGGCCGGGCGGGTTTTCTGGTTCCTGGCAGGCTTGGCCTTGCTCTGGCCCACGCTGGTGCTGACCGAATTCAAGCCTTGGCTGTTGCTGGAGCCGGGTGCCTTGAAGCCTGCGCTGAATTTTGTGGGTGACTTCTTCCCGCCCCGCACGGACGCTGATTTTTTGGGGCTGCTGTTGCGCGAAACCTGGCGCACCGTGGCCATGGCGACGGCAGGCCTGGCGCTGGCGCTGTTGCTGGCGATACCGCTTGCGCTCTTGTCGGTCCGGGTCTTGTCCCTGTCGGCACTCACCGGTCGCATGGCCTTTCTGCCCGCTGTGCTGCGGCAAGTGGTTCGTTGGGTACTGATGGTGTTGCGCAGCGTGCCGGAGCTGGTGTGGGCGCTGGTGTTTGTGAGGGTGGTGGGCCTGGGGCCTACGTCGGGTGTGCTGGCGATTGCGCTTACTTATGGTGGCATGCTGGGCAAGGTGTATGCCGATATTCTGGAGAGCGGGGACGACCACGCCACCTCCAGCCTGATGCGCAATGGCTCGGGCCGCCTGCAAGCCTTCTTCTATGCCCTGCTGCCCCAAAACGGCGGGGAGTTGACCAGCTATACCGTGTACCGCTGGGAGTGCGCCATTCGCTCCAGCGCCGTGCTGGGCTTTGTCGGCGCCGGTGGCCTGGGCCAGCTGATGGACTCGTCCATGAAGATGTTCGACGGATCGGAAGTCGCCAGTATCTTGCTGGTCTTCATGGCCCTGGTATGGCTGGCCGATCGCATGAGCGCGGCACTGCGCAAGGGCCTGGCCTGAGGACAACCCATGAAACCCAGCGCCGCCAACGACACCTATAAATTGCCGCCCCGGCTGTTCAACGCACGCTGCAAGGCCTGCTGGCTGCTGCTGGGCGTCGTGCTGCTGGTGGTAGCCAGTTTCGCCACGCTGAATTTGCAATGGGCGCAGTTCTGGTCGTGGGAGGCGGCAAGCAGGATGGGCCGCTTTTTGAGGGAACTGTTGCACCCGGAGACTGGCACGGTCTTTCTCGGCAAGGTGCTGATGGCTTCGCTCGAAACGCTGGCCATGTCGGCATTGGGAACGCTGCTGGCGGTGCTGCTGGGCCTGGCGCTGGCGCTGCCCGCCAGCAAAGCCCATGCGCAAGATGCGGCGCGTGGGCGCGCTGCCACCCGGCTGCTGCTCAATGCCTTGCGCAGCACGCCCGAGCTGGTGTGGGCGGCACTGCTGCTGATCGCTGTGGGTCTGGGGCCTTTTGCGGGCACGCTGGCCTTGGGTCTGCACACCTCTGGCGTCCTGGGCCGCCTGTTTGCCGAATCCATCGAAAATGCTGCGCCGGAGCCTGCATTTGCGCTGCGGGTGCGCGGTGTGGGCGAAGTCCGGGTGTTCTTTTACGCCACCTTGCCGCAGATCCTGCCGCAACTGGTGAGCTATACCTTGTACCGTTGGGAAAACAATATCCGCGCTGCCGCCGTTCTAGGTGTCGTGGGCGCAGGCGGGCTGGGACAGATGCTGGCGTTTCACATGGGCTTGTTTCAGATGGCCGAGACCAGCACGGTCTTGCTCGCCATGCTGATTCTGGTGGCCCTGGTGGACGCGCTGAGCTACCTGACCCGCAACGCGTTGTCGCGCTAAATGAATGTTGACGGGCACATACAGGCCATGACCGGGTTTTTGAAGCTGCTGAACGTCGGTGTGCTCGCAGCGGGATGTGTTTCGGGCGTTTGTGCCGAAAGCATTCAGACGGCGGCGTACCGGAATCCGACAGAGCGGTATGGCCATTTCGCCCTCGGCCGTCCGCATGAATATGCCGCGCTGGTGGTCCAGACCGATACCGGTCAGCGCCACACATGGGCGCTTGCCGAAGGCGAGGTGTTCGAAGATCTGACACCACGCCTGGTTCGCTTTTCGGCCCGGGGGCCGGTGGAGGTGCTGACCATCGTGAGTAGCCGTTCTGCCGGCGCCCGGTTGGTGGTGCTCGGATTGGCCAATGATCGATTGCGCCTGCTTTCCCAGTCCCAACCCATCGGAACGCCCATGCGCTGGCTCAACCCCGTAGGCGTGGCTGACCTCGATGGCGATGGCGTCTCTGAAGTGGCTGCGGTGGTGACCCCTCACATTGGCGGCCTTCTGACGGTTTACCAAAAGCGGGGGGATGACCTTGTTGCGCTTGCGAAGCTCCCGGGGTTTTCCAACCACCGCAACGGTTCGTCGGAGCTCGCGATGTCGGCGGCATTGAACTGGGGCGGCGCGATGCGCTTGCTGGTGCCGGATACCGAGCGCAGGGTGTTGCGGGTGATTGCTTTGCGGGACGGTGCACTCACGGAGCAGGGGCGCTGCGCCTTGCGTGAGCCCATGACCGGTGCCATGCGTGTGCGAGGTGACCATGTACTGGTGCAAACCGGTGCGGGCGTCCAGTCTGTTGCGCCCAAAGACTGCAGCACCCCATAAAGGGGAGGATCGGGGTAGCGATCTGCTGCGGCCGAGCGGCTGCATAGCGCACTCTGGTGCAAAATTTGGCCTTTTAGAAAACTACATTCAATTCCTGGCTTCAGGGCCTTCGGGTCGCGTGCAAGCGCTGTGCGGCACTGACTTGAAGGTGTCCGCGCTCTTTGGAAGCAAAGTCCGCGCGGCCAATGCTATCCTGACATCCGCATGAATAAAGCCTTCACCAAAGAATCAGACTCGGACGACAGCGAAGAGCCCGCTGTTGTCCCTTTGCCTGTAGGCGGTAAAAATTACATCACGCCCCAAGGCTATGAACGCCTGCGTTCTGAACTGCTCGATCTGATTGACAGCGAGCGCCCCAAAGTGGTGGATATCGTTCACTGGGCAGCCAGCAACGGGGACCGATCGGAAAATGGTGACTATCTCTACGGTAAAAAACGGCTGCGCGAGATTGACCGGCGCATCCGTTTTCTGACGCAGCGGCTGGAAATCGCTTCAATCAGCAATCCATCCATTCACCACGGCAGCGACCAAATATTTTTTGGAGCCACGGTACGCTACGTTGATGACGCCGGAGACGAAAGAGTCGTCACCATTCTGGGGATTGATGAATCCATCAGTGGTTTGGGGCAAATCAGTTGGGTTTCGCCGGTGGCCAGAGCCCTTTTGAAAGCAAGAGTGGGCGATGAGGTTACCCTCGTCACGCCTCACGGGCCGCAAGTGCTTGAGGTGCTCAAAGTGGACTACCCGGCGCCTGATTCCGTGGCCGACTGACCCTTGGCTGCATGCTCCAGCGGATGGGATTCGCTTATGGCCTGCCGCGAACCGTGTCGGCAGGCAAGCACCTCAAGCCGCGGCTTTGGCCCGCTGCACTCGCAGCACGGACGGCGTGCGTTTGACGTGGCGCATGGCTGCTTCCAGGTGAGCACGGTCGCGTACCGCCACGCTGAATTGCAGGTCGGTCGCGCCGTTCGCCGGCTCGTTGCCCATGTCCACATGGGTGATGTCCACTTCGGCGCTGGCCAGGGCGGCGGCTACCCGGGCCAGAACGCCCTTGCCATTGGACACCGTCACCAGAAGATTGGCTTCAAAAGTACGGGCCGGTTCATCCGACCAATCGACGGCAATAAAGCGCTCGCTGTCGCGTTGCTGCAGGCGCTTGGCCACGGCACAGTCGTCGGTATGCACGAAAAGACCTTCTCCCCGGCCCAGGTAGCCGACGATGGCATCGCCTGGAATCGGGCAGCAGCATCGCGCAAACTGCACCGACGTGCCTTCGCTGCCATCGAGTACCAGTCCGCCTTGTGCTACCGACTCATGCGGGATATAGCGTTCCCGGCTCATGAGCAATGCATCGGGTTTCTCGCCGTTCTCGGCGAGAAAAGACACAATGCGCTTGGCGATCATGCTGGCAATGCGCTTGCCCAGGCCAATGTCGGTCAGCAACTCGTCGCGTGAGCGGTTGCCGGTAAACCGCAGGATTTTTTCCCAGGTGGCGTGATGGGCATCGTCATCTTCCGAAAGGCGTTGCCGGTCTATGCCTTCGGCCCGCAGCGCCTGCGCCAGCATTTTTTCACCCAGCTCCTGCGATTCAGTGAGCTCCATGGTCTTGAGATGATGGCGAATTTTGGAGCGGGCCTTGCCGGTTCGAACAAAACCCAGCCAGGCTGGATTGGGGGTGGAAACAGGGGCGGTGATGACCTCAATCACGTCGCCGTTATGCAGTTCGGTGCGCAGCGGAACCTGCTCGCCATTGACCTTGGCGGCAATGGCATGGTGGCCGACATCGCTATGAATGGCGTAGGCAAAGTCCACAATGGTGGCGCCACGCGGCATGGCCATGATCTGGCTTTTGGGGGTAAAGACGTAAACCGCTTCCGGGAAAAGGTCGATCTTGACGTGGTCCCAGAACTCGGTCGCATCGTGCGTTTCCTGCTGGATGTCGAGCAGCGACTGCAGCCACTGGGTTCCCAGCCGCTGCGAGGCGTCGCTGTTCGGGTCAGACGCCTTGTACAGCCAGTGGGCCGCAACGCCCGCTTCTGCCACGACATGCATGGCATCGGTGCGCATCTGGAATTCGACGTTGGTTCCAAACGGCCCTACCAGCGTCGTGTGCAGCGACTGATAGCCGTTGACCTTGGGAATCGCAATGTAGTCCTTGAACTTTCCTGGCAAGGGCTTGTAGAGCTGGTGCAGCACGCCCATGGCGCTGTAGCAGGCCGTCACGTTCTGCACAATGACGCGAAAACCGTAGAGATCGGTAACCTGCGCAAAGGACAGGTGCTTTTCGTCCATCTTGTGATAAACGGAGTACAGCGATTTTTCGCGACCATAAATACGCACAGGCATCTGGGCATTTTCAAAGGCCGCCTCGACTTCGGTCTGCACGCGCTTGATGACGTCGCGCCGGCGTCCCCGTGCCCGTTGCAAGGCCTTGCTCAAGATGGCGTAACGCCACGGATGCAGGTGCTGGAATGACCTGTCCTGGAGTTCACGGTAGGTTGAATTCAGGCCCAGGCGGTGCGCAATCGGTGCGTAGATGTCAATGGTTTCGCGCGAAATCCGGTTCCACTTGGAGCGCGGCGCGTCGCCCAGCGTTCGCATGTTGTGGGTGCGGTCCGCCAGCTTGATCAGAATGACGCGCACATCGCGCGCCATCGCCAGCAGCATTTTCCGGAAAGACTCAGCCTGATTTTCTTCGCGGGTATTGAATTCCAGTTTTTCCAGCTTGGTCAGCCCATCGACCAGTTCAGCCACGGGCGCGCCAAAGCGTTCAATCAGTTCCGGCTTGGTGACGTTGCAATCTTCGATGGCATCGTGTAGCAATGCCGCCATCAGGGCCTGCGCATCGAGCTTCCATTCAGCGCACTGAAGGGCGACCGCGATCGGATGGGTGATGTAGGGCTCGCCACTGTTTCTTAACTGCCCCAAATGGGCCTCATCGGCAAAGCGGTAGGCTTGGCGGACATTTTCAATGTCCGCTGCGTTCAGGTAGTCGAGTTTTGCGGTGAGCGCAGCAAAGCTGGCTGCAGCGGCGTTGGCTGCAGCGGGTGTGGGCGTGATGGGAACGACGGGCGTGGGCAATGCGTTCATACCTCAAATGTATCCCGACATGAATAAAGCCTCTAAAAAGTGGATTCTAAAACCTCCAGAAATGAAAAAAGCACCTCGCCGAGGTGCTTTTTTCAAGATCTGATGAAATTTAGTTAGGTACTTTTTTCAGCATTTCCAGGCCCACTTTGCCAGCCGCAATTTCTCGCAGTGCCGTCACGGCCGGCTTGTTCTTGCTTTCAATTTTAGCCGCATGGCCCTGGCTCAGCATGCGCGCACGGTAGGTGGCGGCTAAAACCAGTTGAAAGCGGTTCGGGATTTTTTCGAGGCAGTCTTCGACGGTAATGCGGGCCATGATGTACTTTCAGATGATCGGTAACTTAGGGGATATGGAGCGCCTTGAAGGTCTCGGCTCT
>Ga0123337_10004091_pt1 | contig 15025 bp, 16 predicted proteins | sample frozenSSSSmetaG_FD_89792 | JGI IMG/M metagenome (GOLD analysis project Ga0123337, IMG submission 89792) | Glacier valley bacterial and archeal communities from Borup Fiord, Nunavut, Canada, to study Microbial Dark Matter (Phase II) -... | ecosystem: Environmental > Aquatic > Freshwater > Ice >... | reverse complement strand
TAATTTTTCAGTTTTAATGTTAATGCTACTGTTTTAACTATTTAGATTTTCATTTGTAATACAATCGAATTATGAGTAATAAAGTGGCGGTTTTTCGCAAAGAACATTTCAATGCAGCCCATCGTTTAAATAATCCGGCCTGGGATGAGGCTACCAATAAAAAGGTATTTGGGAAATGTAACAATCCTCACTATCATGGACACAATTACGAATTGATCGTTAGAGTCACCGGCGTGCCGGATGAGGCTACCGGGTATGTATATGATATGAAATTGTTAAGTGACCTTATTCAGGAAAATGTATTGGAGCGGTTTGATCACAAGAATTTGAATGAGGATACGCTTGAGTTTAAAAACCTCAATCCCAGTGCAGAAAATATTGCAGTAGTTATCTATAATCTATTAAGAGAAAAAATAGATGAGCAGTTTGATTTGCAAATCCGGCTGTATGAAACAGAAAGAAATTTTGTAGAATATCCAGTTAATTAAATTGAAAAAATAAACAATGGCTTACAAAAAAATAGAACAATACGATCAGGATGTAACAGAAGGCTTGCTGCTAAATTATAAGCAGGCGTTGGGATTATTAGGTGAAGATCCTGAAAGAGAAGGATTGCAAAAAACACCAGAAAGAGTAGCTAAAGCTATGCAGTTTTTAACACAAGGTTACGGACAAGATGCCAATGCTATTTTAAATTCAGCAAAGTTTCATGAAGAAGTAAGCGAAATGGTGATAGTAAAGGATATTGAATTGTACAGTATGTGCGAACATCATATGCTTCCTTTTTATGGTAAGGCGCACGTTGCGTATATCCCCAATGGTTGGATTACCGGTTTAAGTAAAATTGCCCGGGTAGTGGATGTGTACAGCAGGCGTTTACAGGTGCAGGAAAGATTAACCCACCAAATACTGAATTCTATCAAAGAAACACTGAATCCTTTAGGCGTAGCTGTAGTAATAGAAGCATCGCACTTATGTATGATGATGAGAGGTGTGCAAAAACAAAATTCTGTAACTACTACTTCTGCTTTTTGGGGAGAGTTTGAACAGAATGAAACAAGAAGTGAATTTTTAAAGCTAATCAGTGCCAAACTACATTAATTGCCAGATGTTGAAGACATCTAAATTGATCATACATTCATCGGTTAAACGGAAATATGTTTCATGCATCGGAACATATTTCCCTTCCTCTAATTGAAATACCTCCACCACTTTATTTTCTGTATCAGCTAGGAGGTAATACTTTACCCCCTGTAATTCGTACAGATTGTATTTTGTGTTTCGATCTCTTAATTTGGTTTTCATAGATGATATCTCCACAATGAGTGTTGGAGGGAAATTTAGAAAATCTTCCGTAAAATTTCCGCATACTATCATACAATCAGGCCGTATAACCGTATTCTCATCAATTATCCAGTCGAGTTCGAAGTATGCCTCGCATTTACATTTATGTGATAATTTATCAATCTCGTTGCTGGCTAATTGAGTGAATTTCTTTGAAAACCATTGGTGATTTCTATTAGGCGATGGTGCCATCGCATAAGGATACCCGTTCACCAATTCCCAATCACCTTTCCATAACAGGTAATCCTGGTAAGTGTAGCGTTCCGGTTTAAATATTAGGTCTGACAGATCCATAATAAATTTTATAGTTCAAATTTAAAAATTATTTTTGAACCTAAACTTTTATTTATGGCGCATGCATTTGTATTTCCGGGACAAGGTTCACAGTTTACCGGAATGGCCAAAGATTTGTCTGAATCAAATCCTTTTGTAAAAAATTTATTGGAACAGGCCAATGATATACTGGGTTTTAGAATTTCTGATATTATGTTTACAGGCACCGCCGATGACCTGAAGCAAACCAATGTAACCCAGCCTGCTGTTTTTTTACATTCCGTTGCAGCATTTAAAACACAACAGGATGCTAAGCCGGATATGGTTGCAGGCCATTCATTGGGGGAGTTTTCGGCCCTGGTTGCCAACCGTGTATTGAGTTTTGAAGATGCGCTTAAATTGGTATTTATAAGAGCCAATGCGATGCAAAAGGCCTGCGAATTAATTCCTTCCACAATGGCTGCTGTATTGGCACTCGCTGATGAAAAGGTAGAAGAAATTTGCGCTGCAATACAGTCCGAAACCGGGGAAATAGTAGTGCCGGCAAATTATAATTGTCCTGGTCAGTTAGTAATTAGCGGATCGATTAAAGGTATTGAGATAGCTTGTGAACGCATGAAGGCAGCAGGTGCTAAAAGAGCATTGGTATTACCAGTTGGTGGCGCATTTCATTCTCCATTGATGTTGCCGGCAAAAGAAGAGCTGGCAGCAGCAATTGAAGCCACCACTTTTTATCAACCTACCTGTCCAGTTTACCAAAATGTGACAGCCAAACCAGTTACCGATACAACCGAAATTAAAAAGAACCTCATAGATCAGTTAACCGGTGCCGTAAGATGGACCCAAAGTGTGCAGGCTATGATTGAAAACGGTGCCACTCATTTTACAGAAGTAGGCCCGGGCAAGGTGTTACAGGGACTGGTTCAAAAAATAAATAAGGAAATGGTTGTAGATGGGGTTAGTTAGTTGATGAGGGATGAGTTCGAAGCGGGGGCAGACCGCCGATGTGAACTGCACCGAATGAGTAAAGTGTAAATCCCGGACAGTACAAGTTATAAAATTTTATCAAAATAAAGACCTCCTGGTTTATACCAGGAGGTCTTTATTTTGATGCCTTACTTTAGTAGGATTTTTTTGAACTTTTACAAAGTCTTCAATACATCATTCATGCTTCTTACAGCTTCTGCACTTTTATCAAAAGCAGCTTGCTCATCTGCACTCAATTTAAAGTCAAGAATTTTTTCCCAACCATTTTTTCCTATAATTACCGGAACACCGATACAAATATCTTTTTGACCATATTCACCATCCAACGCTACACAGCAGGTAAATAATTTTTTCTCATCTCTTACAATAGCTTCCACCAAAGCAGCTCCGGCAGCACCTGGTGCATACCAGGCAGAAGTTCCAATTAAAGCAGTTAAAGTAGCACCACCAACCATGGTGTCTTTTACAATCTTCTCTTGTTGTTCAGGAGTTAAAAAGTCAGTAACAGGCGCACTGTTCCAGGTAGCTTTGCTAATTAAAGGAATCATGGTAGTATCACCGTGACCTCCAACTACAACAGCGTTTAAATCAGAAGGGCTGCAACCTAAATGTTGGCTCAATTGATATTTAAAACGGGCGCTATCTAATGTTCCACCCATACCAATGATCCTGTTTTTGGGTATACCCAAAGTAGTTAAAGCAAGGTAAGTCATGGTATCCATCGGATTGCTGATCACAATAATGATCGCTTCCGGTGAATATTTTAAAATATTTTCTGCAACACTCTTTACGATACCAGCATTCACACCAATCAATTCTTCCCTGGTCATCCCCGGTTTACGTGGCAAGCCAGACGTAATTACTACAACACTACTGTCAGCGGTTTTGCTGTAATCATTGGTACTACCAGTAATCTTTGTGTCAAATCCAAGCAGGGTGGCAGTCTGCATCATGTCCTGGGCTTTACCTTCGGCTACGCCTTCTTTGATATCCAATAAAACCAGTTCAGTGCAAAGTTCTTTGCGGGCAATATTGTCAGCACAGGTTGCTCCTACGGCACCGGCTCCAACTACAGTAATTTTCATGATAATTTATTTATTATTTAAGATATTTATTTGCGCAGCAAAGTTAAGGGCATTATAGTCAAATTTTGAAATGTGAGACGAAGATCAATACAGTTCCTGAGTAAAATCATATTTGTTCTTTTGATCCAATATTTCTGTAAATTCCGGAACAAGAAATCTTTTTTATTTTACTGCATCCAATATAGCAGGTACTCCAATGTTTCCAACAAATGCTTTTGCCAGTGTTCCCTTTTGATCATACACAAAAATAGAAGGATAGGTTCTTATTTTAAATATGCTACCGAGTTTTAAATTTATATCCTGACCAACCCTGATATTTTTCATTGAAGACAAATCATACGTTTCGTAAAAGTCCTTCATCTCCGGGTAAGGCGCACCCGACACCATCAGAATCTGGATGTTCTTTAACTCTTCTTTGTAAGCAAGTAACTCTTTTGTTTCGCTTTGGCAGTGGTCGCAATCCGGACTAAAAAAAAGTACTACCACTGGTGAATTCTGTTTCAACTGTTCATTGGCGAATTCCACACTGTCAGGTACGGACAATAATTTAAAAGCCGGGATCTTCAAGAACTTGTTTACGTAATTATTACTACTGTCATTTTGAGCATACAATCCAAAGGAAACTCCGATGAACAGTATCAGGAAGAAGATGTTTTTCAAATTTCAATTTTTGTAAAGCTAAATTTTTATGATCAAAACGCTGTGTTAATGCTTTTGCATGGGTGTATTTTGAATAGTCTCTAAGGGGTTGCCATTCTTTCTGAAAATCTGTCGCATTAGGCATCAATTCCCTATAAGATTGTAACTCTTAGCCAACTTTAAACCGACGAGTGAAATGCCCGCTTTTTCATGAAGATTTCTATCAATACCGTTTTTCAATCAGCAGGATCGCATTTTTGATTAGCTGGTGCAAATACCTGTTTTGCGTCAAATTTTCTAATTAGCTTTACTATTCCTACTTTTGCACCCCATTTATTTGGGAGGGTAAAAATGGTTGCAACGCCTGACGAGAATACTGATAGCTTGCAGCCACCAACCAACATCAGTAAATAACAAACACAAAATAATAAACAATCATGGCAACAACAGCAGACATGCGCTCAGGGCTTATCATCAAAGTAGATGGTAGTTTATACACCGTAATAGAATTCGGACAAAATAAAACAGCCCGTGCCGCTGCAAAAGTTTGGGCAAAAATGAAAGGCGTAGACAATAGCCGTACCATTGAAGTGACTTGGAATAGTGGCGAAACCATTTTTCCGGTAAGGGTTGAAAAGAAGGCTTATCAATACTTATATAAAGACGATACCGGCTATAGTTTTATGGATGTAGAAACATTTGAGCAAATCACCGTGCCGGAATCAATGGTGGATGCACCTAAGTTTTTAAAAGATGGCCAGGAAGTTTCCGTTTTAATCAATGGTGAAACTGACCAGCCGATGGGAGTAGAGTTACCGGATAAAATTGTTTTATTGGTTACGTACAGCGAACCGGGCATGAGAGGTGATACGGCTACCAAAACCCTTAAACCTGCAACTGTGGAAACTGGTGCAACTGTAAACGTACCATTGTTTGTAAATGAAGGCGAATTGATCCGGGTAAATACCAAAACCGGTGAGTACGTAGAAAGAGTAAAAGAGTAATAGTAGATTTACGCATAATGGCACAATTTGTTTAGACACGCAAACCAGGATATCCAGGTTGGATTCTAAGAACAAAATATTTTTTAAAAGGCCCCTTCACCAAATAGGGCCTTTTTTATTTTACCCATTTTCCGCCCATTTTTGACGTTTTTTCTCGCTTTTTTCGGGCATTTAATCAATTTTAGCCAGTTTTCTCAAATTCTTTTATTTTTAAAAGTGGGAATATTAATAAATCATTACCTACCTTAGCCGCCCGTTATTCAAAACAAAAACCATTTAATATCACAATATGGACATTAAACAAATTCAGGAGCTTGTGAAGCTCATTAACAAGACTAATATTGGTGAAATTACGATTGAAGAAGAAGGTGTCAAGATAACTGTCAAACAAAAAAAAGACCCTGTTCAGCATTTCGTTTCAGGAGGACAGCCAGCCCAAACCTACTCTCCTCCACCGCCACCACCCACACAAAACACCCCTGCTTCAACACTCCCTCCCGCTGCCGCAGTTGAAATACCAAAAACAGATAATTACATCACCGTTAAAAGTCCAATGATCGGCACCTTCTATCGCCAGTCAGGACCCGGCAAGCCAATTTTTGTAAACGTTGGAGATGAAATTATTCCGGGTAAAGTAGTTTGCATCATAGAGGCCATGAAGCTTTTCAATGAAATTGAAAGTGAAGTAAAAGGTAAAATCGTAAAGGTATTGATAGAAGATGCCAGCCCGGTTGAATATGATCAACCATTGTTCCTGGTAGACCCTAGCTAATTAATCAATAACTCAATTGCTCAATGTGAAAATTACGGGTGCCGGAACTCAACAATTTCTATTTATTTTTTGATTAAAAAAATTGAAAATGAAAAAAGAATTATTTGAAAGTAACCCTATTTTGAAATTGTCTTTTGATTTTTCATTGATGATAATTGAGTATTGTGAAAAACTTGAGGCTGAAAGAAAATACATTTTAGCAAGGCAATTGCTTAGGTCGGGAACTTCAATTGGAGCTAATGCAATGGAGGCGCAAAATGCAGAGAGTAAAGCTGACTTCATTCATAAAATGAAAATCGCCGCAAAAGAAGCGGAGGAGTCCCAATACTGGCTTTGGCTTTGTCAATATTCAAAAAATTATCCTGATTGCATTTTGCACCAGGCTAAGTTGGAAGAAGTTAATAAGGTATTGGGTAAAATATTATCAACATCTAAAAGGAAATCACCATTCAGTTATCTTTTAAGTTTTTTTATTTTTTGAAATGGAATTGTAGCGAATATAGGTCACTTACCTATTCATTCATTTTCAAATTGAGCCATTTTCAAATTTTCAAATTGTCACTATGTTCAAAAAGATATTAATAGCCAACCGCGGCGAAATTGCGTTACGTGTTATACGTACCTGCAAAGAGATGGGTATAAAAACTGTAGCTGTTTATTCAACCGCAGATAAAGATAGTTTGCATGTAAAGTTTGCCGATGAAGCAGTATGTATAGGTAAACCCAGCAGCATGGACTCTTACCTGAATGTATTGCACATCATGGCTGCGGCAGAAATTACCAATGCAGATGCCATTCACCCTGGCTATGGATTTTTGGCAGAAAATGCCAAGTTTGCGCAGATTTGTGCCGATCATGGTATTAAATTTATTGGACCCACGCCTGACATGATCAATGCCATGGGCGATAAAATCACCGCCAAAGAAACCATGATCAAAGCCGGTGTACCCGTAGTGCCCGGAAGTGGAGGATTGTTGGAAAGTGTAGAACAGGCAAAAGAACTGGCTGCTAACGTAGTTGGGTACCCCGTGATTTTAAAAGCAACTGCCGGTGGTGGTGGTAAAGGTATGCGGGTAGTGTGGCAGGAAAGTGAGCTGGAGAAAGCATTTGAAAATGCCAAAACAGAAGCCGCTGCATCTTTTAAAAATGATGGTATTTATATGGAAAAATTTGTGGAAGAGCCACGCCATATTGAAATACAAATTGCCGGTGATCAGTTTGGCAATGTTTGTCATTTAAGCGAAAGAGATTGTTCCATACAACGTCGTCACCAAAAGCTAGTAGAAGAATCCCCTTCTCCTTTTATGACGCCGGAGCTAAGAGAATTAATGGGCGATGCAGCCATCAAAGCTGCCAGCGCCATCAATTACGAAAGCGTTGGTACCATTGAGTTTTTGGTAGATAAAAACCGCAATTTCTACTTCATGGAAATGAATACCCGTATACAGGTAGAACATTGTGTAACAGAAGAAGTAGTAAACTACGATTTGATCAAGGAACAAATTAAAATAGCTGCCGGTCATAAAGTAAGTGGTAAAAATTATTATCCGCAAATGCACGCCATTGAGTGCAGGATCAATGCAGAAGATCCATACAATGACTTTAGACCAAGTCCGGGCAAGATTACTACTTTGCACACTCCGGGCGGACACGGGGTAAGGGTGGATAGTCATGTATACGCAGGTTACGTAATTCCGCCTTATTACGATAGCATGATTGGTAAATTAATTACCGTTGCACAAACAAGGGAAGAAGCTATTGATACGATGCATCGGGCATTGAGTGAGTATGTGATAGAAGGTATCAAAACCACCATTCCATTCCATTTGCAATTGATGAAGAACGAAGACTTTAGAAGCGGGGATTTTACTACTAAATTTTTGGAATCTTTTAAGATGAAATAAATTTCAATATTTTTTTATTAAACGCCGTTGATGGTTCATAACCATCAACGGCGTTTGTATTTTCATCAATACCCGCCGCTTGCAATTTTCCATCATGGAAATTACGAATGCATTTCTTGTTTAAAATTAAAAGATGATGAACCCGGTGGCAGAATATCTATGAAGCTTCATTGGCGTCGCACTCTTGTACTTAATAACGTTAAGGAGCTTTATCCACTTGATTTGTATGAAGCTACATGCTTTATTTTTTCAGAAATGCTAATAAGGTACACCATAAAAAGGTCCACATTCTTTAAAACACACCCACATTCCCCCATAAACAATATTCAATTTGTTATCTTTGCCGCTCATCATTAACTGACGAGAATGGCATTGATAAAAAGTATATCCGGCATACGTGGTACCATCGGTGGCAAAACCGGCGAAAACCTTACTCCGCTTGATATTGTAAAGTTTACAGCGGCCTATGGTACCCTGTTACTACAGGAAGGCGCCAATAATAAAATCATTGTTGGAAGAGATGGAAGAATCAGCGGATCCATCGTAAAGGATTTAGTGATTGGTACATTGAAATCATTGGGATTGGATGTAATTGATCTCGATTTAAGTACAACACCCACCGTGGAAATGGCGGTGGTATTTGAAAATGCAGGTGGAGGCATTATACTAACCGCAAGCCATAATCCAAAAGAATGGAATGCATTAAAATTGCTCAACAGTAAGGGCGAGTTTATCAATAGCCAGCAAGGTGAAAAAGTATTGGACATCGCAGCAAGAGAAGATTTTGTGTTTGCAACGGTTGATAAACTGGGTACTTCCACAACAGATGATGAAGCTTTGCAGAAACACATTGATGCAGTGGTCAATTATGATTTGGTAGATGTTGCTGCTATTAAAAAAGCAAAATTCAAAATTGTAATCGATGCCGTGAATAGTACTGGCGCCATTGCAGTACCAGCTTTATTAAAAGCGTTGGGTGTAAAAGATATTGAATTATTAAATGGTGAAGTAAATGGCAAATTTGCACACAATCCCGAGCCATTGCCCGAGCATTTGACCGGCCTCAGCAGTGAGGTGGTAAAACAAAATGCAAGCCTGGGTATTGCGGTTGATCCCGATGTAGATCGGTTGTGTTTTGTATGTGAAGATGGTAGCATGTTTGGCGAAGAATATACGCTGGTAGCAGTAGCAGATTATGTGTTGAGCAACCGTGTTGGTAATACAGTTTCTAATATGTCATCTACAAGGGCATTGAAAGACATTACGATCAAACATGGCGGAGAATATTTTTCCAGTGCGGTAGGAGAAGTGAATGTGGTAAACAGGATGAAAGAAGTAAATGCAGTGATTGGTGGTGAAGGAAACGGAGGTGTTATTTTACCCGACTTGCATTATGGCCGTGATGCATTAATTGGTATCGCTTTGTTTTTAACCCACCTGGCAAAAACAAAAAAAACAGCCAAACAATTGCGCAATTCATTCCCGGATTATTTTATCAGCAAGAATAAGATCAAGCTTGAAAATGGCGTGGATGTAAAATCCGTTTTTGAAAAAATAAAAACTAAATATAAAAACCAGCCCATCAATACAGAAGATGGTTTAAAGATAGAATTTGAAAAGGATTGGGTTCATTTACGCACCAGCAATACAGAACCAATCATTCGCATTTATGCAGAAAGTAATTTTGAAACAACTGCAGATAATATTGCAAAAAGAATGATGAAAGATATCAGTGAAGTGATGTAAAGAAGAAGCCCCCTGCCCCCCTGAAGGGGGATTGAGGAGTATGATGGAATAGCGGATCGAATATAATTAAGATCGGTTTGCGGATATTAAATACACTTTGAATTGAAAAGCTACAAAAGCCCCTTCAGGGGTTTGGGGCTACTACTACATACAATGTTTTATGAACAGAATATACTTTGACAACGCAGCAACTACCTCGCTTGACCCACTCGTACTTGAGACAATGATGCCTTTTCTTACTGAAAAATTTGGCAATCCTTCATCCATTTATTCTTACGGACGTGAAACAAGAATGGCGGTAGAACAGGCAAGAAAAAGCGTGGCCAAAATATTAAATGCACATCCTGCAGAAATTTTTTTTACCAGTGGAGGTACCGAAAGCAGCAATACGGCCATCCTTACAGCTGTCAGAGATTTGGGATGCAAGCATGTGATTACTTCTCCAATAGAACATCATGCCGTTACCCATACTGTTGAGTATCTAAACAATGCAGACCGGGTAATGGTAAGCTATGTAAAACTGTTGCCGGATGGTCACATCGATCTGGACGATCTGGAAAAATTACTGGCCGCTTCAGAAGAGAAAACTCTGGTAAGCCTCATGCATGCCAATAATGAAATTGGTAATATCCTGGACATACATGCGGTGGGTAATTTATGTAAGTTATACAACGCCATCTTTCATAGCGATACGGTACAAACTGTCGGTCATTTTCCATTTGATTTACGCAATACTCCGGTACATTTTGTAACCGGTGCAGCCCATAAATTTCATGGACCTAAAGGAGTCGGGCTATTATATATCAATGAAAATGTTCGCATCAAACCGTTGATACATGGTGGTGGGCAGGAGCGTAACATGCGTGCAGGTACAGAAAATATTTATGGTATTGTTGGTCTTGCAAAGGCCCTGGAAATAGCAACTGCAGGTTTCGAAGAAGAAAGCGCATTGATCGGAACGATCAAGTATTATATGATGGACGAGCTTAAGAAAAATGTACCCGGCGTATCTTTCAACGGAGATGTGTTGGGCAATAGTTTGTATACCGTTTTGAACGCAAGTTTTCCAAAGTCGGAAAAATCTGAAATGTTATTGTTCAACCTGGATATCAATAATATTTGCGCCAGTGGTGGTAGTGCCTGCACGTCCGGTGCCGACCAGGGGAGTCACGTAATCCGTGCTATCAATAACAACCCCAATCAAATAGCGGTTCGATTTAGTTTTTGCAAGCACAATACCAAAGCTGAAGTAGATACTGTCATTGAAAAATTGAAGGAATCATTGTAGGCATTTTTAGGGCGGCATTACAAAGCTGCCAGATCGATGCAGGAGATGAATGACTACCGGTTTTTTTTTCAGGCTATACACCTTACTGGTCTCGTTCATCCAATAGCATTTGAAATAGTATTCTTCAAATCATCTCAAGCTGTTTCGTTTCTTTTGAAAAGCAATTAGCTATATCCTAATTTATCTGTTAGTTCTTTTGGCAAAACAGGCAGTTTTCTGCGATCAATTAAAAAACTGTTAAGCTGGGCAATTTCTTTAAAAATATAATGTTTATCCATTGCCGCTTTTAAATAACCGGCGCCGCTGCTACCACCAGTGCCAATGCGGGTGCCAATCATCCGCTGCACCATATTGATATGCCGGTTGCGCCAGTTGCCTAACTGGTTATCTATTTCAAGTAAAGTATCCAATAATTGAAAGGGCAATTCCAACATTGGGTATCCCCGATATAGCAAGATGAAAAGAGCAGACCTGCAGGCCTTTGCGCTTAACAATCTTCCGCTGTTGGCCGGGCCTTCATTAAATATTTGTTTAAAAAATAACTCATTGTTTTTTTCCGCATCGGCTAAGCTATTCACATAAATAAATTCATAGTCATTCCAGAAAATAGGGGATTGATGGTTGCCTGAAACGGGCAGGTAATTTGTCCAGTAGGCGTTGTCGTTTATAAACGGCATTCGTTCCAGCCAGGTGTTTAAGAGGTCAATTACAGCATCAGTTTTTTCGGCTTCTTTGATTATGCCAACCTCTTTTTCATTTAACTGCGATGTGTAATATTCCTGGCCATGGCGGTGTTCAAATTTTAAACCCAGTTTGGCTTCCAGCTTTTTGAATTGCCAGCTTTGAAATCCGGATGCAGGCCTTAGCATGTCTCTGAAGTCAAGAAAATCCATGGGTGTCATGGTTTCAATAATATCAATTTGCTGCACCAATACTTTTAAAATAGTAGTTACTCTCCTAAGCCGGTGAACGATGGTTTGCAGTTCTGCAGAGTTGTCATTTAAAGCCGGCTTGCGCATGATTTCCAGTACAGAATCGATCTCAAATTGAATTTGTTTAAACCATAACTCATAGGTTTGATGGATGATGATAAACAGCATTTCATCATGCGCAGGTTGTTCGCCCGGTTTAAAACTTTCGGGGTGCTGGGCATCCAGTATTTTATCCAATTCAAGGTACTGACTATAATGTACTACTTTGTTTTCCATATAAAAAATTAGTGGATCAAACTTACGCCAATCATATCGGTTAGACGAATTGTAAGGTGTAATTATGCAGGAACAGGCCGCTGCCTGTTCCTGCATATGAATTTCAATTTTCTTTGAATAAAAATATGGGTCAGGGAATTTATCTGATCAAAACCGTACTGCCTTTTTGTTCAACTCTAATTCCACTGTCAATATTGGTGTAACTCAAAACCCATACATAAGTTCCGGGATCCTGCGGATTGCCTTTAAAAGTGCCATCCCATTTAGTGGTCCAGGTTCTTGTTTCAAACAGCAGTTGTCCCACACGGTTATATACCCTGAAAAGAAGATCTTTTGCTTTGTACGCATTGGTGGGATATAGATAATCATTCAGGCCATCATTGTTGGGAGAAAAACCTTTTGGGATAGCAATGTAACAATTACTTAAAACATAGATGGCATTGGTGGCAGTATCGGCACAGCCAATGCTGTTTTTTACAATCAATTGCGAAAGCACATTTCTGGGTGCTGCTGATGCCTGGTAAAACTGGTTCGCTGGTGTTTTAAGTAAACTGCTGTTGCTGTTTCCAAAATTCCATATCCAGGTTACTACTGGTCCGGTGCTCAAATCTTTAAATACTACCGGATCACCCGGGCAGGCATTGGCGGTAGATTCGAAGGATGCTTTCACACGGCTGTTTAATAATAGCGTAGCGGTAGCAGTGTCGGTGCATGTTCCATTGGTTACGATTAATGTGGCCAGCTTTTGCCCTTCTAATTGCCAGGTTATGGAAGTATCTTTTGCCTTGCTGCTGATATTATTATCAAAACTCCATTTCCAGCTATTTACACCGTTTCGGCCATCATGTGTGTAGTTGATGGTATCCGTAATACAGCCATATCGGATGCGGGTATTGAAAAGGGCTGAGACCGTATCTTTTGTAGTAAAGGTTTTGAATGCACCTGCAATCGTTTCAACGCCGCATTCATTGATGATGGTATTACCATCGGAACCGCTTCGCAGCATTACCTGAAAATTGCCCGCAGTTTGCACGGGTGTAGAAAGACGCACTTTTACCACATAAGTAAATCCATCTGTGCTGCAAACTCCTGTGGCACCTGCAACAGTTACCGCCGAAGGGCCTGTTACAATAAAGTCGCTGCCATCGGGCGCAATCGAATTGCAAAACATAGGGTCATTAAAAACCAGTTGTAATTCATCAGGGGCACAGCCTGTTTTGGAAAGACTATCGATTGGAGTTGAAACCAATGGGAATACGGTTATAGGTAAAGTTTGTCCGGCAGGAATACCACGGTTACAGTTGTCCAGTAAATTGTTGCCATCAGTTCCTGTTTTAATACCAATTGTATAATTACCTGGTGGCACAATTCCACCAAGGGTAATAACTATTGAGTCCATATCAAAGCCACTACTACAACCAATGCCCGTAGCCCCAATAATAGGAGCAATTGCGGGACTAATTGTAAAGTCACTTCCATCGGCTGCAAGACTGCTACACTTCATTTTTTTATTCAGCTTGACCGAAATTTTTGTGCCATCGCAGGGAGCCCTTGCTTTTAGCAATGCCGGAACGATCGGGTCGGTTATATTGGCCGTGCCGCCACCAAACGATAAGGAGTAGCCGCTTTGCGAATCACTGAAATGACTGATCAGTAAAAGGTAAGTATGTCCTAGCTGCAATGTAGGCATAGCACTGAATAAGGGCCTGAAAGGCACGCCGGGTTCAGATGCACAAACGGTAATTGAAGTACCGGCAGTAGATGCACCTGTATTGCCAACTTCTCCGGACCAATTGCACGCTACAAAAAGACTGACATCAGTATAAACCTCGTCCGGGTTGCGATTGGTAATGTCAAATAATTGCCAGTCATAATCATCTGTGCTGGTGGTGGGTTTAATCAGAAAACCAAGGGTGCCTGCGGTAAAGCAGGTGAACCGGTACCAAAATGGATTTTTATCGGTAAGCGTTACATTAACGGAAGTACAGGGTGCAGGTAGTTTCCTATCGCCACAAATGGGTACCGAAGCCATACTGAAAGTATCCGTTCCACAAACAGGAAATGCTGTGCCCGGATTTTGCCCCAGGGTACTACACACCACTTGTGCAAAACCGTTACTAAGAATGGAAGATACCAGTATAAATATCAATAATTTTTTATTCAACATAGATGACTGTAAAGTTATAAGATTGATGCTTTAATTGGTCAATGCGTTGCATCAAAAAAAAGAAAAGTAGCCCCTAAATACCCTGAAGGGGACTTTGTACTCGGCTGGTGCAGGAAGGAATAGGAGCCCCTAAATCCCCTGAAGGGGACTTTATACTCTGCTGATGCAGCGAGTTTTTCAATTATCGGTGAGCTGTATATCAATTTATTATTGAGGCTTTTCTGTTTTCTATGTTATCAACTGGAAAGCTCAATAGTAGTAATGCCGTTGAAGAGTGCGACGCAACGATGTTAAATTGAAATACGATCGCCGGGATCAAAAAAAGAGCCCCTAAATCCCCTGAAGGGGACTTTATACTCTGATGATGCCGGGAGTTTTTACATTATCGTTCAGATGCTTTTCAATCTATGCTTGCAGCTTTTTTGTTTTCTACGTTATCAACTGGAAAGCTCAATAGCAGCAATACCGTTGAAGAGTGCGACGCAACGATGTTAAATTGAAATACAGAAGCCAGGATCAAAAAATTATGAAATATGTAAGAAACAAAACTCAACCAGCTTTAAAATAAAAAGTGATGCATTTTAACAAGACTCTCCGCTCCAAGTCTT
>Ga0123337_10004090_pt1 | contig 15026 bp, 9 predicted proteins | sample frozenSSSSmetaG_FD_89792 | JGI IMG/M metagenome (GOLD analysis project Ga0123337, IMG submission 89792) | Glacier valley bacterial and archeal communities from Borup Fiord, Nunavut, Canada, to study Microbial Dark Matter (Phase II) -... | ecosystem: Environmental > Aquatic > Freshwater > Ice >... | reverse complement strand
ATACCATATTTGTGTAGTTTGCCATTAGATGCCGGTGCGCCACGACCGAATTTATAACGCACCAATTTGGAATGCCCATCGGCAAACGCAACATTGAACTTCCCTGCGTGACGAACGGATCCGACCGAGTCGCCGCCATTATAGGAGTCGAGAATCCACTCCATACCGTTCGTAGGACGGTAGGTATCATAGCTGTCCGAGTAGACGAACACATCGGCTGGCGCGACCAGGGTAGCAAGCGACACACCGAGCTGGACTTTTGCTTGCCCTACGGTGATCTCTGCGCCATGCAATCCGCCGCCTGCATAGATCAAGGGACCCCAGTTGTACCCATAGTGAGTTCGGAAGCTGTCCGGGCGTCCAGGCATCTCGCCTGAAGTGACCAGTTCGCCCGGGTAGTTATCTCCCGAGTCCCCGCCGTCAGCGCAGGACATGACCGCAATAGACTTGTAGTAAGGATAAAGCAGCACAAATTCAGCATGGCTCGGGATATATTTCCCATTTACAGTGGCATCGGTGTAAACGATGGGAAGAGTCTCGTCATAGTCCTGCACGTACATGGCAGTTGCCATGCCCATTTGTTTAAGGTTGCTGAGGCAGGAGGTTCGGCGTGCGGCTTCGCGTGCCTGGGCAAAGACGGGGAAGAGAATTGCGGCAAGGATCGCGATGATTGCGATCACGACGAGCAGTTCGATCAGGGTGAATGCCGAACGGGAATTGGAGGCTGAGTTTCGGCTCTGAGGCTGGGACATGATTTCTCCTTGATGGATGGGATGAGGTCGAGCAATCGAACTACAATCTCGACCGAGAGTTATCATAACACCCTAACATTAACGCAATGTTAAGATTTCGTGAAAACCGAAATAAACGTCGCCAAATCCTGCTCTTTCCAGGTAAATCGGTGAACTCACTGGATATTAGCAATATTAATACCACAGTTTGCAACTATTCATGACATAAATCCTACTATTATCTGATAATAATTGTTTCAAGATCGGATTTAAGTCAGGTTTTCATCTCGATTTTGACGACACAGCTTAATATGCAACAAATGGACTAAAATTCATTCTCATAAATCAGGAACCCAACGAAGCGACAAATGCTATTATAAAGTAGATCGGATTTTTAACAGGCGGACTGTGAGAGGAAGACCAGGAAAATGGCAGAAGAGGGATCGATGATTACGCGGCGGACAGTGCTCAAGGGGCTTGGAGTGACAATGTGTCTGCCCTTGCTTGAAGCGATGCAGACGAAAACGTCGTATGGCGCGGAGCGCGGTAAAACTGTCGCGAAGCCGCCCGTACGCATGGCGGTGCTCTACATGCCGAACGGCGTCAATCCGCACGCATGGAAGCCGACCGGGTATGGGTCTAACTTCGAACTGTCGCCGATACTTGCGCCGCTCACCAACGTGAAATCGGAAATCCTCGTGATGACTGAACTGATGAACAAGTTCAGTATCGAAGGCGATGGACACTACGTCAAAGTCGCGCCCTTCCTCACTGGTACGCATATCACCAAAACCACCGGCAGTGATCTGCGTTGCGGCGGCATCTCGATGGATCAGCTTGCAGCGCGGCGCATCGGCAACCTGACGCCCCTGCCCTCCCTCGAACTGAGCATCGAACCCGTCACCTCCTACGTCGATACGAATGTCGGTTACACCGCGCTCTACGGATCGCACATCTCCTGGAATACGCCGACAACACCGGTGACGCGTGAGATCAATCCGCAGCTCGCCTTCAATCGACTATTCCGACGACAGGGAGTCAAGAGCGCGAGCACAGCGGCTGGCGATTCCAGCGTACTCGACGCTGTGATGGAAGACGCTCGTCAGCTTCAGTCGAAAGTCGGAACCGCTGATAAACGCAAACTCGATGAGTACTTCGAGTCGGTGCGCTCCGTCGAGAAACGGATCGCCTTCGATGCCTCCCGACGCGCCGATCAGTACAACAGCGACCCGCTCGCCCGCGCTGAAATCGAGAAGCTCGGCACGCGAATCACCGACTACTACAAAGACCCCGCCCGTCTCAGCGAACGCAGCATTGATCACACGGAGCAAGTGCGCCTGATGCTCGATATCATGGTTCTGGCGTTCTGGACGGACTCGACTCGGATCGCGACATTCATGTTCGCCAACGAAGTCAGCGGCAAGAACTTCGCGTTCGTGCCCGGCGTAACCGGAACGCACCATGAGACCTCCCACCATCAGGGCGAAGCCAAAAAGCTCGAAGAGTACAAGCGCATCAATATCTGGCACATGCAGCAGTACGCCTATATGCTCGAAAAGATGCACAACATCAAAGAGGGAAACGGCACACTGCTCGATAATTCGATGGTGATGTTTGCGAGCGGCATGAAGGACGGCAACGAACACAGCCCTTACAACCTGCCGATCATTCTCGCCGGACGCGGGGGCAATTCGATCGCTACCGGGCGCCATCTGGTCTATCCGGAAAAAACTCCGCTCTGCAACCTTTATCGCTCGATGCTGACCCGCATGAGCACACCGGTCGACAGCCTTGGCGACAGCACAGGCGAACTCGCGGGCATCGGCGACCCGACATATAGCGGACTGAAGGCGTAACAGCCCTCACCCCAACCCCTCTCCCTACCACTCATTCCTCGTTAGGGAGAAGGGCGAATGCCATATTGTTTGTCTCCCCCTCCTTTGCACTTTTTCAAGGAGGGGGCTTGGGGATGGTGCATTCCCAAAGTTGAAACTTCAATCCGATTGGCGGACGCGATACATTCTGCTCCGCTCTGAATGTGCTTCTATTTTATTACGCCAAGCGTCCTTCGGACGCGATGCCAAATGCGTACGTCTTGCCCCGTCCGGTATCAGCCCGCGCAGGTGGGCTTTGCAATTCCAGACGGGGACTTCAGTCCCCTGTCACCGCGCCCAATGATTCACTCCTCTGGCGCTGCCACGAGCAGAATATCGATCGTTCGTAGTTCCGATGTCAACTTGTTGATGATCGAACCTTTTACGAATTCCTGCCAGCGGCTTCTATCCGAATGTCCGATAATGATTTGTGTGACACGATTGGCACGCGCATAACGGATAATTTCGCCCGCAACGTCACCCTGCAGCGTCACGACGTCGATCTTCAGCCGCTCTGCCAGCGCAAAATCGTTGCGAATGAAGTTTTGCTGCTCGACATTCAGCACGTTTGCTTCGACGTAAACCGCAACTATCTCGGCGTGAAGCCGCTGCGCGATCCGCCATCCTCGCCGTATGAGCCGCATCGAAGAGACGTCGGGACTGATACACACCATTAGCCGATCGTGCGTCGGAACCTGGTCTTCGGAATGTTTCTCTTTCTGTGTCGCGCTGAGGTCCTGATCGATTTCGTGGGCGATTTCGCGCAGTGCGATTTCGCGCAGCGCGTTCAGATTGCCCTCACGAAACCAGTTCTCGAGCGCCTGCTGTACCTTATCGGGCTTGTAAATGTCGCCGCGCTCGAGACGGTGAATCAGTGCGCGCGGCGTGATATCGACCAGGACTTCTTCCGCTTCGCGCAGCAGACGATCGGGAACCGTCTCGCGCACCCAGACGCCGGTGATGTCGTGGACGGTGTCGTTCAGGCTTTCCAGATGCTGCACGTTCATCGCGGAAAGGACGTTGATTCCCGCATCGAGCAGCAGATCGACGTCCTGCCAGCGTTTCTCGCGTTCGCTTCCCGGCACATTGGTATGCGGCAGTTCATCCACTACCGCCCACTGCGGACGCCTTGCGAGAACCGCCTGGGTGTCCATATCCTCGAAAGTCGCCCCGCGATACTCGATTTTCTTACGCGGAATGTGTTCGAGCTCGCCGAGCTGCTCCTCCGTTCCCTTACGCCCGTGTGTCTCAACATAGCCGATCACGACGTCCTGACCGCGCTGTTTGCGTCGCGTCGCCTCGTTCAGCATTTCATAGGTTTTACCAACGCCTGCTGCAAACCCGAGAAAGATTTTCAGCCGCCCGCGTTTCTCCTGCCGCTCCTCGCGCTGTACGCGAGCCAGTATCTCGTCGGGGGTTGGTCGGCGCGGTTCTAGTTCATGTCCCATCGGCATCGGACCTCTCGGCGGCGATCTCTTCAGCGGGTGGCTCACCGATGCCGCCAGCAATGATACCGATCTTCTGAACGTTCTGCAATTTCGTCGGCGTCTCCAGATACCAGGGAACGTTGATCACGACCACACGCTCCCCGCCCTGCAGCAGCAAAGCGGCTTTTAAGCCTGTAGCGCGCTGATTGTGCAGCAGGTACTGGTACCATTTCGATTCGACCAGTTCCGAGACCACGATCGCAATCGTGCGCGTTGGATATTCTTCCTTGAGCTGGTTGATGTAGCTGAGCAGCGGACTGAAAAGCTTCCGATAGGGCGAGGCGAGTATCATAAGACGCGGCTGGATGAGCCCCGCTTCCGCTATGGGGTTCGAGACGTACTCCTCCCACTGTGTCCGCAGGGCGAACGCTTCGGCTTCCTCCGCGCTCACGTGTACGGCGATCACGTCCGGCGACATCTGCATCGCAAACTGCATCGCGCGTTCCGAGAGCGTATTCCAGTTTTTGATCGGCACGACGACTACTGGCGGCTGCAGATCGGTCAGATCGAGCGGGCGGGGACAGCTCGTTTCGCCCGCAACCTGCAGATAGTGCTTTTTGACACGCTCGAAAAGGATCAGCATTCCTGGTATCAACAGCAGCGTGATCCAGGCGCCTTCTTTGAATTTCGCGGCGATCACGATTGCGAGTGCGATCGTCGTCACGATAGCGCCCAGCCCGTTGACCGCAAGCGACGCTCCGGATTTTGCGCCGCCGATCCGCTTCCAGTGCACTACCATCCCTGCCTGTGAGAGCGAGAATGCGAGAAATGCGCCGATCGCAAAGAGCGGGATCAGCCGGTCCGTGATGCCGCCGAAGGCGATCAGGAGGATCGCAGAAAAGGTCGTCAGGATGCCGATGCCGAGAGAATAGACGAGACGCCGTCCTCGATTCGCGAATGCGTGCGGCAGATAATCGTCCTGTGCGATCAGGCGACAGAGGCGCGGAAAATCGGCGAAACTGGTGTTGGCAGACAGGGCGAGCACGGCGAGAACGCTGCCGATTGTGACGTAGTAAAAGATGCCTCTGCCTACGATCGCGGAGACGAGTTGTGAAATGACGCTCTCATACGCCGGACTGTCGGGATCGGTCGCGCCGATATTGTAGGCGCGAGCAAGATACGCGATACCTGCAAGCAGCACGCCGAGTATCACGACGATCCATGTGAGCGTGAGTTGAGCGTTCTTGACGGAAGGTTTGGCAAACGCGCTCACGCCGTTGCTGACCGCCTCGACGCCCGTCATCGCGGTACAGCCGCTCGCAAAAGCGCGCAGCAGCAGCCAGAGCGTCACCGTTCCCGTTGCGGCGGGCAGCGCGGGCGGAAGGACGATCGCAGCCGGGTGTCCGCCGCTCGTCACGGTGCGAAATATGCCGATTATCAGCACCGCGAACAGCGTCCCCACGAAAAGATAGGTGGGAAGCGCGAACGCCACGCCAGCCTCCTTCACGCCGCGCATGTTGATGAACGCGACGAAAGCGAGGGTCACCAGACAGAGCGCCAATATGTGCGGATGAAGCACAGGCAGCGCGGATACGAGCGCACCGATGCCCGCCGAAATCCCGACCGCCACGTTCAGCACGTAATCGAGCAGCAGTGCGGCAGCGGCAAGAAGTCCCGGCCGAACGCCGAGATTTTCCTTGGCTACTGTATAAGAACCGCCCCCGTTCGGGTAGGCGGCGATCGTCTGACGGTACGAAAAATAGAGAATGATCAGCAGTGCGAGTATCGTCAGGATGATCGGACCGAGGCTCACGATTCCTGCTGCGCCGAGCGGGAGCAGAATCGTCATTGCCGCTTCCGGACCATACGCAGAGGACGAAAGGGCGTCCAGACCCAGCATCGGGATTCCAGCCAGCACCCCGACTCGCTGTCCCTCCTCTTCATGGGAAGCGAGCCGCCGTCCCAGAATCCTGTCACTCCATCTCATACAGCCGCCTCCTTGTGGTTGTCCGATATTGATCAGGCTGCGAGTACCGCATCGACGAATCGACGCAGACCGCCGCTAAGCTCTTCGATCCGAAGTTCTCCGCCCTCCGGAAACTCCGCATTTTGCCAGAGGTGGTTCGCGATCGCCTCCTCGCAGAGCGACTGCCAGAAACGATCGCCTCCCGGCATCTGATCCCGATCCGTATGTGCCTTAACGAGCTCCATAATATAGCCCGGTAGTGTTACGAGGCAGGCGGCGCTGTTTCCAGCAGGGCTGCGCAGCGTGAACGGCTGTATAAATCCCGCACTCGTCTGCTCACCTGAACCCGCCTGAAACTCGATCCGAAACCCGTTGATCGTTGTGGAACTGAAGGTCACGCCAGACGATTTTGACGGAACGGATGCGGCGGCAGGCAGCGGTTCGTTGAGGGCGACCTGCACTGCGCCGCGCAGAGTTTCTGCTGTGAACGGCTTGCGAAGGAAGTCGGTCGCGCCAGATTTCATCGCTTCGACAGCCAGATCGATCGTGCCGAATGCCGTCGCCATGATGACTTTGATCTGTCGATCAGTGCGCCGTATCTCACGCAGCACATCCAGCCCTTCCATGCCGGGCATGCGCTGATCGAGCAGTACGAGATCGTACTTACCGTCGGCAGAAAACTTTTCAAGTCCTTCGGAACCGTCTGCGGCAGTTTCGACCGTATGCCCGATATGCTGCAGCGCGAGCCGTACCATCGTCCGTATATTCGTTTCGTCATCGATAACCAGTATGTGTGCCATTCAGGTAAACCTCGTCTTTCCGCCTGTGATGGAGGAGAGCGCAGCGAGCGGCGCCCCTGCAAATGCTCGCGACACTCTTCGTTACAAACCCTGAGATCCTGTGATCAGCCTATTTGCGGGAGTGTAAACAAGATACTCGCCCCCTGCCCCGGTTCGCTCTGCACCTTGATCTTGCCGCCGTGCGCCTCGACGATCGTCTTCGCGATCGACAAACCCAGTCCTGCCCCGCCCCGCGTCGCACCCGGAACCTGTACGAACCGCTCGAAAATGTGCGGTAGATATTCCGAAGGGATGCCGGTTCCGTTGTCGCGCACCTCGAACTCGACCGTCTTATCGCCATTTCGAACATCGACGGTAACTGCCCCTCCGGCAGGGGTATGTCGTATGGCATTGTTGAGCAGATTGACCAGAACGCGTGTAATCTGGCTTCTGTCAGCGCGAACCGGCTGGAGATCGTCCGCAAGATCGACACTCAATCGGATTCGCTTCGCTTCCGCCTGTGAAGCGACGGCGGCAAGCGCCGCTTTGACGATTTCGTCTGCCCTGCTAAGCTCGAATCGTGGCGGCGTGACGCCTGCTTCGAGCCGTGTGATATCTAGCAAATCCCTCATCATACGTTCGAGCCGATCCAGGTCTTCGCGCTGTGAGGCAACCACCTCTTTCTGATCGGACGTCAACTCCCCGACAGCGCCCTCCTGCAGCAACTGCACCGACAGCAGAAGGGAGGTGACCGGCGTACGCAGTTCATGCGAGGCGACGCCGATAAATTCGGTTTTGAGACGGTCGAGTTCGCGCAGATGCGTGATGTCTTCGAGCACCGCGACAGCCCCGAGCAGGCTCCCCTCTTCGTCACGCATCGGGCTGGCACGAAGCCGATAGACCCGCTGTGCCTCTCCCACCTGAATCGGCACCAACCCCGCTTCGTCCTCTGCAGCGGACACGTGTTCCTGCCGGATCGCGCGATTGACCGCCTCAGCGATCCGTCCATCCTTCAACGCCTGACCGATCGGCTGACCGACCGCCTGCTCTGCGCTCCCGAACAGCCCCTGCGCCGCCTGATTGAGATGCACGACCTTACCGCTGGCATCCGTAACGACTACGGGATCGTACAAACTTTCGAGCGCCGCATCCGACATTCGTTCCGCCCGCTTGAGGCGCTGCTCTTCGATGTGCCGCGCCTCGCGCAGTTTCTCCGCCATACCGTTGAACGAGTGCGCGAGCGCCCCGATCTCATCGGTACGGTTGAGCTGGATGCGCTGATTGAGATGCCCGACGCCGATCTCTTCCGCCTGTCGTGCCAGCGAGCGCAACGGCGTCAGCGTAGCGCGAATCGTCGTGAGCGCAAAGAACAGCGCGGCAATCAGTGCGCCGAATGTCACAGCAATACTCGTATACGAAGCCCGAAGCGCCTCCGCTTTCGCTCCTGCATCTGCGCGAATGATCGCGTTCTGATTCAGCGTCAGCACGTCCTGAGCGCTCTGTTTGAGCCTTACGAAGTCGGGCTCGAGCGTCGTAAAATAGAGATGCCGTGCCTCTTCTGGCGTTAGCGGCGGGCTTGCATAAAGCAATTTTTTGATGTTTACCGAGTAGGCGGCAAACTGCACTCCGATGTCGTCGGCAAGATTTTGCTCACCCGTTTCCGTGATGTTGTGAGCCTCCGTCTGATAGGCAATCCGAAAGAGCGGCACGTTCGTTTCATACTGCCTACGCGCTTTTTCCGTCTGACCCGCCAGATAAAAAGCCGCCGCGCTGTCCTGCCGCTCCAGCGTCTCTTTCATATCTTGTGCCGCCACGACGCTCTTATAATTATCTTTCAGAATCCGGTCGATCGAGCGTCCGAGCTTGAAGAAATTGACCACTGCCCCGATCATCACGATCACGAGCAGCGCCACAAGCAGCAGGTGGCTGAGCCAGAGTTGTGTACGTAGGTTTCGCATACGTTTTAGTGGCTCCTCATACGTCTTCAGCTACCCCGATAGTCTGCGTCTCTTGCCAATATGTTTCGTACTTTTGTCCTTCGTCTCCTGTTCGCGCAATCGTACCTGGGCGGCTGCCGCTGGCTACGCTCTCGAAAGGAAGCATAGTATCGGTCGAACGCGATTGCGCTTTAGACGGATCGACGTAATGCCGCAGAAGCGAATCAGACCGTAGGGAGTCAGACTGCATTGAGGATTGCGTGACGGATCGCAGAAGGACTCTGGATGCCTGTTCTGCCTCGTCGCGAGATGTGAGCGCGGTGAGACATCGCTTGGCGGCAAGAGAAATACGACCGCTATCAATGATCCAAAGAGGACAACGCGTCAGGCGTCGCACATGAGGCATCGCCTTTCGGCTGCCTATTTGCTCCATCGCATGCAGCACCGCCAGAATCAATTCAGGGTTGGATCTGTGCAGAGCGCGATTCAAACAGATATGCTGTCTGTCCCCTGGCAGCGACGCGTCACCCTCCTTGAATCGCGGCAGAATGTCGATAACAGCATGACGCGCACGATTCGCAATCGCTCCGTCTCGAAACTCCATCGCATCGATCAGCAGGAAGATGAGTCCCTTCGTTCGATTCTTGTGACCGGTAATTATAACATCCTGCAGTTTACTGCCAATACTGCTCAATTCCTTCTGCCACTTTATTACCATACGCGCGAGTGTACAAAACAACATCACAGGGAAAGCGCTCACCATTACCGGCGTGAAGAAGTAGGATACTGCAGCCCACCCTAACAGGGAAAGCGCAAAAATACAAGATTTTACGACTCGAACGCTGCGACTCAGACTGCGGTATCGCTCGACTCCATAAGCGAACAAAATTCGCAAACTTGCGTTGGCTGCCCGGTCGCGATTTTGATGAAGATGCTGCATCGTTTTCGCCACTTCCGTTTGTCTGATACGATACGGTTCTGCCGCTGTCAGCCAACCCAAATACAGCCAAATAGATAAAGTGATCGCGGACAATACATCCCCATTCGGGACAACCAGTAATATGATCTGCCTCCTTTTCAGAGGCACGTAAAATATGAAGGGAGACGCATATTCTGGACTATCAGCCTGGTGTCTCCCTGTCTCCAACTGAGGTCGAACATCGGACTTTCGATCGTCGAGACCTCGCACGTCACGCGGCGAAACGAAGTTCGTTATCACGTAGATTTTTCATCTCCACAGCGATCGCATAAACCTATAACAAAGCATCCTCAGACGCAGACGCCGTGTGGGAGCGGTCAGTCCCGGCAGAAATCGCAGTTCGCGAGGTCATTGTTTCCTGCAGCTCGAGACCGACCGGCAACGATGCTGATCGAAGTCAGCCTATTTTTTGCCCTTCTTGTCCTTTTTGTCTTTCTTCTTTCCTTTGGCTTTCGACATTGTTGTGAACCTCCTTTACCAGACGCGTTACGCTCCGAGGAGCAGCCTGCAACAGGAACCATTCGAGCGCAAACGTCTTAATACCATTTGATACCATGCGCCTCAAACTATCGAATTTCATTTAAAAGCGAGTTTTAGGACGGCAAGGCGCACCCGCCGTTCCTGCAAATCGCCGCGTTTGTGAAGCCCGTCAGAACTTGTACACCTGTGAGAAATAGAGCGTGTCCTGATCGGGTGTTCCAGAACCGCTCCCGTTCCCGAAAACAGCGTGATTGGCGTGGTCATGGCGGTACTCGAGGCGCGATACCAGATGATCGCGTAACAGCGGATACTCGAGCGTCAGAGTCGCCCCGCGCAGTTTGAGATAGCCGCCTGTCGCGCCGACCCGCAGCCCGTTCCCGCCAACGCCCGGAATGTCCTCGAACTGCTCCAGTCGCCCGGCAATCGCAAACTTCGGCGTCAGTTGGCAGCGCGCATAGCCTCCCATACCAAGCCAGTCACCGGACTCATGGACATTATTGACGCTGCCGGAAGCATTTCCATACGTCAGCGAACCTGCCAGTTTGGCTTTGGGTGTGATCTGGTAGTTGGCGTTCGCATCGACCAGATTGACCGTGACACTCCCGAGACCTTTCGGAATGCCGGAGCCGAACGCGCCAGTTCCTTCTGCGCCGCCGATGTAGCTGAGGTTCGCGGTCAGGCGCGGGTTCGGCTTCAGCGTCAGCACGGCGTAAACCGTTTTTGCGTTGTTATCGTCGGCGACATCGTTCCAGCCATTGACGACTGCGGCTTCCAGACTGATGCGGCTGTTCAGCGGCAGCTTTGCCCGTACGCCCGCATGATAGTTGGGATATCCATAGACGAAATCGAAGCCTCGGCTGTAGTTGTCGTTGCTGCTGCTCTCGAGGACTTCCAGCCCGATCGGTGTCGCCCATTTCCCGAAGTCGATCTCGACATCTCGTCCGGCGACATGGACGTTTTTGCTGAGATAAAGGTTGTGCAGTGTCTGCCAACTGCTCGTGCCGCCCGGTTCTGTCGCGTGATAGAGCCGCGCACTGGCACCGACCGTAAGCGTCGCCGTGATGCCAAATGGAAAGCCTTTGCCTTCGGTGCGATTGATATTGAACTCGCCGAGACTGAAACTCGGCTCACGGTCGTTGATATTGAACAGCAGACCGAAGTTATCGCTTCGGATCACCTCACCGCTCGGCGTCGTCGTTCCCGTAAAGGCCGGAGCATAGGGTTTGGCATTGGATCGCGGCGCACGGAAGTTGATGCCGAGATACCAGTCCACAAGACCCGAGTAGGTGATCGTGCCCGGCGGTGTAGGGGCAGGCGCAGCAGCCGGTGTCTGTGCTGCCGGTGTCTGGTCCGGTTTTGTCAATGCGGGTTTGTCGGCGGCTGGCGGGATGTCCGCTTTTTTAGGCGCGTCCTGTGCATTTGCGAATCCTGCAAGCTGGCTGATAGTAAGGCACAAAAGGGCAGTTTGCACGAAAGAACGAATAATACGAGTCTTCATCGAACTCCTTCGAATGTACAGAAAGGTCATGTGTCGAACAGAAATAAGTCACCACCCTCCTTCTTAAGGCGGCTAACCAACCCCCAATCCCCTCCTTCGTGAGGAGGGGAAGAAATACATTCCCGTCAGCTTTTGCGTCTGCAGAAGGGCTGCCGCAGCTCTTTGATGAACACTCTTTCCTGTCCGACGGAAAGTGACAATCACTTAGCCGCAGGTGGGCAGGGACGGACTTCAGTCCGTTGGGCACGTTATTTTGCGGCAGGTGTGGCGCCGGATTTGCCGGGCGCAGCCTGATCAAGCGCCAGATTCAGCTTCAGAACGTTGACGCGCGGCTCGCCAAGGAAACCAAGCTGGCGCCCGGATGTGTTGTCGGAAAGTATTTTTCGAACGGCATCCTCGCTGAGACCTCGTGCTGTGACGACTCGCTTCACCTGCATATCCGCGTTGGCGGGACTGATCTCGGGGTCCAGTCCGCTCGCGGAACGTGTCGCCGCATCCGCAGGAATTTCTGCGTTGGCGGGCAGTCCATTCTCTTTGCGATAGGCGGCAGCAAGGTCTTTGATACCATCGAAGTTGCCGGGATCGTCCTTGCCATCCGCCGTCTTCTTATGGATGCCGTTCAGCAATTTATCGCTCGTCGGACCAAGGTTCGTGCCGCCAGAGTTCGCCGCATCGTAGCCGTTTCCCGCCGCCGAGGGACGCGGATGAAAATAGCCCGGAGCGACGAAGTTCTGACCGATCACCTCGGAACCGATGACTTTACCATTTTGCTCGATCAGACTTCCATTCGCCTGATGCGGGAACACAATCTTCGCAATCACCGTGATCAGTGCCGGAAATATCATTCCGGTGAGCACCGTAATCACCAGCACACTCACAATCGCAGGTCTCAACTGTCGAAACATCGTAATCTCCTTCACATACTCTCAGGACGCTTCCCCTCACCCAAACCCCTCTCCCTGCCAGTCGCAGGCTCCTTAGGGGGAGGGGCGAATGCAAGACCAAATGGAGCGGTATTTATATTGTCTCCCCCTCTCTAACGAAGAATGAGTGGTCGGGAGAGGGGTGAGGGCACTATTTATGCCAGATGCAGCAGCACCAGAATGCGGTCGATCAGCCAGATGCCGGGGAACGGCACGAGGAGTCCGCCGAAGCCGTAAATGAGTAAATTGCGGCGCAGCACTGCACCCGCGCCCATCGGCTTGTAAGATACGCCCCGTAGTGCGAGCGGGATAAGCGCGATAATGATCAGCGCATTGAAGATAACCGCCGAAAGGACCGCAGAGTTCGGGTTCGTCAGCTTCATGATGTTGAGTGCGCCGAGCGCGGGATAGGTCGTGACGAACATCGCCGGAATGATCGCAAAGTACTTGGCGACATCGTTTGCGATGCTGAAGGTCGTCAGTGCGCCGCGCGTCATCAGCAGCTGCTTACCGATCTGCACGATCTCGATCAGCTTGGTCGGGTTGCTGTCGAGATCGACCATGTTCCCAGCCTCTTTTGCCGCCTGCGTCCCCGTGTTCATCGCCACACCGACATCCGCCTGAGCGAGTGCGGGTGCGTCGTTCGTGCCGTCACCGGTCATCGCGACGAGTCTGCCGCCCTGCTGCTCTTTTTTGATCAGCGCCATCTTGTCTTCGGGAGTCGCCTGCGCCAGGAAGTCGTCGACACCTGCTTCTTCGGCGATCGCTTTTGCCGTCAGCGGGTTGTCTCCAGTGATCATTACGGTGCGAATGCCCATCGCTCGCATCTGGTCGAAACGCTCACGCATTCCGCCCTTCACGATGTCCTTCAGATAGATTACTCCGAGCGGTTTGTCGTTGATCGCGACCACAAGCGGCGTACCGCCCGCTGAAGCGATTCGGGTTACGATCTCATCGAGTTCTGCCGGAACACGACCGCCCTGCTCGGTGACCCAGTTTGCTACCGACGCCGCCGCGCCCTTACGAACCTGTGTGCCGTTCATGTTGACGCCGCTCATACGAGTCTGTGCGGTAAACGGAATGAATTCCGCTTCGCGATCGCTCAGTTCCCGACCACGAAGCCCATATTTCTCTTTCGCCAGCACGACGATGCTGCGACCTTCCGGCGTCTCATCGGCGAGTGAAGAGAGCTGCGCCGCGTTTGCCAGCTCTTCGATCCCGACGCCGGGAAGCGGAAGAAATTCTGCCGCCTGCCGGTTGCCGAGCGTGATCGTGCCGGTTTTATCGAGCAGCAGGGTATTGACATCGCCCGCCGCTTCGACCGCCTTGCCCGACATCGCCAGCACGTTGTGCTGCATGACGCGATCCATACCTGCGATACCGATTGCCGAAAGCAGACCGCCGATCGTCGTCGGAATCAGGCAGACGAGCAGTGAGATCAGGACGGTGATCGTCGGCGGGATACCGGCTCCAGCCGAACGAACGCTGTAGACCGCAAACGGCTGCAATGTCACCGTTGCCAGCAGGAAGACGATCGTCAGTCCCGAAAGCAGGATCGAAAGCGCGATCTCGTTGGGTGTCTTCTGGCGCTGCGCTCCCTCGACCAGTGCGATCATACGGTCGATGAACGACTCGCCGGGATTGGACGTGATCTGTATCACGATCCGGTCGGACAGCACTTTCGTGCCACCGGTGACTGCGCTTCGATCGCCGCCGCTCTCCCGGATCACGGGAGCGGATTCGCCGGTGATCGCGCTCTCGTCGACGCTTGCGATTCCCTCGATCACTTCGCCGTCGCCGGGTATCACATCGTTGGTTTCGCAGACGACCAGGTCGCCTTTGCGAAGCTGTGTACCAGGCACGATCTCCTCGCGCTTACCGTCGACGAGTCTGCGGGCGACAGAGTCGCTTTTTGCTTTGCGCAATGTGTCCGCCTGCGCCTTGCCGCGCCCTTCCGCCATCGCTTCCGCGAAGTTGGCGAACAGCACGGTGAACCAGAGCCAGATCGACACCTGCCCGACGAAAAGTGTGTTGCCATCGTGCGTAAACAGACTCTTGAAGAAATAGTAGGTCGTGATTACGCTGCCGACTTCGACGACAAACATCACGGGATTCTTCGCTACGAGACGCGGGTCGAGCTTGCGAACTGAATCTTTTAGCGCGGGACCGAGCAGTTTCTTATCGAACAGCGACTTCGGCGCGTTCTTTGGTTTTTTGTATTCCGATCCCTCGCTGGGAGATGCGACGGGCGGCTCTTGCATCTGAATTGCCATTAGTAAATATTCTCCAAAACACAGCGTGATGAGGGTGCGACTTTAGAAAGTCTTTTCAGTTAGGGACTCTCAAGGATTAAACTGTTCCACTTCGGCTGGCGACTAAAGTCACTGCCACAAAGGCGCGAAGGCAGACTTCGCGGACTGGAACATTTATTT
>Ga0123337_10004089_pt1 | contig 15027 bp, 9 predicted proteins | sample frozenSSSSmetaG_FD_89792 | JGI IMG/M metagenome (GOLD analysis project Ga0123337, IMG submission 89792) | Glacier valley bacterial and archeal communities from Borup Fiord, Nunavut, Canada, to study Microbial Dark Matter (Phase II) -... | ecosystem: Environmental > Aquatic > Freshwater > Ice >... | reverse complement strand
TTGGCATAATACCATGCCTGGAAAATTTCGTCTGTCGCTACCCCTTCACCAAAAGTATTTCTCCAGGTGTCGTTCAATTTAAAACCCTGTTTTTCCCAACCTGCCCTGAATTCGGGAACCAGTGTATTCTTATTTTTCTGCAAATAATTTATTAGCTCAGGCGGCACTTTTTCATTGAAAAAATTGTTGGCAGTTTTGGAGAATTCCCGTGCGGTGGGCAACATACCAATCTCGTTTTCCACCTGCATCATAATCACTGTTTTCTTAGCCGCATCTGTTTCTCTGATATGTTTCATCAGGGTTGCAAAAGCCTTCTTATCTGCTTCAAGTGTTGCTGATCCAAAAACAGAAAATATTTCCTGGCTTCTTCCGGCTGTATCAAAGGTTCTGGGGAAACGCTTTGCATTTGTTTTCATCCAAAGCGGCGCATAACAACTCATGCTGTTTTTCCAGCTACCAAACCAAAGAAAAATAATTTTCATTTCATTTTTCCTTGCTCCCGCAATAGCGTTGTCAACCAGCGAAAAATCGAATTTATTTTCGTTCGGTTCCATCAGCTCCCAATAAACGGGCACCAGCACGGTGTTTAAATTCATTGATTTAAGATGGCTCCAATATTGATTCAAATAATTGATATTGGAGGCGGTGGAATTACCCAATTCGCCACCCAGTATTAAAAAGGGTTTCCCATTTACGAGCAATTGTGGCAGGGCTGCTGATTGCTTCAATTGTACACCGGAAAAATTTCCTTGTGCGAAAGCTATTGAAGCGATCAGCAGAAACGCCAATGAAATGAAACTTTTTTTTGTAATCATATTTTTTATTTTATCTCAATGATATGCTTCCAATCAATCTTAAAATAAAGCAATTTATAGTGTGCCAATACATTATTTTTTGAAAATAAAAGAGATTGACTATCCCGGCAAGCCGCTGTTGCCTCTCCGCCCAACAACCGAAGCTCAGCTTCTAAGGGTTATTTGAAAATACCGTAATAAATCATAATAAACAGGTCTCACTTTTCGATTAGCAAACTTCGGCCGTCATTAAATATAAAAACCGGGAAAGATGAAACTCATTCCCGGTTTTTATTTAACCTATATACTTAGCATTATTTATCCTATTGATAACCGGGATTTTGGTAAGCTGCTTTTTCCTCAGGCGTTGCTTGCATACCATCAAGCTGGCCTTGAGGAATTGGCCTTATATAGTGTTTTGGCTCGATAGTGCGGGTTACCGTTTGTGGCGTATGACTTCCATAAGTGCCATTTCCAATCTGGTAGGTACCGGCAAGCTCGTTCCACTTTTGCGTACGAACAAGGTCAAACCAACGATGGCCTTCTCCAAAATATTCACGGGAACGTTCTGCTAAAATGTAATTGATATCTATTATAGCAGGCGTAGCGGCAATCATTGCGGCACTGTTATCTGCAACAAAGGCAGCATTGTTTTTATTGGAAAATTTCCATTTACCTGCCCTTGCACGAATAACGTTCATCAAATCTACTGCGCTTCTAACTCCTGTAGCGCCCTTTACTGCTGCTTCGGCTGCAATGAAATATAACTCAGAGAATTTGGCAATTTTGAAAGGACGGGTGCTGGTAGCATTGGGCTGACCCAACCCGTTTCCGTTATCGGTACGATATACACCCATTTTCCAAAGGTTAGGATAAACAATCCTGCTGATACCACGTGGATTCACCACGAAATCAGCCCGCCCTGGCAATACACCGGCACCTACATTGTTCGAAGTTTTTCCCGGGAAATTTGCTCCGCTGGGGTAAACAATATTTGCTGTTTGTGATTCATCTTCCAGGAAACTTATGATAGGGTCACCGGGGACAACAGGTAAATCATTTGCATTGTAAAGCACTGCATTACCTGCACCGCCTTTGGGCCAGTTACCACGATGAACGGCAGCAAATGTTCCGTCATAACGGGAGTCCAATGTTTTATCAGCAAACGTGGTGAGAAACGGGCCAATGGGTGGAGCCATACGTGTGTAGGGCCGTCCCAAAGACTGGGCCGCTTCACGTTGTACAGAACTGACACCAGCGCCGGTCCCATTAGCGTTAGGTGCGCTTCTTATTACTGTATAATTCCAGGTTACCATCCAAACGGCACCATTGCGTCCGTTTCCTGACTCTGCATCAGAGCCACTAATGATGGGCGCTCCATTGTAGAATGCATTTTCCTGGGTATGATCGGCATACAATAGCATTTCTTTATTGCGGTCATTGCCACCAACATGCAGATCATAAAACGTATTTTCTAAGCCGAAGGAACCCGGATTGTCAATAGCCTGTGTAGCGATATCGTAGGCTTGTTGAAAATAATACTGTGCATCCTTACCAGCAGGGTCAGTTCTTGGCGAAGCAGGATACGTAGGAATGTTATTGGGGTTTTGCAGCCACCATGCATAAGTGAGATAAGCTTTAGCCAGGTAAAGACGGGCCACGGTTTTTGTTGCCGTACCAGTGGCACGTGGCGTTGCAGGCAAATCAGTCACGGCTTGTATCAGGTCGGGAAATATAGCCTTGGTGTACACTTCAGGAACGGTATTTCGTATCGATGTCCTGGATGCAGAGGTGTTGAACTTCAATTCCCCGGCACCCAAATCCAATGGCACACCGCCAAATGTTTGCACTAAAAGAAAGTAATCAAAAGCACGGAAGAACCGGGCTTCGGCGACTTGTGCAGCCGTAACGGCGGGCACAGCCACTGCATTCTCAATAATACCACTGGCAGTATTGATATTGGAAAATGCGGTTCCCCATAAGGCATCCGAACGACTACTGGCTGCGGTAATGTTTCCAACGCCACTTAAATCCATATCCTTAAAATTCTGATCAGCACTTGAGGCCCAGGTATATTCATCGGTGCCCGTTTCTAAGGTATTATAGTAATAAGGCTGGCCGTAGATGAAACGCAGATGCGCATATTGGGATGTGATACCTCCTAAGATCCCTTTTTGCGTTTTGAAAAAATCGGGCGTGTATATACTACGTGGCTCTTCATCCAGAATTTTTTTGCATCCGGAACCCGAACCTAAAAGCAGCGTCGCTGCAATGAAAGATTTTATTATAAGTTTCATATCTTGATATTTTAAAATGTTAAGTTAACACCAACGATGTAATTACGGGTAGATGGTGTGTTATACCCAACTGTTAGAATACGTCTCAGGTTTTGACTAAGATTTACTGAAGCATTTTCGTTACCAAATGAATTGGTTTCGGGGTCAAGTCCGGACTCGCTGTGGAATGGCGAGAAAAACACAAATGGGTTTTGAGCCGTCACATACATCCTGAGTTTGACTCCTGAGTTTTTCATTAAGCTGTGGTTAAAGTCATACCCCAATGTGATGGTTCGGATTTTCATGAACGAGCCATCAAAATAACTAAGGGTGCTGCCATATTTTGGATTATCACCGCTTAGAATACCGCCCGGTCTTGGATACTTAGCGTCCGTATTGTCAGGTGTCCAATAATCTACATTAATGTTATTTCTACGTCCGCTTAACAGATTCAGATAACCATTAGAACCATGGATGGTACTGAAAAGGACTCCACCCTTTCTATACATGCCTACAACTCCCAGGTCAAATCCCTTATATGCAACACGGGTATTAAAACCACCCTGCCAGTCAGGATCTACATCAATAATTTGTCTGTCCGCAGTACCGATCGCTCTAAGTGGTTTGCCATTGGCATCAAAACCACCGGTATATTCCACCTTTATCATACCTACATTTCCCCCTGGTTCAAGAACATTCAAATAGCCATCTGTGCTATCCTTGCCTGTGTTCCAAAGCCCGATTTTTTTATAATCGTAAATGGCATTGATATTATGGCCTACAAACCACCAGTTGCCTTCATCTTTGGTTTGGCCCGAGGCAAGTGAGGTCAGTTTGTTTTTGTTGGTGTAGAAATTCACCCCCATTTCCCAGGTCCATCCGTTTAGGTTATTAATGATTGTACCATTCAACGACAGTTCGAACCCTTTGTTTTGAGTTGTACCAACGTTTGATGTGATGCTGCTTACACCCGATGTAGGTGGCAGGCTAAGTCCCAAAAGAATATCTTCGGTTTTTGTATCATAATATTCTACCGTACCTGACAAACGATTTTTAAGCAAAGCGAAATCAAGACCAACATTCAAGGTTTTGGAATACTCCCAGCCCAGGTTAGCATTCGGCAATTGATTTACATAAAATCCAACACCATAGTTAGTGGGCCCAAAATTGTAAGGTCTTGTGTCTAACCGCCCAAGGGTTGAGTATACCGCAACCGCCTGGTTGGAGGTTTGTCCGTAACCAGCTCTGAGTTTCAGGTTATTAATTACTGGAATTGCCTCCATAAACGATTCCTTACTAATATTCCATCCAACAGATACTGCGGGATAAGTATGCCATTTATTACCCGGGGCAAGTCTGGATGAGGCATCAGACCGCAATGTACCGGAAATCATATACCGACTGTCGTAGGAATACATTACACGTCCCATCCCTGACATCAATCCCCATAACTGGTAGTCCTGGTTGTTAGGGTCTATCGTTAACTGGCCAACTGCCTGTCCTAAGTTATAATACTGAAGGGCATCAGATGGTATGTCGGTCGCCGACATATTGGAACGATTGTATTTATTTTGTTCTGTTGAGTACAAGGCAACTGCATTTACTGTGTGCTTTCCGCCAAATGTTTTATCGTACGACAGTATATTCTCTACTGTCCAGTGATAGGTTTGCCTGTTATCTACAGATGCAGAAGATATGGTGTTTGGGTTAAGCGCATCGCCAACTCCGGAGCCAGTATAAGCACCGCAATTAGACTGTATGTAATCCAACCAAAGGTTTACCCGGTATTTCAAACCTTTCAAAAATGGGGCCTGCACTTCTCCATATACAGCATTGTAGGTAGCATAACCTCTTGAATCATTTAACCACTGGCCATTGTCTTTTAATGTTTCTACCACATCTTTTGTAAAGATGAAGCTATTGTCTGCCGCCATCCGAATATAGCGTTTTGCAGTGCCATCAGCATTATAAGGAGATGAAATGGGCGTATTACTTAGGGCGCCGTAAATGCCTACCTGGTTTCCTTCGCTCTGGTTATAGTTGTTATTTGTTGTAAAACCGACACGAATATATTTACCTACCTGCTGATCTATTGAAGCCCGGAATGAATAGCGTTTGTATAGCTGTGTAGGAATGATGCCCTGGTTAAGATGATAACCTCCACCAAAATTGTAATTACCTGTTTCAGTGCCGCCGGAAAGGCTGATATTGTGATCCGTTACAAAGCCCGTCCTATAAAGCAGATCCTGCCAATCTGTATTGATGCTGTCAGCTTCATCTTGTCCATTGAGGTATTGTTGTGCACGGGGTGTACTGCTGGCCGCTTTACGATATGCCACAAACTGCGGCCCGTCCATTACCGGATATTTGGCAAAAATGTTTTGTACACCATGATATGAGTTGTAACTGATGCGGGGCTTTCTATTCCTGCCTCCCTTATCTGTAGTAACCAATATAACACCGTTGGCCCCACGGGAACCGTAGATGGCTGTTGCTGACGCATCCTTCAAAACGTCAACGCTCTTTATATCATTTGGATTGATGTCTGCAAGAGAACCGATAAATGGAATACCATCCAATACAATCAGTGGATTATTGTCTGCAGATAGCGAACGTGTGCCACGGATACGGATTTGCATGGTAGCTCCCGGCCTTGTTGAAGTTTGTGAAATATCCACACCTGCCAGTCTTCCCTGCAGGGCTTGTGTGATATTGGGAGAAGGAACATCCCGCAGTTTGTCGCCGCCAATGGAAGCAACTGAACCGGTGATAGCCTCTTTTCTTTGCGTACCATAACCCACTACTATCACTTCACTTAAAGAATTGGAGGTAGCTACAAGCAAGGTATTAATGGTGGTTCTTCCCGCTACTTTTATTTCCTGAGCTACTAAATCGAGTGCTGAGATAAGCAGTGTTCCGTTAGGCGCCATGGAAATCTGGAAATTACCATTCTCGTCGGTGGTAGTACCAGCTTTGGTTTCCTTAACCAATACAGAGGCACTCTGTACCGGAAGTCCTCCTTCTTTGGTTACCTGGCCCTTTACCGTAATGTTTTGTGCAAATATTATTTGTGAAAACAATAATGATTGCAGTAATAGCAATATATAGAGCAAGGCGGGCTTTTTACTGACCCTGCTCATTTTGCCTAGCGTTTTTAAATTAGCTGTTTGTTTCATAATGATCATTTTGGCAATTGATGTGATGAGAAAAAATATTTGTGAGAAACTGGATGGGAGAAGATATCAATGTGGATTTAAATAAGCGGCAGCTTTTTTTTTGCGGTTGCCGATCAAAAAAATTTGGCTGTTTATTTTAAAAACTTCGATTTTAATTTGGGATAAAGAAAGACGGTGTGAGCGACGTAATCCGGTTGCAATGGAAAGGAAATGGGCAATTACCGAGTGAATTTTTAAGATTTCCATATAGCAATTAGAAGTGTTGTACCTCCGTTCGGTGATGAGTAATAGCAATGATTCAAAAACAAATGTAGGAAGTTTTTTTAAAATTGCAACCGATTGCAATTTTATTTTAAAAAAAAGCTACCTTTATTTGCATAAACGGATAATTATGCCAGGCGACAAGGAGATTACGATTTACGATATTGCTAAATTTCTTGATATTTCAGCCGCTACGGTTAGCCGGGGGCTTAAAAACAATCCAGCTATTAATAAGAATACCCGTAAGAAAATTGTGGATACCGCCCGGGATATGGGATATCGTTCCAATACATTCGCCAGTAGTTTACGAAGTAAAAAAACGCACACGTTTGGTGTAATTGTTCCCAGGCTCAACAGCTATTTTGTGGCCAGCGTACTGGCCGGAATGGAAGATGTGGCCAACAAGGAAGGGTACAACCTGATCATCAGTCAGTCGCTTGAAAATGCTGCAAAAGAGGTGGCCAATGCCCATACACTTTTTAACAGCAGGGTGGACGGGTTACTCGTTTCGCTTGCCTATGATTCAGAAAACATCAGTCATCTGAAGCCATTCTTTAAAAAGAATATTCCGGTTGTTTTTTTCGACCGCACCTATCCGCACAACGATAGCACCAGCATAGTAATTGACAATTACCGGGCAGCATACGATATTACTAAACATCTGTTGGACCAGGGCTGTGAACGCATTATGCACCTTGGTGGCAACGTTTTGCGGAATGTGTACGCCGACAGGTTGCGGGGCTATAAAGATGCATTGCTGGATTACCATATAGTTTTTGATGAAAAAATGGTGTACACCAGCAAGCTGGATGAAAATGCCGGCACAGCAGCTGCTGAATACATATTGGGCATGAAATCCGCAGAAAGGCCGGACGGTGTATTTTCATCGAACGATACTGCAGCAGTGCATTGTATGATCCGGCTAAAAGCAGCTGGTGTCCGGATTCCTGGCGATATTGCATTTGCCGGATTCAACAATGACCCCATCAGTAAAGTAATTGAACCCAATCTTACCACGGTCAATTATTCCGGTTACCATATAGGTGAAGCTGCCGTATTAAGCCTCATCAATCATATGAATGGTATCTCCAGCACTAAAACTACCAATACGATTGTTTTACGATCTGATTTAGTTATCCGTAATTCTTCTCTTAAAAAGAATTTGCTGTAATGGGTTTTCTTTGCGACTTTTATGTAACCGATTGCATTTCATAGGCTAAAATTCTATTAGAATGGTTCATTTTGTATCAATTGGTTTTGTTGCCGGAACGGTAGATGCCCAGGAAAAAATGAGTGAAATAATATTTATCCTTTTGAACAGTGACGGAGCAGACCTAAGTATTCAACTAAAACAATAACGTCTTTTTAAGGCATTTGCTACATGAAAAAAATATTCATCCCAATATTCCTGTTGATATCAGTTTTGCAATCCAACGCCGAAGATGGTTATCAATTATGGCTCAGGTACCAGCCGGTCCAAAATAAAACCCGGTTGTTATCATACCAAACTAATATTCGCCAGGTGGTATGTTACGGCAACACACCTACCCTGGTAAAAGCAAGGGAAGAGTTGATGAAAGGGTTGGATGGAATGCTGGGAATAAATACCAAATTTTCAAAAGCCGAAACAAATATTTCCGGAACACTGATCATTGGCACTACAGCCACTGCTCCCGGTTTAATTAAATTATCAGATGCTGAACTGGCAACAGCAGGCGCTGAGGGGTTCTTAATTTTATCGAAACAGCTCAATGGAAAAAAGACGACTATCATCACCGCCAATTCAGATATCGGCGTTTTGTATGGCGTGTTTCATTTCCTGCGTTTACTTCAGACAGAGCAATCCATTGAACAGTTGAAAATTGTTTCTGCACCACGTATAAAACTCCGCCTGCTCAATCACTGGGACAATTTAAATCGCACGGTTGAACGTGGTTACGCAGGCTTTTCCATCTGGAACTGGCACACATTACCCGGTTATATTGACCAGCGTTATATTGATTATGCAAGGGCCAATGCATCCATCGGCATCAACGGAACCGTGCTAACCAATGTGAACGCAAACGCCACTTTTTTAACCAAACCATATCTTGAAAAAGTAAAAGCTTTGGCGGATGTTTTTCGTCCGTTCGGCATAAAAGTATATCTCACGGCAAGGTTTAGCGCACCCATTGAAATTGGCAGATTAAAAACTGCAGATCCTTTAAATGCGGAGGTGCAGCAATGGTGGAAAAACAAGATTGATGAAATTTATTCGCTGATACCCGACTTTGGCGGCTTTACGGTTAAGGCTAACAGTGAGGGACAGCCGGGCCCGCAGGATTATAACCGCACCCATGCCGATGGTGCCAATATGCTTGCAGATGCCATTGCTCCGCACAAAGGAATTATTATGTGGCGGGCATTTGTGTACAGTCATGAAGTACCGGACGACCGGCACAAACAGGCTTACAATGATTTTGTTCTGCTGGATGGAACATTTAGAAACAACGTGATGGTGCAGGTAAAAAATGGCGCAATTGATTTTATGCCAAGAGAACCTTTTCATCCACTGTTTGGCGCCATGCCTAAAACACCATTGCTGATGGAGTTCCAAGTAACACAGGAGTATCTTGGGCAGGCAACACAACTTGCTTATTTGGCCCCCTTGTTTAAAGAATGCCTGGATAGCGATACATATGGCAATGGCAAGGGAACTACAGTTGCTAAAGTTATTGATGGCAGTGCCGATAATCATGCATTAAATGGCATGGCAGGCGTATCAAATATTGGCAGTGATATTAACTGGACAGGTCATCCTTTTGCACAGGCCAACTGGTATGCACTGGGCCGACTTAGCTGGGATTATAATCTTTCCGCTGAAAAAATTGCAGACGAATGGCTGCGCATGAGTTTTACCAATGACGCAGTTTTTGTAAAAGATGCAAGGAAGATGATGCTTTCATCAAGAGAGATATTGGTGGATTATATGAACCCGCTCGGTTTACATCATATTATGGCCACCGGCCACCACTATGGCCCCGGCCCGTGGGTAAGTAATTTATCAAGACCAGAATGGAATCCAACTTATTATCACAAGGCAGATTCCATGGGTATTGGTTTCAACCGTACCCCAACAGGCAGTAATGCGCTATCACAATACAAACCGGATGCTGCAAAAGCCTGGGCCGATGCATCGACGATTGACGAAAAATATTTGTTGTGGTTTCATCATGTAGCCTGGAACCAGCCCATGAAAAGCGGCCGGACTTTATGGGATGAACTATGTTATAAATATAATAGTGGTGTGGACAGCGTGCGGTGGATGCAGCAAACATGGAGCAAGCAAAAAGACAAAATAGATGCTCAGCGATTTGAGCAAATTTCGATGTTGCTAAAAATACAGGAGCAGGAAGCAGTATGGTGGCGCAATGCCTGCCTGCTGTATTTTCAAACCTTTTCTAAAATGCTCATTCCTGCAAATTATGAAAAGCCAGATCGTAGTTTGGAGTATTACAGGGGGTTGAGTTTTCCAAATGCTCCGGGGAATTAAAATGCAGCCCCTGTCCCTGTTTATCCCGATAGCTATCGGGAGGGAACTTAGGTTGTAGATTATTTGATTGCCTGCTATGAAATCAGGTTGAACTTGTCTTGAAAATTTTTAAAGAAAAAATAAAAGTATGAACGCAGAAAACACCCCTTTAGGGGTTGGGGGCAACAAAGTAGCCATCGTTACAGGTGGAGGCTCAGGATTGGGTTTTGCCATTGCCCAAAAATTTATTGGGCAAGGAATTACCACCATCATTGCCGGAAGAGATCAGGAAAAATTGAGCAAAGCAAAAGATGAATTGGGGGATTTATGTCATGCGATTCCCTGCGATGTCAGCGATCTTGCTTCCATTCCTGCTTTTGTGGAGGAGGTATTGAAACAGTTTGGGCAGATTGATATACTGGTGAACAATGCTGGCATCAACATGAAAAAAGATTTAACAGAAGTAAGCGATGAAGAATTTCAAAGTATTCTTACAACCAATGTAACAGCAGTTTTTACAATGAGCCGGGAAGTGGTGAAACACATGCTGCAAAAGGGTTCGGGCAATATTATCAACATTAGTTCGATGGCGGCACAATACGGTTTGCCTAAAGTAATTGCCTACAGTGCGAGCAAAACGGCAATTGATGGCATGACGAGGGCTATGGCGGTGGAACTGTCCCCCAAAGGCATCCGGGTGAATGCCATTGCACCGGGCTTTATTTATTCCGCCATGACGGAGAAAGCCTTGAACAGCGATCCTGAACGCAAAGCAAAAGTATTTGGACGGACCCCAATGGGCTATATGGGCCAGCCGGAAGACATTGGTGAAGCGGCTTATTTTTTAGCAAGCGATGCAGCCAAATATATCACCGGGGTAGTGTTGCCGGTAGATGGAGGAAATAGTATCGGGTTTTAAACGTCTGATCCTTTTTTATAAAACGTCTGAACCTTTTTTCGGGAAAGATGAAAATAACGTTATGAAAAAATTGATTGTTTTTGCCGTTGTTTTTTTGACTGGCTTTGTAAAAAGCGAAGGGCAACTGGTGTCAGATGGCAAAACAGGTTTTGCTGTAACGGATGCGGCAATATTGGTGGACGAAAATGATTTTGCTCTGGTAAAAAAAGCCGCGGTGTTACTACAACAGGATATCGAACTTGTAACAGGAAAAAAGATCCCGATCATTTATCAACCCAACCAGTCAACAAAAAATCTGATTGCAATCGGCAGCATAGGAAACTCCGCTTTTGTAAAAGAATTAATAAAAAATAAGATAATAAATACCACAAATCTTGCGGATAAATGGGAGGCCTACTCAATCCAATCCATTAATAACTCAACAAATAATAAGACTCCAAAATACCCCCTTCGGGGGGTGGGGGGGCCGGGGCTTGCCAACCTTCTCGTAATCACTGGCAGTGACAGACGTGGTGTTGCCTATGGTGTATTTGAACTGTCCAAACAAATAGGCGTTTCGCCATGGTATTGGTGGGCAGATGTGCCGGTTTCAAAAAAGCAAGATATTTATATCAATAAAAATATATCCATTTCAGATGCACCTAAAGTAAAGTATCGTGGCATTTTTATCAATGATGAAGCCCCCGCATTTTCTGGCTGGGCAAAAGAGAAATTCGGTGGTGTCAATCATAAAGCTTACGAAAAAGTATTTGAACTTATTATACGCCTCAAAGGGAATTATTTATGGCCTGCTATGTGGGGTAATGCCTTTAATGATGACGATACGCTCAATCCCATCGTAGCAGATGAGTGGGGGATTGTAATGGGCACTTCGCATCACGAACCAATGCTTCGTTCGCAGCAGGAGTGGAAACGCTATGGACACGGTGCATGGGACTATACAAAAAATGATACGGCCTTAAGAAAATTCTGGCGTAAAGGCATTGAGAACATGGGGCAGCACGAAAGCCTGCTTACCATGGGAATGCGGGGCGATGGCGACGAGCCTATGACAAGGGGAACTGCCACCACGCTATTGGAAAGAATTGTGAAAGACCAACGGGAAATTATTGCAGATGTTACGGGCAAACCGGCATCTGCAACACCCCAGCTATGGGCTTTGTACAAGGAGGTGCAGGATTATTACGAGAAGGGAATGCGGGTGCCCGACGACGTTACCCTGCTGTTGTGTGATGACAACTGGGGCAACCTTCGTAAGCTACCAAAAATATCCGATGCGCCCCGGAAAGGTGGTTATGGAATCTATTATCATTTCGATTATGTTGGCGGCCCAAGAAATTATAAATGGCTTAACACAAATCCAATTGCAAGAGTATGGGAGCAAATGCATTTGGCTTATGAGCATAATGTAAAAGATATCTGGATTGTAAATGTGGGCGATATCAAGCCAATGGAATTTCCTATTTCGTTTTTTTTGGACTATGCCTGGAACCCGGACCGGATCGGCCCTGCTGACTTGCAAAAATATACAGAGCAATGGAGCGCTGCCCAATTTGGAAAGGAACATGCAAAAGAGATTGCGGATATTATTTCGAAATACACAAAGTATAACGGCAGAAGAAAGCCTGAGATGGTGGATGCCAATACATACCATATTCATAACTATAACGAATCTAACAAAGTAACCAAAGAATACAATGAGTTATTGGCAAAAGCAGAGGCTATCAACAATAAACTTGCTCCCGAATTAAGGGATGCCTTTTTTCAACTGGTGCTTCACCCGGTAAAAGCATGTGCCAACTTGCAAAACTTATTCAACGCTGTTGCATGGAACCGGCTATTGGCAAAGGCGAATTTAGCACTGGCAAATGATTATGCAGATAAAGCAAAGCAGTATTACCTTAAAGATTCATTGATTACTCTGGAATATCATGCGTTGAATAATGGTAAATGGAACCACATGATGAGCCAGACGCATATTGGCTATACCTCCTGGCAACAACCTGCCTTCAATAAAATGCCGGAACTGAAATATGTTACGAAAGATTCTGCGGTCAAAGAGAAGGGCAGTATTGCAATTGAAATGCCTTCTGCAAAAAAGCAAATCCCTGCTAACGCAAAAGGAAATGTTTTCTATGAATTTGGCAATGTGGTTTCCATCGAAGCAAATCATTTTACCAAAGCTATCAACAGCAAAACCATTACATGGAAAGTATTGCCGGATCATGGAAGAACGGGTTCTGCCATAACCAGTTTCCCGGTAACTGCAGCAGCACAAAAGCCGGCAGGCAATGCTCCACACCTGCAATATGAATTTTACAGCTACAGTAATGGGGAATTTAAAATCAACGCTTATTTTTCTCCAACACTTAATTTTCATAGCACTGCGGAAGGATTGCAATATGCAATAAGCGTGGATGATGAAGCGCCGCAGGTGATCAGCATTAACAACGATGATAAATCTACCGAAGGAGGCATCAATTACAAATGGGTGGGAGACAATATCATTATTAAAACAAGCAACCACAAACTTTTACAACCCGGTAAGCACACTGTAAAATACTGGATGGTAAACAGCGGCGTGGTGCTGCAAAAACTGGTGCTGAACTTTGGTGGTGTAAAACCCAGCTACCTCGGCCCGCCTGAAACCAGACAAGAATAATATTCAACTTTGTAAATACTTTATCATGAAATATAAAATCAGCTGCCTTGCATTTATTGCCATTTGGTTACTAAGCGCCGGTTGTGCCAATTCGCAAAAAAATGAATCTGCATCTGCCTCACTCAAACAAACTTTTAAAGATGATTTCTTGATTGGAACGGCATTAAACACAAGGCAGATTGAAGAAAGAGATTCCACAGCAGGTGTTTTAATATTGAAGCATTTCAATGCCATCACGCCAGAGAATATTATGAAGGCCGAAGAGATACATATATCATGGGACCAATACAATTTCGACCTTGCCGATAAACTGGTAGCCTACGGCAACAAGCACGATATAAAAATCAACGGCCACACGTTGATATGGCATAGCCAGTTGCCGGCGTTTATGCGTCGCATGAAGGATGCGGATTCTGTAAAGCAGTTTTTCACCAGTCATATCAATACTGTTGCAGCCCGCTATAGTGGAAAGGTATTTTCATGGGATGTAGTAAACGAAGCATTGAATGAAGATGGCACCATGCGTAAATCTGTTTTTCTGGATAAGCTGGGACCCGATTTTGTAACCGAAGCTTTTCGCTTAACACAGGCAGCTTCGCCCAATACAGAATTGTATTACAACGATTATAACAATGAGCAGCCGAAGAAAAGAGCCGGCTGTATTGCATTGATTAAAAAGATACAGGCAGCAGGTGTACGCATTGATGGCGTAGGCATACAGGGCCACTGGAGAGCCTCCAATATTCCGTTGAAAGATATTGAAGAAAGCATCATTGAATATTCGAAGCTAGGCATCAAAGTAATGTTTACTGAATTGGATCTGAGTGTGCTGCCCAATCCCTGGGATGGCGATGCAGCCGATGTAAATATGAAAGCCACTTACTCCGCAAACATGAATCCTTATGCAGGCGGATTGCCCGATTCAATGCAGGTAAAGCTCACCAAAGGCTATGAAGATTTATTCAAATTATTTTTAAAACACAAAGACAAAATAAGCCGTATTACTTTTTGGGGCGTGAACGACGGACAGAGCTGGCTGAACGGATGGCCTATTGCCGGAAGAACAAATTATCCGTTATTATTTGACCGTAACTTTAAACCCAAACCAGCATTTGATGCAGTGATTGCATTAAAAAAATAAGTAGCATCAGGTAAGGAATTTGCAGTAAGTAGCTGGCTTGATTTTTATGTTTCATCCTGAGCGAAGCCGAAGGGTTTTATCAGGAAAAAAAGAAAATGAAGACTCCCTATCTCAGCTTAGATTTACAAATGCAATTCCTTATTCTTAAAAAATAATCAACTCTAAACCAACAATATCATGATTGCAGGCTCACAAAAATTATCGGTAAAAGAAAAAATCGGCTACAGCTTAGGCGACCTTGCGGCCAACCTCGTCTTTCAAACATTGATGACCTACCTGGCCTATTT
>Ga0123337_10004086_pt1 | contig 15032 bp, 11 predicted proteins | sample frozenSSSSmetaG_FD_89792 | JGI IMG/M metagenome (GOLD analysis project Ga0123337, IMG submission 89792) | Glacier valley bacterial and archeal communities from Borup Fiord, Nunavut, Canada, to study Microbial Dark Matter (Phase II) -... | ecosystem: Environmental > Aquatic > Freshwater > Ice >... | reverse complement strand
GGCACCGAGTCGGTGATCCGGGTGATGGGCGAGGCGGACGATGCCGGCCTGGTTTCATCGGTAGTGCAGCAGATCGAGGCGGCCATTCTCGACGTCGCGTGAAGTAGATCTCAAGTGTAAATGGAAAGTAACACTGATTAACGAGATACTAATGGCTGATCACATTTGTAGAGGTCGGTAAGGTTAAATCTTTGGGTTAAGCGACATTTAAGGATATTGCTCGATATTGGGAGCAATCGACTGGTGTCGTGGCAACCGAAGGACATTACTCATGCGCAAGCTTATCGCTGCGATCATGGTGGCAGGAACCGCCCTCGTAGGCGGTCAGGCAATCGCCGCCGATTTTCCCTACTATCCGCCTGTGATCGAAATCCCCGATGTCGACTATGGCGTCTCCGGCAGCTTCTACCTGCGCGGCAGCGCGGCGGCCAATGCGATGTGGGCGCCCCATGTGAATCATCCCTCGGTCACCACCGGCTCGGGCATTTTCGAGATCAATCGCTTCGGCTATGGCTATTCGGTCGGCGCCGGCGTCGGCTACGAATTCGGCAATGGCTTCCGGGCGGACGCCACGGTGGATTACCTCAGCAATGAGGGCATGCGCACCACCATCGTCGACGGCGCACCATTGGCCAATGGTGACCACACGCTGTCGCTCCGCTCCACCATCGTATTGGCCAACGCCTATTACGACTTCCCCCTGGCCAGCGACAGCTACGGTGCGGCAGGTGGCATGTTTGGTTATGTCGGCGCCGGTGCCGGTGTCGCCTTCAACGATTTCATCACCAACGGCCCGGGCAATCCGGACACCCGCGACCAGAACACCAGCTTTGCCGGTGCCGGCATGGTGGGCGTTGGCTACGACTTCGGCCAGGTCGTTGCCGACATCGGCTATCGCGCGCTCTATATCAACAAGATCCAGAACGACGCGGCGCCCAATCCCTATACCCTGGACAATAACTTCATTCACGAAGTGCGCGGCACGCTGCGCTACCGCTTCAACTAGTCTGGTCGCGTCCGCCACGACGGCGCGCAACCGAACAGCCATTGTGCGGCACCCGAAAGGGTGCCGGTTTTTTTGTGCCCTGCGCTGGACAGGGCCGGCATCGGGTGTTCTGCTTGAGCGCAAGGGAGAGCAGCGCATGAAGGTTTTGATCGTGGGCGCCGCCGGCATGGTGGGCCGCAAGCTGGTATCGGCGCTGCTGGCAGAAGGGCAGGTCGGTGGCAAGGCTATTAGCAGTCTCACCCTGGCAGATGTGGTCGAGCCGTCCCCGCCCGGTGGGGCAGTGCCGCACACATTGGTGGCGGCGGACCTGGCCGATCCGGCAACGGCGATCCGCCTCATGGCGGACCGTCCGGACCTGATCTTTCACCTGGCGGCCATTGTCTCGGGTGAGGCCGAGGCCGACTTCGACAAGGGCTATGCCATCAATCTTGATGGCACACGGCACCTTTTCGAGGCGATCCGGCTGGCCGGCCAGGCGCGGCCCTATTGTCCGCGACTGGTGTTCACCTCATCGATTGCCGTGTTCGGCGAGCCGCTGCCAGCGGTGATCGGCGACAGCCATGAACATACGCCATTGACCAGCTACGGCACCCAAAAGGCGATCGGCGAGCTGCTGCTGGCCGATTATTCCCGGCGCGGTTTCCTTGATGGCGTCGGCATCCGCCTGCCCACCATTGCGGTGCGCCCGGGCAAGCCCAACAAGGCCGCGTCCGGCTTCTTTTCCGGCATCATCCGCGAGCCACTGGCCGGGCTGGAAGCGGTGCTGCCGGTGCCCGACAGCGTGCGGCACTGGTTTGCCAGCCCGCGTGCGGCAGTCGGCTTCCTGCTGCATGCGGCGGCGATGGATACCAGCCTGCTAGGGCATCAGCGCAACCTTTCCATGCCCGGTCTGGCAGTGACGGTGGGCGAGCAGATCGCCACGCTTGAGCGCGTCGCCGGACCCGGCGCGGTGGCGCTGATCCGGCGCGAACCCGACGCCACCATTGCCGGCATCGTTGCCGGCTGGCCCAAGGCCTTTGCCGCCGATCGCGCCCGCGCACTGGGTTTTGTCGGCGATGCCAGCTTCGACGAGATCATCGCCATCCACATTGCAGACGAGCTGGGTGGCCGCATCGCCGGGCCATGAGCGGCGCACGCTTCACCAAGTCGAAACCATGGCGCAACTCGGTGATTACGTTCTATCGAGGGATTTAATATGATGGGCCTCTAAGGGGGTCCCCATGCGCGTCGTCATTGTCGAAGACAATTCAATCAATCTCGATCTGCTGTGCACCATGGTGGGCAAATTGCCCCATGTCGCGGTACAGGGATTTTCCGATCCGGCGCTGGCCCTGGCCGATGCACGGCAGCAGGGCTGCGACCTGCTGATCGCCGATTATGTGATGCCGGGCATAAGCGGCCTGGAATTGATTGAGGCAATGCGGCAACTACCATCGCATGCCCATGTCCCCATGGTGATGATCACCGCTGACGATGATCGGGCGGTGCGGATGGCCGCCATCGCAGCGGGGGCGACGGACTTCGTGACCAAGCCTGCCGATCCGCTGGAGCTGCGCTCGCGCGTGACCAATCTGCTGGCGCTGCGCGGGGCGCAGAACGCCCTGGCGGACCGGGCGGCGTGTCTGGCCGCTGAAATTGCCGAGGCCACGCGCGATCTGCAGCGGCGTGAAGAGGAAATTATCTGCCGGCTGGCGCGAGCCATCGGCCTCCGCGACGGCGATACCGGGGACCATGTCGACCGGGTGGCGCAGATCGCCCGCATGCTGGCCGAGGCGCTCGGCGAGGATGAGACCTTTGTGCGCAATCTGGGCTTGGTGGCCCCCTTGCATGATGTCGGCAAGATCGGGGTTCCGGACGCCATCTTGAACAAGCCGGGGCGTCTCGACCCCGATGAACTGGCGATCATGCGTGGCCATGTCGGGATTGGCGCCAAGATTCTGGCAGGTGGCGATTCTGACCTGGTGCAGATGGCCGAGGCCATCGCAGCGGGACACCACGAACGCTGGGGCGGCACTGGCTATCCCCAAGGCCTGGCCGGCTCGGACATTCCGCTGGCCGCCCGGATCACTGCCGTGGCCGACGTGTTTGATGCCCTGTGCAGCGAGCGGCCCTACAAGAGAGCCTGGCCGGCCGAAGAGGCCTATGCGGAAATATGCCGCTGTGCGGGCTCGCATTTCGATCCTGCCTGTGTCGCGGCCTTCGCGCGCAGCTGGCCCCGTATTGCGCCGCTGGTCGGCGCGTCTCCCGATATCACCGTTGCAGCTTAGGATATGTCCGTGCGCCACCTGCTTGCCATCGCTCTGTTTGCCTTGTCTCCGATTGCCGCCGCCTCCGGCCAGGATCTGCCAGCGCCCACCGGCCCGGTGGTGCTGACCATTTCGGGCGCCATTGGCACCACCAATGGGGACGGCGTGGCTGTGTTCGACCAGGCCATGATCGACGGCCTGGCCCAGCACACCATCACGAGCGAGACGCCCTGGTATGACGGGGAGCAGGCCTTCAGCGGCGTGCTGGTCTCGGCACTGCTCGAGGTGGTCGGCGCGACGGGATCGGCGCTGAGCGTGACGGCGCTCAACGGCTATTCGGCCGAAATCCCGCGCGCTGATGTCACCGACAATCCCGTCATCCTGGCCAGCCGGGTCAATGGCGATCTGCTGAGCGTGCGTGACAAGGGTCCGCTCTTTGTCATCTACCCGTTCGATACCCAGCCCGAGCTGTTCAACGAAGTCTATTTCGGGCGCTCCGTCTGGCAGGTAACCGCCATGAGCGTGCAGTAGGTGGCAACAGGACTGCTGGCAGCGGTAAGCCAAGCCTCGCGGCGGATGATGGCGGCAATGGCCACGCTGGCCATTGTCAGCGTCGTGCTGCTGGCCTCGATAGTGTGGCTGTTTGTCGAGTTGCGCGAGCGGCAGGATGCGGTTTCCCAATCCATCCGCGAGGATGCGGTCTGGGCCGCGTTCCAGACCGATCGGGAAACCGCCCGGCTCAGCGAAGCCCTCAGGGCCCCGTCGACGGCCGGCTCGGCGAGCGAAGTCACCCTGGCCTTTGACCTGCTGTACAGTCGCATGGAACTGCTGGGCGCCGGATCCTATGCCATCACCTTCGGCAACGATCCGGTGATTGGCAAGACGGCCGCCCAGATCGTCAGCCTGATCAAGGACATGACGCCGCAGATGGACCGGATCATCGCCGATCCCGCCGTCTATCCGGCCCTGGCAGCCGAGCTGCAGGCAGCGGTTCGCAGTGCCCGCGCCCAGACCAATGCCCTGATCATCGCCACCAATGCCGCCGTCAATGCCAAGCGCGTGGAAGAGCGCAGCAAGGCCCTCGATACCTATTGGCACATCGGGGCGGCGGTTTCGGCCCTGACCGTTGCACTGACGCTGATGGTGGTGCTGCTGGCGCTGCAATTGCGGCACATCGCCCGCTCGGGACAGGAAATGGCGGCGCTGAGCCGTCGCAATGAGCGGGCCGCCATCGAGGCTCAGGCGGCCAATCTGGCCAAATCCACCTTCCTGGCCACCATGAGCCACGAGATCCGCACGCCGCTCAACGGCATTATCGGCATGGCCGACCTGCTGGGCGATTCCGAGCTCAGTCCGGAGCAGCGCAACCAGCTGCGGGTCATGCGGCAGTCGGGCGATATCCTACTCGACGTGATCACCGATATTCTCGACTTCTCCAAGCTTGAAGCCGGTGAGATGCGCATCGACAGGCAGGCGGTCAGCCTGCCGCAATTGCTGCAGTCGGTGCGTGAGATCATGGCGCCCCGGGCGGCCGGCGCCCGGCTGATGCTGCAGGTGACGGGGCCGGACATTGTCATCCAGGCCGATGCGGGACGCCTGCGGCAGATCCTGATCAATCTGGTGGGCAATGCCATCAAGTTTACGCGGGTTGGGTCGATCACCGTGTCGGCGGTACTGGTGGGCGAGATGCTGCAGGTCCGTGTGGTGGATACCGGGGCGGGCATTGCCGAAGACGATCTGCCGCGCCTGTTCAAGGATTTCAGCCAGCTCGACGGCTCCAATACCCGCCTGCATGGTGGCACCGGCCTGGGGCTGGCGATCTGCCGGCGTCTTGTCGAAACCATCGGCGGCCGCATCGGCGTAGAGAGCCAGCTGGGGCAGGGCAGCACCTTCTGGTTCGAACTTCCGGTCGGACCGGTCGATGCTGCCGCCGGCCAGCCGGCGCAAGCGGCGTCCCAGGCGCGGCGCTTTACCGGCACCGGCCGGGTGTTGGTGGTGGATGACAATGCGATCAACCGCGCCGTGGCGGGGGGATTGCTGCAGCGCATGGGCATGGACGTGGCCTATGCCGAAAACGGGGCCGAGGCCCTCGATCGCATGGCCGGCGGCGCGTTCGACTTCGTCTTCATGGATATGCAGATGCCGGTGCTCGATGGCCTGGCAGCAACGCAACACGCCCGGGCGGCGGGACAGACCGTGCCGATTGTCGGGCTGACGGCCAATGCCTTCGAGTCGGATCGCGAGGCCTGTCTCGCGGCCGGGATGGACGGGTTCCTTGCCAAGCCGATAACGCGGCAGAAGCTGGAGGCGGTGCTGGTGCAACTGCTGGGCCAGTCAATGGCCGAAGCTGACGTGCCGACAGAACCACTGTCCCCCGATGTCGATAGCGACTATCAGCAGGCGCTGATCGCCGAGGTCGGCCAGGAGACCTTCGACGCGCTCACGGCGCGGTTCGGCGCGGAACTGACGGTGATGATGGCTACGGCGCGCGCCGCTGCTTTGGCAGGCGACGGCGAGACACTGGAGGCGACGCTGCACACCATCAAGGGGGCCGCGCTCAGCCTGGGCTATGGCCAGCTGGCCGAGAGCATCGACCGGCTCCGCCAGCAACCCGAGATCACTGCCGCCGATGTCGACGAGCTCAGGCTCATGGCCGCCTGAAGCGGCCGGGGCAGTCGGGCGCCCGGGCGCCGTGCGGCGCAAGAAAAGAGTCATTGACGGGTCGCGGCTTCGGGCGTATCTGCAGCCTCAGGACATCTCGCCCTAACGCGAGACGCATAGACCTGGGAGGGTCGCTGAAGATGGCTCCAATGCCCCTGACCGCGCCGGCGGTAAAACCGGCCAATCCAAATTTTTCCTCGGGCCCCTGTGCCAAGCGTCCTGGCTGGACGGTTGAAGCGCTTGCCAATGCGCTGGTCGGCCGGTCGCACCGCTCCAAGCCGGGCAAGGCGCGCATCCAGCAGGCCATCGACCTGACGCGGCAGCTGCTCGAAGTCCCCGCCGATTACCGCATCGGCATTGTCCCCGCTTCCGATACCGGCGCCGTCGAAATGGCCATGTGGTCCATGCTGGGCGCGCGCGGCGTCGACATGCTGGCCTGGGAGAGCTTTGGCGAGGGCTGGGTCACCGATGTGGCCAAGCAGCTCAAGCTCGACGATGTCCGCATCATCAAGGCGCCCTATGGCGAACTCCCCGACCTGAGCCAGGTCGATACTGACCGCGACGTGGTCTTCACCTGGAACGGCACCACTTCGGGCGTGCGCGTCCCCGATGCCGACTGGATCAAGGCCGACCGCCAGGGCCTGACCATTTGCGACGCCACGTCCGCAGCTTTTGCGCAGAAGCTCGATTTTGCCAAGCTCGATGTCGTCACCTTTTCCTGGCAGAAGGCGCTGGGGGGCGAAGCCGCCCATGGCGTGCTGATCCTGTCGCCACGCGCCGTCGAACGGCTCGAAAGCTTCAAGCCCGACCGGCCGCTGCCCAAGATCTTCCGCCTGACCAAAGCCGGCAAGCTGCTCGAGGAAGTCTTCGAGGCGGCCACCATCAATACGCCCTCGATGATCTGCATCGAGGACGCGATCGACGCCATGCAATGGGGCCTCGATCTGGGTGGTCTCAGCGGCATGCAGGCCCGTGCCGACGCCAATTTCAAGGTGCTGTCCGACTGGGTCGCTAAGACCGACTGGGTCGATTTCCTGGCCAAGGACGCGGCCAACCGCTCCAATACCTCGGTATGCCTCTCCATTGTCGATCCGGCCATTGCCGCGCTTGACGATGCGGCGCAGGCGAGTTTTGCCAAGGCCATGGTGTCCCGGCTCGACAAGGCCGCCGTCGCCTATGATATCGGCGCCTACAAGGATGCCCCCTCGGGCCTGCGCATCTGGGCCGGCTGCACCATCGAGACGGCCGACCTTGCCGCGCTCGTGCCGTGGCTGGATTTTGCCTTTGCCGAGGAAAAGGCCGCGCTCGACAAGGCCGCTGCCTAACTCACAGACCCCCACCCAACCTCCCCCTGAAGGGGGAGGGGCTGATCGAGTATTGGGTACCAAGGTGCCAAGGACTCGGAGCCACCCCTCCCCCTTCAGGGGGAGGCCGGGTGGGGGCTCTCTCCCCACACTCGCTTTTATCAGGGATTACCCAATGCCCAAGGTTCTCGTTTCCGACAAGCTCAGCATGGCCGCCGTCCAGATCTTCAAGGATAATGGCGTCGAGGTCGACTATCTGCCCGATCTGGGCAAGGACAAGGAAAAGCTGCTCGAAGTCATCGGCCAGTATGATGGCCTGGCCATCCGCTCGGCCACCAAGGTGACCGAAAAGATCCTGGCTGCCGCGACCAATCTCAAGGTCATCGGCCGGGCCGGCATCGGCGTCGACAATGTAGACATCCCGGCCGCCACTAAGAAGGGCGTCATCGTGATGAACACCCCCTTCGGCAATTCCATCACCACGGCCGAGCATGCCATTGCCATGATGATGGCGCTGGCGCGCCAGCTGCCCGAGGCCGATGCCTCGACCCGTGCCGGCAAGTGGGAAAAGAACCGCTTCATGGGCGTCGAGGTCACCAGCAAGGTGCTCGGCCTGATCGGGGCGGGCAATATCGGCTCGATCGTCGCCGACCGCGCCCAGGGGCTCAAGATGAAGGTCGTGGCCTTTGATCCGTTCCTGACGCCGGAGCGGGCGCTGGAAATCGGTGTCGAGAAGGTCACTCTCGACGACCTGCTGGCGCGCGCCGATTTCATTACCCTCCATACCCCGCTGATCGACGCCACGCGCAACATCCTCAATGCCGAGGCGCTGGCCAAGACCAAGAAGGGCGTGCGCATCGTCAACTGCGCGCGTGGCGGGCTGATCGATGAGGCCGCGCTTTACGAGGCGCTCAAGTCCGGCCAGGTGGCCGGCGCGGCGCTTGACGTGTTCCTCGAAGAGCCAGCGACTGCCAATCCGCTGTTCGAACTGGCCAATGTCATTGCCACGCCCCATCTGGGTGCCTCGACCAGCGAAGCCCAGGAGAACGTGGCTCTGCAGGTGGCCGAGCAGATTTCGGCCTATCTCAATGCCGGCGAGATCACCAATGCGCTGAACTTCCCGTCCATCTCGGCCGAGGAAGCGCCACGCCTGACGCCCTTCATCAAGCTGGCCGAAATGCTGGGCTCGTTTGCCGGTCAGCTGACCGAAACGGCGATCATGGGCATCAAGATCGAGTTCGAGGGCGATGTTGCCAGCATGAATACCCGTCCTATGGTGGCCTCGGCCGTCTATGGCGTGATGCGGCCGATGATGCCGGACGTGAACATGGTCTCGGCGCCGCAGATCGCCAAGGAGCGCGGTATCGGCGTCGAAGTGGTGACGCGCGAGCAGCAGGGCGCCTATGAGAACTATATCCGGCTGACGGTGGTGACCGAGCGGCAGGAGCGCGCGGTGGCCGGCACGGTGTTTGCCAGCGGCAAGCCGCGCATCATCCAGGTCAAGAACATCAATATGGAAGCCGAGCTGACGCCCTCCATGCTCTATGTCACCAATGAGGACAAGCCGGGCCATATCGGTCGCCTCGGCACCCTGCTGGGCACGCTGGGCATCAATATCGCCAATTTCAACCTCGGTCGTGCCGAAGCCGGCGCCGACGCCATCGCGCTGGTCTCGATCGACGGCGCGCTCGACGAGGCGCAACTGGGCCAGATCGCGGCGCTCGAAGGCGTCAAGCAGGCCAAGTCGCTGCGGTTCTAGGCATCTGCATTGTGCGGGATTTTAGGGTCGGCGCTCTGGCGCCGGCCCTTTTTTCTGTCGCTAGCGCAGCCACTTTATCCATCTTGTCCCCGGGCCAAAAACCGCGCGCATACTGTGTGCATTCCCGCCATTCACGCGGCCCCGACGCAGGGTCGGGCGGGGAGGATCGGATGGAGAGGGCGCTCTCCTGCGTGGGCAGAAAGTTGGCAGCCGGACCTGCAATATTGGTACCGCCTGATACCAGACCCCCTAGGCAAGCCGATACCGTGATGGGCGGCCCCTGGCTCCCCTAGTTTGTACACTGGCTTGAGTCAGAGGCCGCCCATTACCCGTGACACCGCAAGCGCAAGCCGGGCGGCGTTTCGACACGTTTGCGCTCTGGCGTGATGCGTTGCCTAGCGCAGGCGGCGGGCGGCCCATTCGGCCATGGCAATGCCGGCAATGATGATGGCGGCGGCGAGGTAATGATAGAGCTCGAGCCGCTCGCCCAGGATCAGCACCGAGCCCAGCGTGCCAAAGACCGGGATCAGGTTGTGGCTGGGGGCGGCGCGGTTGGGGCCGACCAGCTCGACGCCGCGGGCATAGGCGATCTGGCTGAACATGGAGGGGAAGATCATCACATAGACCAGCACGGCCCAGACGGTGGGCGACATGGCGGGGATGCTGGCAAAGGCGGTGATGCCGGGGCCGAACAGCTGCAGCATGACCAGGCCGGTGATCGCGGCGCCGGTAAAGGCGACGGCCATGAAACTCATCATGTGCACCTGGGGCCGGAACCGCAGAGCCAGCGTATAGGCGGTATAGGTCAGGCAGGCGAGCAGCACGAAACCGTCGCCGATATTGATATCGAGCGTGAGGATGCGGCGCAGGTCGCCATGGGTGGCGGTGAGCATGACGCCGGTAATGGCGATCAGCACGCCGAGGACCTGCAGAATGGTGGCGCGGACGCGGAAGACGATGAAATTGGCCGCGAGAATCATCATGGGCAGGGCGCCCGTCTCGATCGAGGAATTTACGGCCGTGGTCGTGGTCAGCCCCATATAGAGCAGCACATTGTAAAGCGCATAGCCCAGCGCGCCATAGGCCATCAGCAGCGGCCAGGTGCGGTGGATCACCGGCCAGTCGGCCGCCAGGAAGCGCCACGAGAATGGCAGGATGAACAGGGTGGCGCCCACGCAGCGGGCCGAAAGCAGCAGAAACGGGTCGATTTCGCCCACGACCAGCTTGGCGGCGACCACATTGCCGCCCCAGAACAGCGGCGCGAGAATCAGCAGCAGGTAGGGTTGATCGAGCAGTCTGGCGGAAATGCCGCGATTTTGGTGATCCAGCGGCTTTGTCATCGGGACCCGGGTGATGTAAGGACAGTCGGACTTAGCAGTTATTCGGCCCCGTTGAAACGTCAACACCATGGGTCGGGAAGACAGTGGTCCAATTTTGTTGAGGCGCGACAGGCATGTCGGGCCCTTGGTGTCACGCCGATCCTGGAGATGGAATTTCATGGCTAATGTGGTTGTCGTCGGCTCGCAGTGGGGCGACGAGGGCAAGGGCAAGATTGTCGACTGGCTCAGCGAGCGCGCCGATGTGGTGGTGCGCTACCAGGGCGGCCACAATGCCGGCCATACGCTGGTCATCGACGGGGTAAGCTACAAGCTGGCTCTGCTGCCCTCCGGTCTCGTCCAGGGCAAGCTCTCGGTCATCGGCAATGGCGTGGTGGTGGATCCGCACCATTTCGTCGGCGAGCTGGAAAAGCTGCGCGCCCAGGGCGTGGTCATCACCCCCGAGATCCTGCGCATTGCCGACAATGCGCCGCTCATCCTGTCGCTGCATCGCGAGCTGGATGCCATCCGCGAGGATTCCAATTCGGGCCTCAAGATCGGCACCACCAAGCGCGGTATCGGCCCGGCCTATGAAGACAAGGTGGGCCGCCGCGCCATTCGCCTGGTCGATCTGAGCGAACCCGATACGCTGATGGTCAAGATCGAACGCCTGCTGACCCATCACAATGCGCTGCGTCGCGGCATGGGCCTGGTCGAGATCGAGGCCCAAAAGATCTATGACGAGCTGACCGCCGTCGCCGCCGATATCCTGCCCTTCATGGACCAGGTGTGGAAGGTGCTCGACGACAAGCGCAAGGCCGGCGCCCGCATTCTGTTCGAGGGCGCCCAGGGGGCGCTGCTCGACAATGATCACGGCACCTATCCCTTCGTAACCTCGTCCAATACCGTTGCCGGGCAGGCTGCGGCCGGTTCGGGCCTCGGGCCTACGGCCATCGGCTATGTGCTGGGCATTACCAAGGCCTATACGACCCGCGTCGGCGAAGGCCCGTTCCCCTGCGAGCTGGACGACGAGATCGGCCGGCACCTGGCGGTGGTCGGGCGCGAAGTGGGCGTCAATACCGGGCGGCCGCGGCGCTGCGGCTGGTTTGACGCCGTGCTGGTGCGCCAGACCGTAAAGACCAGCGGCATTACTGGCATCGCGCTGACCAAGCTCGACATCCTGGATGGTCTGAAAGAGATCAAGGTCTGCGTCGGCTATGAGCTGGACGGATCACGGATTGATTATCTGCCTGCCTCAATGGGGGCACAAGCGCGGGTTAAGCCGATTTACGAGACGCTGGAAGGCTGGTCGGAAACGACAGCCGGGGCGCGCAGCTGGGCGCAGTTGCCGGCCCAGGCTATCAAGTATGTGCGCTTCATCGAAGAGCAGATCGGTGCGCCGGTAGCCATGCTGTCGACGAGCCCGGAACGGCTCGATACCATCCTTGTCGTTGACCCGTTCCAAGACTGAGTTTTTTTGTTACAACACGTCGCAGACATCGTGAGTATCAAGTAACCAATGGCGGACTACAAAGAGCTGTTGCGCCGGGCGATCTCGGCGCTGCCGGAGAATAACGGGGCCGCCCGCCGCGCGGTCTATGAGAAGGCGCGTTCGGCCCTGGTCGGGCAGTTGCGGGCTATTTCTCCACCGCTCCCGGCAAAGGACATTACCCAGCATAGGCTGCAGCTCGAAGATTGTATTCGCCAGGTCGAGCAGGAGGCCAGCGAGGCCGTCATCACGCTTGGACGCGAGGGAATGCCCGCCATGCGGGCTTTTGAGCCACGTCCGCCCGAAGGAAAGCCAGCAGAGACCAAGCCAGACGACGTCCGCCCCGTGGTCAGCGAGCCGGTGATCCAGCAGCCCGTCAACGATGCCCCGACCGGGCCGGCAGCCCCTGCGGTGACGGCCCCGAAATCGACCGCCAATATGTCGATCGAGGAAATTATCGCCGAGGCCGCGGCGACCGGCGGCACCTCGATGATCCAGGTGCCGGTGGTCAACAAACCGAATTCAGACGCCGAATCAGCTGTGCTGCCGTCGCGCTCCGAACCGGTCCGCGCCGCGCCTATGGGCCCCGTGCCCACCACGCGCCCACCGGAATCGCTGATCCTGCCAAATGCTAGTGACAAGCGCGCGCAGCTGCCCGTGGCGGCCAATTCACCTGGCGATAGCTATCGCCCGGGCGGTCGCCTGGAGCCATCAGTGAGCGGTGCGCAGGTCGCCGTGCGCCAGCAGACTGCTCCCGTCAACGCGACAGCCGTGCAACCGGCACTCTCGGCCGTGCGCGAAGTCGAACTTGAAACAATCGAGCCGGATGCCAGCGAGGCCGAGGGCGCCATTGAACGGGCGATCGAGACGCTGGATCGCGAAGCGCGTGGCGAAAATAGTGGTGAGGCGCCGGAATCGGCCCAGGCCGTCGCCGAGCGCATGTTTGCGACGCCGCGCAGCGGTGCTGACGATGGCGATGACAGTGGCTTTGTGTCTTCCCCGGGTGCCACGCGTTCAGGTTCCGGGCTGACGATATTCCTCGTGGTCTTTGCCATCCTGCTGACCGGCGTCGGCGGGGCCGGTTTCTGGGCCTGGCGCGAAGGCTATATCGATCTCGACCAGATGTTTGGCCAGGCGCAGCCGGTGGTAGCCGAAACGGCCGATCCGACACTGCCGACTACACCCACGCTTGATCCGGTGCAACAGCCCGATGCCGCCACCGACCCGGTTGCCGCGCCCGGCAATACGGCGACGACGACAGCGACTGAACCGACCAATACGCTTGAAGGCCTTGAGGCCGATGACCGCCTCGACCCAACGCCGCAGCCCGTGGTGCCGACCGGCAATGAGACGGTGCTGCCGCCGCTGGCCGACGCCGATGCCAAGGGCGAGGAGCGCCTGCCGGGGCAGGATGCCAGCACGATTGCCGCCAATGATCCGAGCGCCTCTGTCGATCCGGCAGTGCTGGCCGGCAGCCAGTCCCTGCTGCTCGAGGCCAGTGCCACCGGCACCACCGGGGCCGTGCCGTTCTCGGGTACCGTAGAATGGCGCGAGGGTGTGGACGAGCTTGGCCTGCCGACGCTGATCGGTCACGCCAGCATTCCGGCGCGCAATCTCGGGGTCGACGTGACGATCCGCAAGAATTCCGATCCGAGCCTGCCGGCCAGTCATTTGATGGAAGTGGATTTCCAGGTTTCGGACACCTTCATCGGTGGCACCGTGGCCAATCTTCCCGGCGTGCTGCTCAAGGATCAGGAACTGGTGCCGGGCACGCCGCTGGTGGGCGCTTCGGCGCGCGTGGTGGGCAATTCGTTCCTGTTCGCGCTCAGCGCCACGCCGGCCGATGCCACGACCAATACCGATCTGCTGGAAAACCGGAAGTGGATGGATCTGGCCGTGGTCTATGGCACCGGCCGCAATGCCATCATCACCCTCGAAAAGGATGATGACGCGCAGGCCCTGTTCGACAAGGTCTTTGCCACCTGGGCTGAGTGAGGGCGCGCTAGAGGCGTTCCAGCCGCCGCTCGACCAAGCGGAAGCGCCTGTTGGCGAGGCTGTCGACGTCATCGGCGTGATGGCTGACCAGGATAGTGTGCCAGCCATGGCGAACCGTCAGGCTGCGGACGAGGTCGCGCACCGTGCCGCGGGTCTCGTCATCCAGGGCTGAGAAGGGCTCGTCGAGCAAGAGCACCGGCCGATTGCGCAGCAGGGTGCGGGCCAGGGCCACGCGCTGCTTCTGCCCGCCGGACAACGTGGCGGTAATCTGGCCTTCGGTGCCCTCCAGTCCCACCTCGGCCAGCGCCTGGGCAACCCTGTCGTATGCTTCTGCCCGCGGCGTGCGCGCCGGCAAGCCCAGCCGGACATTGCTGTCGGTGCGCAAATGCTCGAACAGGCTCTCCGACTGCAGCAGCAGGGAAACCGGCCGTTCTTCGGGGGGCAGGGGCAGCAGGTCGGTGCCGTCCAGCGTCAGTATGCCCGAGAAGGGCTGCAGAAATCCCGCTATGAGGTCGAGCAGGGTGGACTTGCCCGAACCGCTGGTTCCCGAGATGGCGGTGATCTCGCCGGGAGCGGCAGCAAAGCTGAACACATAGGGTGCCGCCTGGCCGGGATGGGCGAAGGTGAGCGCGTCAGCGAGCAGCATTGGCAATCCTTGAGAACAGTCTGGGCAGGCCGACAAAGGCGATGATGGTGCCGACCAGCAGGATGGCGGCGATGGCGGCAGCATCATTACTGCGATAGCTGCCCAGCGCGCGGAACATCATCAGGGGCAGAGTCTGGAAATCCTGGGTACCGAACAGGGCGATGACGCCGAGGTCACCCAGCGAAAAGCAGAAGGCGAGCGCCAGCATGACGCCGATATCCTTGCCGAGGAGGGGGTACTCGACAGCGATGAATTGTCGCCAGCCAGAAAGGCCGAGCGACCGGATCAGCTTGCCGCGTGTGCGGGCAATGGCCTCGAGCGGCGGACCCAGCGTAGCGATGGCAAAGGGCAAAGCGAGCAGGCTGTTGGCGAGGATGACCACAAAGGGCGCCGCTGCAGCCGGGGCGACGCCCAGATTGCGCACCAGCAGAAAGAAGCCGAGCGACAGCACGACCGCCGGCACGGCCAGATAGGCAAAGACCGGCATGCCCAGCAGGGTGCGCATTATGCCATGGTCGGTGGCGGCCCGGCCCAGGGCAAGACCGAGGGCAAGGGTCAGCGTCAGTATCGCCGATGCCATGCCGATCAGCAGGCTGCTGAGGGCAGCCTG
>Ga0123337_10004085_pt1 | contig 15032 bp, 15 predicted proteins | sample frozenSSSSmetaG_FD_89792 | JGI IMG/M metagenome (GOLD analysis project Ga0123337, IMG submission 89792) | Glacier valley bacterial and archeal communities from Borup Fiord, Nunavut, Canada, to study Microbial Dark Matter (Phase II) -... | ecosystem: Environmental > Aquatic > Freshwater > Ice >... | reverse complement strand
TTGCTATGTGCCATAACCAGCTTCCCACACCGTCTCTGCAGACGCGGTTCTAATTCGTTCAATTTGATTGTTCCAAATCAGTCGCTTTTAACATAGTTTTAAACTTGTGTAGATACCTATGCTACTTGTGGAAGGTTGTTGAAAAAGGCGGGTTGGGGAGAGGGTCTTAAAAATTGGAGCAACGTTGATAAATATCCAGGCTGGTAATAAAAATTTAAAACGGATTTTGAATAACGTTTGTAGCATGGCAAGCACCCTCTCCCCAACCCTCTCCCGTGAAGCGGGAGAGGGGGCTAAACCCGTCAAATTAATTGCCGCTTTCTTCATTGTGTTATCCATAACTGCATGTTCCCCCAAGTACGACTGGCGTGACGTGCAAGGCGGGGAGGCACCTTATACCGTCCTCATGCCCGACAAACCGTCACGGTTAAGCCGTGAGATTCAACTCGGGCAGCAAACGGTGACTATGCACATGGCGGCAGCAAAAATTGACGACGTTAAATTTGTTGTTGGCGCGGTGAAGATGCTTGACGCCACAGAAGCTCAGACTGCGCTGGCCATCATTAAAAATACGCTGTTGAAAAATATGGCGGGAACCATTACACAAGAAAAAAGGACCGTAACAAATGCGGGCGGAAAACTCACTATTAATGACAAATTTAGTGCTGTCAGTTCTGCTTCTTCCATACGCATGTCAGCACGACTAGTTGCGAGCGACGTCTGGGCTTTTGAAGTGCTGGTAGTGGGGCCTGAGGTGATGAAATCAGAGGCTGTTGATACCGCCATTGAGACGTTTCTGAGTTCATTTAAACCAGTCTGATTATGCGGCGTTAGCCCAACCTACGAAATGGTCCAGGGCTTCCGCATGAAATAAAGCCCAACAGGTTGTAGGGTGGATTACGGCTACGCCTAATCCACCCTACAGCTTCGTTCAAAAGACTTTGTTTATGCCAATGTTCATGCGGAAGCCCGGCGAAATGGTCGTTTTCAGGTTGAGTTTTTTCTACCAATATGCAACACTTCTCCGTTTTTTTTTATAACCATCTAGTCGAGAAAGCATCCCATGTTAATCACGTTTAAGTCCAAAGCAGCCGCTGATATCGTCATGTACAAGGAACATGCGCAACGCATTTTAGAATTGCTGGACAAAGATATTGATCGCGGCATTATTGTCCGTGCTGATACAAAAAAAGCGATTGCCGTTATTGAAGCTGCCGTTGCAGAAAGTCGCGCGCACCCTATTTCTCAGCAGGTCTCACACGACGTTCTGGCCCATGCGCAACTGAATGACGGCGGAAATCACGATCATGATCCTGTTGAAAGCGTGAGTTTTTCTTCCCGCGCCTATCCATTGTTACAAATGCTGCGTGCCGCAAGTGAGCAAAATCACGACGTAGTTTGGGGCGTGTAATGCCAAACATCATTGAGTCGCATTTATCGATGGAAGATGGAACTAAGATTTTCATTCGGGACTGGCTCAATGAAGAGAACAAGGCGGACAACAATAAAAATGCATCACAGCGTTGCGTAGTGATTTTGCATGGGTTTGGCGAACACTGTGGCCGCTATGATCATATCGCGGCCTTTTTTAATTCCCGTGGTTTTGCTGTGCGCACATTTGATCATCGCGGTCACGGTCAGTCTGATGGTGCTCGTGGTGATTGTCCGGATTCCATGCGCATCGTCAATGACGCGGAAATAATCATTCGTGACTTTGCGCATCATTGCCAACATGGTCCGATTTTGTTTGGACACAGTATGGGCGGTTTATTTGCTGCCCGCATCGCACTCGCAGCCAATATTCCAATTGATGGGTTAGTGTTATCTTCACCCGCGCTCGCTTTACGGTTAACGCGTCCGCAGCGGCTTTTATTGAAAATCGCCTCAATTATTGCGCCGCATTTTGCGACTTCACCGCCCTTTAATCCGGAAGTGTTGTCACATCAACTTTCCACCGTTGTAGCTTATCTCAGTGATCCGCTGGTACATCGGCAAATTACCGCAAGTATGGGAAAGAGCATGTTATCGGCAATCGATTTTGTCAAAACCCATGCGTCGAAACTCACTGTTCCTACTTTGTTATTAGTTGCTGAAGATGATCAGATAGTTGATCCGCAAGGCAGCCATACTTTTTTTGAGGCCCTGCCGGACAAGCTTGGTACAGCCCATTTTTATGTCGATTATTATCACGAAGTTTTTAATGAAGCTGGTGCTGACAAGGTATTTGATGATTTAAACAAGTGGTTAACCAAACTCATCAATGAAGATAACAATGAAAATAAATAAGCCTGCCAAATTTCCACAGGCAGCGCCGTTGCTATCCGCATTGGATTTAAAAACTGATTCCCTCTCTTATAGCTTAATTGGCGCGGCGCAAGCTATCACCCAAGTGTTAAACGGTCTGGCTTTACCGCAAGCCTTAAGCAATATCGTGATGGCTTCCAACGTAACTCCCGCTAATCGCGGAGCAATACAAGATTTATCGTATCGCACCATGCGTCAGGTCGGCAGAGTTGATGCGCTAATCAGCGCCATGACTACCAAAGCGCCGGAACCGGCTTTGCTGTACAGCTTGCTGTGCTGTTCTTTAGCATTGATGGTGGAAGAAGATACGGCTTTACATCCGTATGCGGAATTTACTGTCGTTGATCAGGCAGTCAATGCGGCAGCGGCGCATCCGGATATCGCGCATGCTAAAAATATGGTGAATGCGTTGTTGCGCCGTTTTTTGCGTGAACGTAAAACACTGCTGGATACGGTCATGAAGTTGCCGGCTGCGCGTTGGAATTATCCGCAATGGTGGATAGATACATGCAAAACAGCTTATCCGAACGATTGGCAAACTATTCTGACGGCAGGTAACTTAGCGCCGCCGCTCACGTTACGCGTTAATCAACGTAAAACCTCCATAGCAGATTATTTATCGCTATTACAAAAAAACGGAATTCAAGCCAGAGCCATAGGCCCATTTGCGGTTCGATTGGAACAAGCGCTTCCGGTGCAGCAAATTCCTGGTTTTTTCGACGGCTTAGTGTCTGTACAAGATGCTGCCGCTCAACTTGCTGTGCCGTTACTTGATGTCCAGGACGGAATGCGGGTGTTGGATGCCTGTGCAGCGCCTGGTGGTAAAACCGGCCATTTACTTGAAACGGCGGATATCAACTTGCTTGTTTTGGACTTTGACCCGAAACGGTTAGCGAAAGTTGCCGAAAATTGTGAGCGCCTTAAATTAAATGCACAACTCATCCAGGGTGATGCGACAAAACGCGATTGGTGGGATGGTGAACAATTTGATCGCATTATTGCTGATGTGCCTTGCACGGCATCTGGCATAGTCCGGCGTCATCCCGATATACGTTGGCTACGACGCAAGACAGATACGGCACAACTTGCTACACTTTCCGCCCGGATTCTTGACAACCTTTGGATGATGACTAAGCCTGATGGTAAGTTATTGTTTGTAACCTGTTCCGTCTGGCCTCAGGAATCAGAAGCACAAGCGGCCGCTTTTGCACATCGTCATCAAGCAAAAAGATTAATAGCACCGGGGCAATTATTGCCAACGGCAGATGCCAATGCGGATCACGATGGGTTATTCTTTGCCCTGTTTCAAAAAAAATAGTCGGAGTAGATTTTGTAGGGTGGGCACATTTTTTCGCCCACCCTACGGAGCCTGAATTTTTATCAAGGTTAGTATCAATAAATAACGTTCGCCGCATAGCAACCACCCTCTCCCCAACCCTTTAAAAAAAAGCATACAAGGAAGCTAAATACGGCAGGTGCACGGGCAGAGAAATAAATTTTAATTTTTTATAATGCAACGATTCATCCATCCTCTTTTTCTGTCGCTGCTCAGTTGCCTGCTTTGTTGGCAACCTGCTGCAGTTGCGGGCAACATAGACATCGCCTACGCCAGGATAGAACCCGGCGAGGATGGCTATCGGCTCGCGGCGAATTTTAAATTTGAATTAAGTCGTGAATTAGAAAACATCATCATCAATGGCATCCCGCTGTATTTTGTCACCGAGGTGGAAATCACTCGTCCACGTTGGTATTGGTTTGATGAAAAGACGATTACCAGTGAACAATCCGTACGTATTTCTTATAACGTCATCACGCGTCAATATCGCGCCTCTGTTAATGGCAGCTTTGCGCAAAACTACAAGAATTTGAATGAGGCGCTTTCTCTGGTACGCACGCCAAGCCGTTGGCTGGTCGCTGACAAATCAGCTCTTAATTATGGAGATACTTACAATGTCGCCGTACGCGTCTTCCTAAACACAGATCAGTTACCTAAACCGTTTCAATTTAATGCTTTCAATAACAGCGACTGGCGGCTTTCATCTGATTGGAAGCGCATGACCTTCAAGGCAAATGAGCCTTGATACCTCAGATTACTTACAACCACGTTGATTAAATTGACTAACAACCACCGTTTTCAGGTTCAGCCGTGACTCGTTTTTTAAGATATTTAACCGTAGTCGGTGCGGCTGTATCCGGTATTTGTTTATTTTTTATAGCCTCGCTGGCTGATCAGGCTGCGGTTTTTGAAAAATATTACATTTGGCTTTTTGGCCTGAATAGTCTGCTCGCTGTCGGGTTGTTGTCACTCATCGTTTTACTCCTGTCGCGGCTTTATCGCCGTTATAAAAAGAAAGAATTTGGAACACGCTTACTGGCCAGGCTCGTTTTATTGTTTGCCACTTTAGCCATTTTGCCTGGCGCACTTATTTATGCTGTGTCTGTTCAGTTTGTGTCACGCTCCATTGAAACTGGTTTTGATACGCGGGTTGAAAAAGCGATTGATGCCGGACTTAACCTGGGGCGAAGTGCGCTCGATAATTCGCTCAACGAATTAATCATCCGGGCACATCGTTCGGCGCAGGAATTAGCTGAGTTATCAGAATCAAATCGCGTTATTCTTCTCTCACGCCTGTTTGATCAACATCAACCGCTGGACGCCGCGATCGTCAACAGCAAAGGTATTCTGATCAGCAGTACAGGTGGACAACTTGGTTCACTACTTCCTGAAATGCCAACCTCGACAATGCTGCGTACTGCACGTAATAGTCGGGAATTTTCCGGTTATGAAGGCGGCAATGAGCCAGCCTCAGACAGTGAAGCTGTACCTAAGCTCACGTCGAAAACGTCACGACAAACAGGTATTCGTCTTCGTGTAGTCGTGATGATCCCCAGCAATCAACATAGCCTTTCCTTACATGAAGAAGCGCAATTTTTGCAATTGATTGAACCCATCCCGGAAGCCATCCGTATCAACACCGACACTCTGGTTTCGGCCAATGCTAAGTACCAGGAATTGGCTGCAAGCCGTGCCAGTTTGCGGGAAATTTATATTGCCACATTGACGCTCACTTTATTGCTCGCTATTTTCGCGTCCATTGTGAGTGCTTTTCTACTTGCGGCTGATTTAATTAAGCCGATTTTATTATTGGCAGAAGGTACCAAAGCAGTCGCCGAAGGAAATTTGTCACCCACACCGATCATTGCCAGCTCTGACGAACTCGGAAGTCTGACCAAATCATTTAACATCATGACGCGCCAATTATTTGAAGCGCGCGCCACAGTTGAAAAAAATCGCAGCGAAATACAAAATGCAAAAGCATATTTAGAATCGGTGCTGGCTAATATGTCGGCAGGCGTGATGGTATTGGATCAGCATTTTCAATTAGTCACCTGTAATGAATCCGTTGAACGGATATTGCACTTATCGGTCGAAAATTATATTAGCAAGCCTCTCGCCGATATACCTGGATTAGCCAATTTTGCACAGGCCATTGCGCAAGCTTTCTCTGAATCCAATGCCCAGTCAGCAGCTGGCGACAATGCAGATCAACACTGGCAACAGCAGATTGAGCTGTCGCTGCAACTTGTTGAAGAGCACGGATCAGAACGAAATTCAGAACGGGATTCAGAACGAAACTCAGAACAAAATTCAGAACGAAACTTAAGCCAGGATTTTGGCGAAATTGGGAAAAGTAAAACGCAAACGATTACCCTGTTAGCGCGGGGTTCGCATTTACCGGTTTCTTCCGGCATGGGCAGCGTGGTGGTGTTTGATGATATTACGAATATTATTTCTGCCCAGCGTTCCATTGCGTGGGGTGAAGTAGGGCGTCGTTTAGCGCACGAAATTAAAAATCCACTGACGCCGATTCAACTTTCAGCAGAACGCTTGCAAATGAAGTTACTCGATAAATTAACGGATGCGGACGCTGCCATCTTAACCAAAAGCACCACGACTATTGTGAATCAGGTGAATTCCATGAAACGCATGGTCGATGATTTCCGCGATTATGCGCGCACACCGCCGGCTCTTTTAACGCCATTAAATTTAAACGGCTTGATTGATGAAGTAATGAACTTGTATATTGGCGGCGATGATGTCGACGTGGTTCGTGTCAAGTTATCCCCCGATGTGCCGACCATTCTGGGCGACGCAACACAGCTAAGACAAGTCATTCATAATCTTTTACAAAACGCCCAGGATTCGGTGAATGAAAAGCACGGCAATTCACCCGAAAGACAGATTGATGTGATAACCGAAGTCGTCCATTACACTAATTCTGAGAGAGAAATCCAACATGCGGCAAGTCTGTCCATTGTCGATAATGGCATCGGTTTTAGCAGTAAAATTTTATCGCGTGTGTTTGAACCCTATGCTACTTCTAAACCGAAAGGAACCGGTTTGGGATTGGCTATAGTAAAAAAAATTGTAGAAGAACACGGTGGGCGTATCGATATTAAAAATCGAACCGATGGAAATGGTGCAAAAGTCGCCATTTTGCTGTTAAAGTTAGCCCCTTAAGCGGGAAGCTGCAGACTAGAAACTAATTCTAGTCGCCGGTTTTCAGTTTCTAGTCTCCAGATCCTAAATGAAAGGCAAAAAAAATGGCAACTATCCTCGTCGTCGATGATGAAATGGGAATACGTGAATTACTCTCCGAAATTTTAGGAGATGAGGGTCATGTTGTGGAAACTGCTGAAAATGCACAACGTGCCCGGGAAATGCGGGCCGAATCCCGTCCTGATTTAGTACTGCTGGATATTTGGATGCCTGACACAGATGGTGTGACCTTATTAAAAGAGTGGCAAAGAGACGGTTTGCTTACCATGCCAGTCATTATGATGTCAGGTCATGCCACCATCGACACTGCCGTTGAAGCGACCCGTATCGGCGCACTCAACTTTTTAGAAAAACCTATTTCTTTACAAAAATTATTAAAAGCAGTTCAGCAAGGGTTAACTAAACCGACCGAACCAATGCGCAGTTTATTAGCCAACCGTATGCCGGTCACTGCGGATGCAGGCATGGCGATGATGCATCAGGCTAATTACACCAATGGCGCACAGACAGCGATCGGCGCTCACCATGCGATCAGCAATGGTTTTGATCCGCGACTGGCGCCTGCACCAATGCCACTTAACCCACTCGCTCAGTTTTCTTTTGAAATGCCCTTACGCGAAGCGCGTGATTCTTTTGAGCGTATTTATTTTGAATATCATTTACAACGCGAAGGCGGTAGCATGACCCGCGTCGCGGAGCGCACCGGTTTAGAGCGTACCCACCTTTATCGCAAATTAAAGCAACTGGGCGTTGAATCATTAAAATCATCGAAACGACACAGTTAATCGCACGTTACTTTTCAGTAATTTACGCTTGCAAAATTAAGTTGCAAAAAAATAATTGGAATAACCGAAGAAATTAACCTAAAATCAATTAACTGCTAAAAATTGTTAAGTAGTCAACCCGAATGGAAGATTAGCCGTTATCTTCAGTAGTAATACAGTAATAGGTAGGACGTAGTATGTAAGAGGTAGATTGTCACTTGAAATCTTCTGGTCAAACACCATCTTTCACTTAAATCTGGTCTTTTGAGCAAAGGAAACACAATGAACCTCATCTATAACAGTGAGCAATACAGCGTAGTTGAATTTGGCGCTGATGATGATAATGAAGCGTTACGCTATGGCGGTTATGAAATTACCGACAAATCGGTGAAACGTGAATTTTTCATGGGGGGGTTACAAGCTGTCACCTTCCGCAAAGATGTTTCAGACCTTATCGCGTCCGATCCCAGCTTAGAAGAAGTGGATGATTTTCTGGGTCAATACGATCCTTATATGATGCAGACGGTTACGATTCATTAGTATTTAAAAAAGAGTACCGAAAAAACTGCCAGATAATTAAAGTTATCTGGCAGTTTTTTTTGCATATTGTTTTCAGCACCATCATTGGCATTCATTTCGCTTCTCAACAGTATCCGGGATTATGGCCAAAAGGACTTTGATAATCTTTAACATCGTCACTCTTTACATCGTCGTCAAAAGTGAACTCACATTGACGGGTTTCACCAAGAACACAAAAATATCCCATCCTGTAATTTGAAGACGTTGGAAACGCATTGTCCCAGTCTTTTAAGTTGGTCATTGTGATTCGAGAAGAATTATGGCCAAAAAGTTCAAGCATATTAAAAATAATATTTTTGTTTCGGCCATTTGAATAGGAACAAAGAAGTGCATGAACTGGTTTGGTATTTTTATCCCCAAACGAAATTAATTTAACGTGATTCATAGATTCATACTCAGGCTCCAAAAAGTAAAACTAAGTTTTAAAGTGGAAAGTTTAAAGTTAACAACGCTAAATCGATTCCTACTTTAAATTGTGCAAGAATAGTGCTCTTTTAAACCCTTCAAAAGCAACCATGCCTGATTCTTTAGTGTATTTAAATGGCGTTTTCACTCCTCTTTCTGATGCCAAAATTCCTGTTTTGGATCGCGGGTTTATTTTTGGAGATGGCATTTACGAAGTTATTCCGGTGTACGCGCGCGTCATGTTTCTGGCTGATCATCATCTGGCGCGTTTGTTTCGCAGTTTAGCGGCGATTGGTATTACTAATCCGCATTCCAAACCGGAATGGATTAACTTGATTGAACAAGTGATCAAAGCCCATCCGTCGGACGATCAAATGGTGTACTTACAAGTTACCCGCGGCGTGGCCAAACGTGCGCATGCGTTTCCGGCAGATGCAACACCGACCGTTTTTATCATGACCAATCCGTTGATATTGCCAGGTGAGGCAAGCCGCAAAGAAGGAGTGGCTTGTGTGAGCATGGAAGATAAACGTTGGTTACATTGCGAGATTAAATCGATCTCGTTGTTAGGAAATGTTTTAGCAGCGCAATATGCCGCAGAACATGACGCAACTGAAACCATTCAGTTTCGGGATGATTTTTTAACCGAAGGTTCTTCAAGCAATGTCTGGATAGTCAAAGACGGTATGTTGATAGCGCCGCCCAAAGATAATTTGATTCTGGAAGGAATCCGTTATGGCTTGCTGGAAGAAATTTGCACGTCGCTGTCAATTCCATTTGTGGCGCGTAAAATAAGCCGCGCGGAAGTTTTTGCCGCCGATGAAGTTTTATTGACGTCTGCTTCTAAAGAAGTTTTACCAGTTGTTTCCATCGATGAAAAAATGATAGCAACAGGCAAACCCGGCCCCGTTTTCAACCAACTTTATACGGCATACCAACAATGGAAAAAACCAGCTTAATCGAATATCCAAGTGATTTCCCCATCAAAATCATGGGCGAAATGCACGATGCTTTTGCGCAGACTATGTTGGAATTAGTGCTGTTGCATGACCCTGATTTTGACGCCGCAAAGATGGAAATGCGTCCTTCGGCTAAGGGGAAATATTTGTCGATTACCATCACGGTACGCGCCACCAGCCGTGAACAGCTCGATAATTTATATCGTGCTTTGTCGGGTCATCCGATGGTCAAAGTAGTACTGTAATCAGGGATCAGATGCCAGAGGACAGGTATCAGTGCTGTAGGTTGGGCTAACGCTTTACCAGCCCAACATTCTTTGATTCACGACTACTTTATTTAGTAACGTGAGCTTTCAAATTAGTTGCTTCTTCGGTTTTTTAGCGCTGAGCGTTGGGCTGGTAAAGCGTTAGCCCAACCTACGGTTCTAAAGCGGTCTACGTTCTTCATGCGTTTCAAAAAAAACGCAAGCCACCTCGAAGCGTGATATTGAAACGGCTAAAGCACGTTTTGCACAATTAATAAGGAGTGAAAAATGACTAAGCCAAAAAGAGAACGTTATGCCAGTGTATGGGATGCTATTGCCGATACGCCGGAAGAAGCGGCGAATCTCCGTGTTCGTTCCGAACTGATGGATCAAACGTCGAGAAAAATGGCTGGACTCAGATTGAGGCTGCTAGTCGTTGCCACGTTACGCAACCCCGCATTAATGATTTGCTGCGTGGACGAATTTCGCGCTTTTCACTTGATGCATTAGTTAATATTGCGGCCGCTCTTGGGCAGCATGTACATATAGAACTTGAAGCGGCCTGGCACGCCAGACGCTCAGGAAACTCTAAGGAAAAACTGGCGGCAAATAAGTAAGCGTGCCCGCCAAAATCCACAGCAAAAAAATCACCAGCGGCACGTGCACAATAAATTGCACGAAAGTGTAGCCAACAATATCGCGCGCTCGTAATCCCAATATGCCAAGTAACGGCAACATCCAGAACGGATTGATCAGATTCGGCAACGCTTCCGCGGCGTTGTACACCGTCACCGCCCAACCCAAATGTACTTTTAAATCAATGGCCGCTTGCATCACATATGGCGCTTCGATTATCCATTTTCCGCCGCCGGAAGGTACAAAGAATCCGAGGATAGCGGAATAGATTCCGATCACGCTGGGGAAACTGCTGTGCGTAGAAATGGCGACAAAAAATTCGGCCAGATGATGCGATAACGTGACGCCATCGGCACTGCCTGCTTTAGTCAACATAAACGCGATGCCACCGTAAAGCGGAAACTGAATCAACAAGCCCGCGGTACTGGGAACCGACCTGGCAACGGCATGTAAGAATCGTTGCGGATGCCAGTTGCACAGCATGCCGGCCAATAACAAAACGAAATTGTAGGTATTTAAATTGGTGATGGCGATGATAGGATTTTTACTGGTGAATTCGTGCCATATCCATATCCCGCCCAATGCCACCATTAATATGGTGAGCAGCGGACTGCGTTCTAACCAGTCGCCTGGCCGATGGGCCGCTGTCACTTCTGGCGTGTCATCCAAAGAAACGGCAAGGTCATCCGCGGTCGTTACATTGGCATCCTGTGGCGCTGAGAAGTAAGCGATGCCAACAGAAACCACCGTTAAAATGAATGCGAGCAACATCGACTGCGGTAAAAAAATGGTTTGTGAAAAAGGCAGAACACCGCTAATTGCCAGCAAGGTTGGCGGCAGACTCGCCGGATTAGCTTGCAGTTGCGCGGCGGATGAACTTAAACCTAAGGCCCAGGTTGCGCCTAATCCTAAATAGGCTGCGGCTCCGGCTGCGCGATAATCCATGCGCAAATCGGCGCGACGCGCTAAAGCACGCACCAGCAAACCGGCAAAGATCAAACTGATTGCCCAACTAATAAATGAAGCAAGGATGCTGATCAACGCTACACCCGCGACGGCAGAACGACCACTGCGCGGCAGCTTCGCCAACTCCATAATCAGTGCAGCAGCGGGTGGCGATACGGCAAGCACATAACCAGAAATGGCCACCATCGCCATTTGCATTGTGAAAGGAATCAGACTCCAGTAACCGTCGCCAAACGCAATGCCGATCTGCGTGATTGGTGCACCGATCATCCACGCGCCGCCGGCAACAATCATCACCGCTAACGCTGCAAAAATATAGGCATCAGGAAACCATTTTTCTGCCCAGCGCGTGACAGCTTGAGCGGTGTTTTCGAGAGTGTTGCTGAACATGGCGTTCCTGAAGTTGTTTGGGATTAACGTAGATTGGGGTGCAATCCCGGCATCATTGTCAGACCATGCCGGGATTGCACCCCTGCCAGGTCGGAGCATCAAATAGCTGTCTACTTTCACAAAAAATTAACTCTTTTTGAGATCTGATATCGCAGCAGGATATTCATGATTCTCATGATTCCAAATTCATTTTCCGCTGGTGATATCAACTCAACTACCCGACGGATCGGGCCATGACCGGGAATACCCTTACGTCACTTTATATATCGACGCAGCCATGCTCTTTTTCTCCCGTCTCATACACATTGAACATCATTTCAGCCACATCGCGGTGCGCCAGCCCAAGAATGTCCAGGAGTGCTCCAACACATCCTTCATGGTCAGCTCACCGTCAATAATTGCTTCTTTAACCCCCTTCATGGCCAAATCCGCTTTTTGCTCTTCGGTTAAAGGTTGAAGTGGCGACCATCTTCCTAAGCGTTTCAACTTCTGCTCAAAATAGTCCAGAAATTTTCCTGCTAAAGGTTGGGATTTTTCATCTTTTAAGATGTGCTCAATTAAATACACCAGAATATCCCTTGGGTAGGAAGGTTTATAGGCACCTAGCGCTCCTATATTTTTATTAGTGATTACCCCCGTTTTGTAAGCAATTCGAATGACGGGAGAATGCAATAAAAACGAAAAATTTTCAGTCATACCGCAACGCTGGATAACATATCTTATCGCCCCTTTCTCATTAGGGTCGCAAAAAAATCCTTCATCGAAATATTGTTTCACGAGAGGAGATTTTAAATTTTCATCAAGACAAACTCCGTCATCAGTAGTTCGGGAATGTTTAATGAGTTTCTCTACGGTTATTTTATTTTCATCAAGATACGCCTGAATTACCGGGTCGTTGAATAAATTCAGACGCTGTTTGACCTGATCCATCCACAACAACGGCTCATCACTCTCTTTGGACCTTTTGATAATTAGAGTACAGAATGCGGCCAGGTCATCGCCAGCATATTTTTGAACTCCTGTGGAATTTAACAAAAGTGCCAGCTCAAGATCAAGAACGGGTGAAGAAGAACCATCCAAATTTGATGTGAAAAATTGCGGCCAACAAGTATGTCCTGGAGAAAAATAGGTAGCAAGAATCGTATCTTGGCTCAATTGGTCTGCTATCCATGCTAAGTGTTCATCTTCATTGGTAAAATTCTTTTTTTGATATTCATCTAAAAAATCGTTTAATTTTTTTGCATTCTGAAAAGTGAACTTCCCCTCCTGAATTTGTTGCAGAGTATATTCGCCCAAGTTTTTTTTATTAAGCTCTCGCGGTGCGGCAGCGATGTAACGGGCTGTAAATTTGTGGTGCAGTGGGGCGACCTTAGACTGTTCGAATGGAGTTAATGTTATTAGCTCTTGAAAAGATGTTAGCCATGGGACGAATAAATCCCGGCAGGTCATTCTGAAGTGCAGTCCGTCTCTTAAGGGCAATAGGGAAAATTGTTCATCGAATGGCAAAGGAACCCGAAAGTAAGTTCCAGTAAATGGGTGAGCAAGTTCAGTAACAGAGGGAGAAGAATGGCCAGGTAGTGGCGCCGGTGGCCTGCCAGATTTACTAGCTTGGGGTTGATTAGTAAGTTGTTTTAAGAGGTCCACTTAAATTTCCTGTATTCAAGACAACTCATATCACCATCATCTTGCACAAACGAGACTGGGTGACATGGTTTAATTTAAAGAAGCGGCAATTCTAAGAAAAAAGCGATTTACTAACAATTGTGGTAAACCCTGAGCCTGGCAGACATAGTGGCGTTGTCCTTGCGTACAGTGATGTGTGAAGTGGAAGGGCGGGATGACATAGAAGAGTGGGACAAAAAAACATGGTTGCATCGATATATAAAGTTACGCAATGGTATTCCCGGTCATGTCCCGATCCGTCGGGTAGTTGAGTCGATATCACCAGAGAAAAATGAGTTTGGAATCATGAATATCTTGCTGCGGTATTGGTTAATTTTTTGTAAAAGTAAACAACTATTTGATGTCCCGGCCCTGATATCCCAGCTTACGATTTACTCCTGTGAGCTAATGCATTCCCAGCACGACTCACCGCTTTGCGTCCTAAATGCTGCGAAATAAACTGACCGGCATCGACCGTTTTATCTAAATCGATACCCGTATGAATCCCCAATCCCTGCATTAAGAAAAGCACATCTTCAGTAGCGACATTGCCGGTAGCGCCTTTGGCGTAAGGGCAGCCGCCTAAACCAGCCACCGAGGAATGAAAAATTTGAATGCCGACTTCTAAGCTGGCATAAATATTAGCCAACGCCTGACCATACGTGTCATGAAAATGGCCGGACAATTGAGAGGCCGGAAACTCTTTCATCACGCGTTGCATCACCGTTTGAACATGTCTGGCTGTTCCTACGCCGATGGTGTCGGAGATGTCGATTTCATCACAGCCTAAATCACGAAATCGCTGCACCACATCAGCCACGGATTCCGGATTGACTTCACCTTGATAAGGGCAACCGAAAGAACAACTGATACTGCCGCGTAAACGTTTGTTATTCGCTTTGGCCGCCGCGGCAACTTCACGAAATCGTTCGATGGATTCCGCAATCGAGCAATTAATATTTTTTTGTGAAAAGGCTTCCGAAGCCGCACCAAATATCACCACTTCGTCGACACCCGCCGCCAATGCGGCTTCAACACCTTTCATATTAGGAACAAGCGCGGAATAAATAACGCCGGCTTTACGCTGAATACCCGCCATTACTTCAGCAGAAGTCGCCATCTGCGGCACCCATTTGGGGGATACAAATGACGCCGCTTCAATATTGGAAAATCCTGCCTCGCTTAGCCGGTTGATTAATTCAATTTTGATTTCTGCGCTGATGGTGGTTGCTTCGTTTTGCAAACCGTCACGTGGGCCGACTTCGACGATTTTTACGGAGGAGGGCAGGGGTGGAGTCATGTTGATTTCTTTCGTGCGATTTAATTTTTATTTTAGAGTTTTCTTGTAAATAGATACTAATCTCAGCACCGTCTCGGCGACCCCGTCATTCCCGCGTAGGCGCTAATCGTTACCCATAAGTTTTTTGATGTTCATCACTACTCACCACTATTGCAACGTCGACGTAATTTAGCCGCCGTAGGGCGTAATAGCGCAGCGTATTACGCCGCATGCCTGGCCAATATACATACCACATGTCTAACCAGCAAAGGTTAATTCATC
>Ga0123337_10004083_pt1 | contig 15035 bp, 7 predicted proteins | sample frozenSSSSmetaG_FD_89792 | JGI IMG/M metagenome (GOLD analysis project Ga0123337, IMG submission 89792) | Glacier valley bacterial and archeal communities from Borup Fiord, Nunavut, Canada, to study Microbial Dark Matter (Phase II) -... | ecosystem: Environmental > Aquatic > Freshwater > Ice >... | reverse complement strand
CACGTTTCGCTGGGCCGACGATCACTTAATCGTGACGACACCGAAAGGTCAGTACACGCTCGAAGAACAGGGAACGGCGCATCACCTTGATCTGTTATACGCTCACAAAGATGAGATATTCGACGCGGAGGAACACAGCGTAGGACTCGCATCGTGGGCGCGTCAGCATCCGGTACAACAATTCATCATCGGGAGTCTCAACCCGCAAGCGGCAGAGCCAACCGCAGCACCATCACCATTGTCGCTCGATGAAGGCCGCGCACGTCGGCGACGAAACGAGGATGCGAATGGGTAGCACAGTGAGTTGGAACGCAGCACATGAACGATTGAAGCTGCTGCTCCTGAACGGCCTCGATGCGGCAACGTGGGAAATACTCCAGCAGCAGCCGTTGTCCTTCATCGCCGACGAGCTGCTGTGGCGAGTCGAAGCGATTGCGCGACACGTGCCAGCACAAGGGCCGATCTTCTTGGAGTCTCTCGCTCGCGTAGATCGGCAGCATTCAGGGACGTGTGCCTTGTGCGCTGAACAGCCTGGACGTGGAATTGGACAGCGTTGTGCAAGGTGTGTCGCAGCACTCAACCTGGTGCTGGGCTTCCCGCTGCTCCTCGATGACGAGGGGATGATCGACGCTGGCGAGATGGACGCGCCAGAACAGCACGATGAGCCAGTTATCTCGAATCTGTTTGAAGTCTAAGGGTGGTATTCGTTCAGATACGTGACAGGTATTCTCTCGAAGAGCAGAAAAGAGACGCCCATGCAGAAGAAGAAGAAGCCAGCCCAGCGACCTGTGCAGGTGCCACCACCTTCCACTCTAAAAATCCCGAAGACGCCTGAAGAATGGAAGGCTCACTGGGAAGTACTGGGACAAGGTTGGCGTACTGAGCCAGAGATTGACGAGAAGCGTCAAGAAGAGTTAGCACAGAGGCGTGTCATTGTTCCCGATATCAAAGAAGGCGTCTATCCCTTTGGTACAATGAAATTGAGCCGTGCTGATGTTGAGTGGCTCCTGGCAACTCATGAAAACGGGTGCGGACCTGTGGATTGGAGCGATGAGAAGCAACGGAACCGCAAGGGATTAGACCTGCGTGGTGCTGATCTGAGGGGAGAAGGTGAAAAACACTTTGTTGATTTAACGTATCTCCCACTCTCACAACTTATCGGCACACTAAGTTTGGATGAATGGGATAATGCAACCGAGCAAAAACGTTCTCTCGCATTCGTGCATTTAGAAAGATCAAACCTCTGGAGAGCGCATTTAGAGGGAGCGCACCTCATGGAAGCACATTTAGAGGGAGCAGACCTCAGCGAGGCACATTTAGAGGAGGAGCACCTCTGGGGAGCACATTTAGAAGGATCAACCCTCTGGGGAGCACATTTAGAGGAGGCGCACCTCAGCGAGGCGCATTTGGAGAGAGCAGACCTCCACTGGGCGAATTTACAGAGAGCCTTCCTCAACAACGCGAATTTACAGAAAGCTCTCCTCAACAATGCACATTTAGAGGAGGCGCACCTCCAGGGAGCACATTTAGAAGGAGCAGACCTCAGTGGAGCGAATTTACAGAGAGCAGACCTCACAGGCATAGTTCTAGCAGACGAGAAGTATGTTGGTCCTAGACTGGTAGACGTGCAATGGGAAGGAACCAATATAACAGTCGTGGAATGGTCTCAGATAACTACCCTTGATGACGAATACGAGGCACAACGAAAAAGGATGCGTTTTGGAAGAAAGAAACAGAATTTCCATCGTTTGAATGATTACAAAACTGCTGTTCGAGCGTACCGACAGTTGATGGTTGTTTTGCAAGCACAGGGACTCAACGAAGATGCGTTTCGCTTCGCCTACCGCGCACACGTCTCACAGAAAGCAGTTTTCTGGTTCCAGATGCTTCAAGAGAACATTCGACTTCGCACACGCATCTCCTCCTTGGGAAACTGGCTGTTCTCCTGGTTCATGTTCCTCATCGCAGGCTATAGCTACCGATTTGGACGGAGCTTGCTCACGTATCTTGCTGTGATTACTGGCTTCGCCACCCTGTACTACTCGTATGGCATCACTGATGTGGATGCTCATGGGAAACCTGGATCGCATCATCTCTCGTTCTACGAAGCACTTGTGGTGAGCATGACTGCGTTTCATGGACGCGGATTCTTTGTAGGGACGTTCTCGCCAGGCGATCCACAAGCACTCGTCGCGGCACTCGAGGCGTTTCTTGGCTTACTCATCGAGGTGATCTTTATCGCCACGTTGACGCGGCGTCTCTTTACACAATAGAGGAAGACGGTGCCTCATGACCAGAACCATCACCTATCCGCTCCGGCTCGCCATATCGCTGAGCCAAAGTGCTGGTGCGCTCTATAAAGGAAGAGAAGGCCACCTCACGGTGCAGACGCTCGACGGATGGGTGGTGACAGGTAAACTGCATCAGCAAACGGTGTGCGAGGAGTTTTCACAGTATGAAGAGTGTTCGTGGTATCTTGCTGGTAAATGACCTGAAACATGGATCTGGCTCCCTTTTGGTGATGCCAAGTTGCCCAGGCACAATCTGGACACATGATCGACTTCGTTTGAGCGAAAGAAAATCCTCTTTGAGCACAAACAAGAGGGTTTCTTTTGTATTCCTGAAGAGCTTTCACCGAAAGTGAGCCAGATCCTTTTTATCTGACAAACTACAAATGAGACACAGTTATCTGTCCCAGGATCGGCGCAGCCTACAAGAAGTGGTACTCAAGTTTCCACACGAGACAGTTGCTGGAGATGTTTCCATTGCTCAAAGAACTCTACTTTACTACGACCTGTTCCTAGAATACATCATCTTGTATTCCTCGATATAGAACATATATTCGTTGACAAGTGGTGTGTTTCTCGGTACTATGAGTAGCATATGTCAGTGTGATATAGGCAGAAAGGAGGATGATTCTCACCTCACCTCACCTTCCTTTGCCACAAAGGGTGTGTTGGAAAAGAGCGTGTGCATGGATATTTTTTCCTTTCGGGACCACTTGATCGATGACTACTCCTCGTATGTGCAGAGCTTCATTCAAATTCGCAATCCTCAGATTCAATCATACGTTCAGGGACAACTCAAACGAGGCGTTCTCTGGCCTGACCCGCTCATCCAGTTGAGTCCCCTTTTCGAGTCCGGCGCAAGCATTGACGCACTTGTCGCCGAAGGTGTGCTCCATCCTGAATGTGGGCGTGTTTTTCGTGTGGGCAAAACGGCGGATGGTTCACAGGGACGTTCGTTGCTGCTTCACAAGCACCAGGATGAGGCGATTCGCGTCGCGCAAAGCGGGGCGAGCTATGTCCTGACGACTGGTACAGGGTCTGGCAAGAGTCTGGCCTACATGGTCCCACTCGTTGATGCCATTCTGCGAAACGGCACGAATCGCGGTGTGCAGGCGATAGTCGTCTACCCGATGAACGCGCTCGCCAATAGCCAGCGTCAGGAGCTGGAGAAGTTTCTCACTCTCGGCTACGCGAGTGGCAAGAGTCCCATCACCTTCGCACGTTACACGGGTCAGGAGAAGCCAGAGGAGCGAGAACGCATTCTCGCCAATCCACCTGACATTCTGCTCACCAATTATGTGATGCTGGAACTCATTCTGACACGCTCCATTGAGCGTCCCCTGCTCAAAACGCAAAATTTGCGCTTCCTTGTTCTCGACGAGCTCCACACCTATCGTGGACGGCAGGGCGCGGACGTGGCCCTGCTGGTGCGGCGTGTACGTGACCGTCTCGCCGCAGGCAACCTGCAATGCGTTGGCACATCCGCGACACTTGCCAGCGAGGGGAGCTATGAAGAGCAGAAACGTCTCGTCGCGGGGATGGCCTCACAACTTTTCGGCACAGATATCCTGCCACAACACGTGATCGGCGAGACGCTGAAACGCTCAACACAGGACGCACCCCATATTCGAGACGCACAGGGTGCATACACCGAGGCGTTCAAGCAGGCACTTACGGAGCGTATCAGCGATTCCACCATCAAGCCACCAACCGATTTTGAAGCGTTCCTTCGTGACCTACTCTCTCTCTGGCTCGAGGACACGTTCGGTGTGACGGTACGCGACGGGCGATTGGTGCGTACAGAGCCACAGAGTATCGAAGGATTAGAACATCGTAGACACGAGCAAGAGCAACGTGGCGCGGCACATCGTTTACAGATGTTGACAGGTGTCCCTCTTGATCGCTGTATTCGTGTCATTCAAGAGGGATTACTGGCAGGGTACACGTGTTCTCCTGACCCCACAACAGGGCGTCCCCCGTTCGCTTTTCGCCTGCACCAGTTCATCAGCAAGGGCGATACGCTCTACGCTTCGTTAGAGACACACCCCTACATGACGTTTCAAGGGCAACAATTTGTGCCGGGAGACCGTTCACGTGTCCTGCTGCCTTTCGTTTTCTGCCGCGAATGTGGTCAGGAATACTACAGTGTGCACCGTATCGAGCGAACGGACAATGTGCGTTCTCTCTCGAACGTCTACATCAACCGTTTGCCGGGTGCGTTGGAAGATGAGGAGGGTCAGGAAGGCTTCCTCTATTATTCACAGGACCATCCCTGGCCCACTGATGAAGATGCGCTGATTGAACGCTTGCCGGAAGAGTGGTTGGAAGAGTTTCACGGTATGCTCAGAGTGCGACGACACAGGCAAAAGGATATGCCACAGGCCGTGCGCGTCCAACCTGATGGCACCGAGATCGATTCCGAGAGACGCGATGAACTCGCTCTGGGTATGCATTTTCTGCCCGCGCCATTTCGCTTCTGCCTCAACTGTGGCGTCTCGTATGGTGGAAGACAGCGTAACGACTTCTCGAAACTGGCCTCGCTCAGTTCGGAGGGACGTAGTACCGCGACGACCATTCTGAGCCTCTCGGCGATGTTGCGTGTCAAAGAAGACCCGCTTTCTACCATTCCCCCAAAGATGTTGAGCTTTACGGACAATCGCCAGGATGCCTCGCTCCAAGCCGGGCATTTCAACGATTTCGTTGATGTCGGCCTGTTACGCTCCGCCCTCTATCAGGCGGTGAAACGTGCAGGGAATGAGGGTGTTCATCACGAAGAGTTGACCAGCCGTGTCTTCGAGGCACTCCATTTGCCCCTGGAGAGCTACGCGGTAGATGCCAATGTCAAGTATCAGGCACTCAACGAGACACAACGCGCTCTACGGAACGTGCTGGGCTATCGGCTTTACCGTGACCTCAAGCGCGGGTGGCGCATCACCTCGCCCAACCTGGAACAGTGCGGCCTGCTCACTATCGACTACCTCTCGCTCGACGAGGTATGTGAGGATCAAGAGGTGTGGCAGAAAGGGCAAGAAGGGAAAGGGGGACAGGGTGGTCATAATGCGCTCGTGTCAGCGCGTCCAGAGACACGCAAGCGTATTGCACGTGTCTTATTGGACTACATGCGTCGTGAACTGGCTATCAAGGTCGATTATCTGACGCCTGACTATCAGGAAAACATGGAGCAGCAGAGCAGTCAACGTCTGGTCGCGCCCTGGGCTATCGACGAAAACGAGCCGAAGCAGTACGCAGCCACGCTTTTTGCGCGTTCACGTGGGCAAGAATCGGATCGCAGCTATGTCTATCTTTCCACACGCGGCGGCTTCGGACAATATCTGCGCCGTCCCAGAACCTTTCCAGCGTACCATGAGCGACTTCGCACGCAAGAGACAGAGGAAATTATCTTCCATCTGTTGCGCGTGCTTCGCATAGCGGGACTGGTCGAGCAGGTCGCGGAGCTACAGGGAAAACAACGCAACGAGCGTGACGAGACCAATTACGGCTATCAGCTTCCCGCCTCGGCACTCATCTGGAAGTTCGGGGATGGGACTCGCGCTTTTCATGACCCAATTACAATTCCCCATGAGCCGCCGGAGGGACGCCGCACCAATCCCTTCTTCGTCGAGTTCTATCGCACAACGGCGACAAAGCTCGAGGGATTAGAGGCACGCGAACACACGGCGCAGGTTCCCTATGACTTGCGCGAGAAACGTGAGCAGGCGTTCCGCGAGAACAAACTGCCCATTCTCTACTGTTCACCGACGATGGAACTGGGCATCGACATCGCCGAACTCAATCTGGTGAATATGCGAAATATGTCCCCGACGCCTGCGAACTATGCACAGCGTAGTGGACGCGCCGGACGAAGTGGGCAACCCGCGCTGATCTTCTCCTACTGCTCGACGGGCAGCCCACACGACCAGTATTTCTTCAAACGCCCCGAACAGATGGTCGCGGGAGCGGTGACACCACCACGTCTCGATCTCGCGAACGAAGACCTGATTCGCGCCCACGTCTACGCGATCTGGCTCGCGGAAACAGAGATGAGCCTGGGGAAATCGCTGCGTGATGTGCTGGATGTTTCCGGCGATTCCCCGACGCTGCACATCCTCGACTCCATACGCGCCTCTCTCGACAATCCAACCGCGAAACGCTTTGCCTACACTCGCGCCAGACACGTGCTTGCCAGCATGGAGCATGATCTTGCTGACGCTGGCTGGTATACCGACAACTGGCTCTCCGCGGCTCTCGATCAGGTGGCGACGAACTTCGACCACACCTGTGACCGCTGGCGCGACCTCTTTCGCTCCGCGCTTGCCCAGTCGAAGGTGCAATCATCTATCGTACAGGATGCTTCGCGGAGTCCCGACGACAAGCGACAGGCCGAGCGGTTACGTGCCGAGGCCGAATCGCAGTTGAAGCTGCTGACCGATGTCGAACACCTGGAGCAGTCCGATTTCTACAGCTATCGCTATTTTGCCAGTGAGGGCTTTCTCCCTGGCTACAACTTCCCGCGTCTGCCACTCTCGGCCTACATTCCCGCGTCTGCCACTCTCGGCCTACATTCCCGCGCGTCGCACCCGGCAGCACGACGAGTATCTCTCGCGTCCACGCTTCCTGGCAATCTCCGAGTTTGGACCACGCGCCATCGTCTACCACGAGGGGTCGCGTTATCTCATCAATCGTGTCATCCTTTCTGGGAAGTCTGATCGCGAGGACATTACGACGCGACAGGTCAAGCAGTGCCAACAGTGCGGCTACCTGCATACATCCAGCAGGAATGTGGATGTCTGTGAACGCTGCGGTGCGAAACTGGGAATGCCCCTCACCAGCCTGTTCCGTCTGCAAAATGTGGCGACCAAGCGGCGCGATAAGATCAACTCTGATGAAGAGGAGCGGATGCGCCTGGGCTACGAGATACGAACCGCGATGCACTTCGCCGAACATGAGGGGCGCATGGATGCCCGTATCGCTCAGGGAATGGTACAAGGACAGCACTTCGCCATGCTCACCTATGGTCATGCCGCGACGCTCTGGCGCATCAATCTGGGATGGCAGCGGCGGAAGGAGCGCGAACAGTATGGATTTCATCTCGATATCGAGCGTGGCTACTGGGGTAGGGATGAACCTGTGGTTGAAGAGTCGAACGAGTCAAACGACCAGCTCTCACCACGCACGAAGCGCGTCATTCCGTATGTTGATGACCAGCGCAATTGTCTCCTCTTCGAGTTACAAAACCGGGTGAGTGTATCGGTCATGGCTTCGCTGCAATCAGCCCTCAAACGCGCCATTCAGATACACTATCAACTGGAGGATAACGAACTGGCAGCGGAACCTCTGCCCGATGATGCACATCGTCATCTGTTGCTCATCTACGAATCCGCCGAAGGGGGTGCTGGCGTGTTGCGTCGCCTGCTTGACGAACCGCAGGCATTGAGTGAAGTTGCACGAGAAGCTCTGCACCTCTGTCACTTCGATCCCGACACGGGTGAAGATAAGGGACACGCCGAACGCGCACAGGAGGTATGTGAGACTGCGTGCTACGATTGTCTACTCACCTACTACAATCAGCGTGACCATCGTCTACTTGACCGCAAGTCAATCAAAGACCTGTTGCTGGAACTGGCTCAGGCGCAGGTACAATCATCACCCACAAGTGTGCCGCGTGCCGATCATCTCTCGACATTGGTACATCTCAGTGGGTCGAGCCTGGAGCGCGATTGGCTTACCTATCTACATGAGCAGGGCCATCGGCTCCCTTCACATGCACAGAAGTTTATCGAGACGTGCCAGACATGCCCCGATTTTCTCTATGACGAGCAGCAGGTCGCCATCTATGTCGATGGACCGTATCACGACTATCCAGAGCGGCGCACACGCGATACAGCACAGCAGGAATGCCTGGAAGATAGAGGCTACATGGTGATTCGCTTCGGAGCGAGAGACGACTGGGATGTGCTACTGGCACAGTATCCCCATGTTTTTGGGAACAGGAGTGCGTTATGAGGTATGCCGTTGGGACGATGGTCAGGGCGCGCGGACGTGAGTGGGTCGTCTTACCCTCATCGGAAGAACAGTTGTTGCTGGTGCGTCCTCTCGGTGGTACAGAGGATGAGGTGACGGGCATCTATCTCCCACTCGAACCCGTCGAGTCAGCGAGTTTCGCGCCCCCGAATGCCTCACAACTGGGTGATGACCGCTCCTGTCGTTTGCTGCGTGATGCGGTACGACTCGGGTTTCGTTCAAGTACAGGGCCATTTCGCTCATTCGGCAACATCGCCGTTGAGCCACGCCCCTACCAGCTTGTGCCGCTGCTGATGGCACTCAAGCTCTCGCCCGTACGCCTGCTCATTGCCGATGACGTGGGCATCGGCAAGACGGTAGAGGCGGGACTGATTGCGCGTGAACTGCTGGATCGTGGCGAGGTCGAGCGGCTCGCGGTCCTGTGTCCCCCACAGCTAGTAGAGCAGTGGCAGGAGGAGTTGCGCGATAAGTTCCATTTAGAGGCGGAGGCCGTGTTACCGAGTACTGTTTCGCGGCTCGAACGCGCCTGCGCTCCCGGCCAATCGCTCTTCGACCGCTACCCCTACGTCGTGGTCTCGCTCGACTTCGTGAAGGCAGAACGGCGACGTGATGAGTTTCTCCGTACCTGTCCCGAACTGGTGATTGTCGATGAGGCGCATACCTGCGCCTTCTCCGGTGAGGGACGTGGCACACAGCATCAACGCTACTATCTCGTCTCACAACTGGCGAAAGACCCGTCGCGCCATCTGCTGCTCGTCACTGCGACGCCGCATAGTGGCAAGGAAGATGCCTTCCGTTCGCTGCTCACCTTCCTCAATCCATCCTTTGCGACGCTGCCCGAAGACCTGAGCGGTCCCACACATGAGCGCGAACGTCGCCACCTCGCGGCCTATTTTGTGCAGCGACGACGCGCAGACATTCGTGCCTATATGGATACCGAGACACCCTTTCCAGAGCGCGAAGAGAGCGAACCGAGCTATCGCCTGAATCCTGACTATAAGCGATTACTCGAGAAAGCGTTGCGTTACGCACGCGAAACGGTGATAGACCCGCATGACCCGAATCAGTTTCACCAGCGCATTCGCTGGTGGTCGGCACTCGCCCTTCTGCGCTCGCTCTCATCGAGTCCAGCCGCTGCCGTTGCCACGCTACGTAGTCGCGCTGCCGTTGCCGAAGGCGAAACAGCAGACGAGGCCGACGAAATCGGGCGTCACACCGTCCTCGACCTGATCGAGGGTGAGGCAGTAGAGGGCGTCGATCTCGTTCCTGGCAGCGACTATGAGGCAAGCGAAGAGGATGAGAAGAGCGGAAATACCCAGCAAAAAGTACGTCGTCGCCTGCTCGATATGGCACACGATGCCGAGGCTCTCATAGGGGCGAAGGACGCGAAGCTGCAACAGATGCTCACGCTGGTGAAGCAACTGGTAAGCGATGGCTATGCGCCTATTCTCTTCTGTCGCTTCATCCCGACTGCCGAATATGTGGCACAGGCACTCCGCGACTCTCTGTCAAAGGCGGTACAGGTCGATGCTGTGACAGGACTGTTGCCGCCTGTGGAGCGCGAACAGCGCATTGCCGAACTCGCGCAATCGCCACAGCGCGTGCTGGTCTGCACCGATTGTCTGAGCGAAGGAATCAACCTGCAAGCCTCCTTCAACGCCGTTGTCCACTATGACCTCTCGTGGAATCCGACGCGCCATGAACAGCGTGAGGGCCGTGTGGACCGCTACGGACAGCCATCGCCGAAGGTGCGCGTCGTCAGCTACTATGGCAGCGACAACCCGATTGACGGTATGGTGTTAGAGGTACTGATTCGCAAACATCGCACGATACGTACCTCACTCGGCATCTCCGTCCCCGTGCCAGTCGATGCGGAACAGGTCATCGAGGCGATATTCGAGGGGCTGGTCTTACGGAGCACGAGCGCGTACTCCGCCGACCATACGCAGTTGTCGCTCCCAGGCCTCGACGAGTTGCAGCTTGACCCACACGGTGAGCAACAGAAACAGGAGATGTTCGCGCAATGGGAGGCGGCATCACAGCGTGAGAAGCGTTCGCGTACCGTCTACGCGCAGGAGACCATCAAGGTCGATGAGGTCGCCTCAGAGTTACGCGCGGTACGGGCCGCGATTGGCTCCGGCGTCGATGTGCAATCCTTCACCTCAACAGCCCTGCAAGCGTACAGTGCAATTCTCACTCCTACATCGAAGGGAGCAATCACCTACAATGTGAGTGAGACACCACGTGCCTTGCGTGATGCGATAGGGCGTCCATCGACGAAAGATGTCATGTTCACGGCACGCTACTCGCTTCCCGTACGCGATGGCGAACTCTACCTGAGCCGCACACATCCGCTCATCGAGGGACTGGCGACCTACGTGATGGATACGACGCTCGACCCGGACGCGAATACGCGCACCGTTATCGCGCGACGCTGTGGTGTCATCCGCACCAGCCATGTCGCACGCCGTACCACACTCCTGCTCGTGCGTTTGCGCTATCACATCGTGACGCAACGCGGCGAGGAGACGCCCAAAGCGATGCTCGCCGAAGAGTGTCTGGTACTCGCCTTCGAGGGATCACCCCAGAACGCACACTGGCTCGACGACGCTGCCCTCGTTGAACGCCTGCTCACCGCGCAACCGGAGGCCAACGTCTACCCTGAGCAAGCCACCCATTTTTTACAGACAACGCTCACCGACCTGAACCTACTCGACGCTCACCTGCACGATATCGCCGTAGCACGTGGCGAGGAACTGTTATCTGCTCACCGTCGAGTACGCGCGTCGGTGGCGATGCGTGGTGTGAAGCAACAAGCTGAACCACAATTTCCGTTGGATATGCTGGGTGTGTATATGTATTTGCCTGTAGCACGTACATGATGGACGGGAACACATGAAAGTGGAGACATGCGAGTGGGCCGAGGGTCTCATAAATGAGACCTGTACGCTTTGGTTTCTTCCTGGCCTGGCGTGTAGCGTGTACGGGTCTCATTTATGAGACCTTGTGCCACACCCACATATGTTCATATTTTTATATATGTTTCATACAAATAGAACGGATACACTTCAATGCAGAGGCATTCATGGTTCACGACGGTCCACAATGAAGGGTCGCTTCTGCCACTCGACCTGCTTCAGCGCATCGCCGCGCCGGAGAGTGGCACAACAGGTACTGGTAGCACGCGATTGGATGGATTGACACCCGCATCTTATCATCTTGAGGGTGAGCGGCTCAATGAGGCCATCAACCAGAGTTGGAATCGTATGCGCGGCTCTTGGAGCCGCTTTCAGGTCGCGCGTGCCAAACTGCCAGGGAGTGACCTGGGGACAACACTCACGAGAGAACGATGGCTGCTTCCTCTCTTCTCCGAACTTGGCTACGGACGCCTGACACCCACACCCGCTATCGAACTTGACGACAGGAGCTACCCCATCTCGCATCGCTGGAGCCATACGCCACTGCATCTCGTCAGTTACAGGAGTGGACTCGATGAGCGACCACGTGGCAAGAGCGGCATGCCACGCACCAGTCCCTATAGTCTCGTGCAGGAGGTATTGAACCGTGACCAGCAGTCCCTATGGGGCATGGTCTCCAACGGATTGCGTCTACGCCTGCTACGAAATAACGCGAGTTTGACGCGCCAATCTTACATCGAGTTCGACCTGGAGGCGATGATGGAGGGTGAGGTCTATGCCGACTTCGTGCTGTTCTGGCTCCTCTGCCAGGAGTCGCGTTTCGAGGGTGAACGTCCTGCCGAGTGCTGGTTGGAACGCTGGATGCACGAGGCACAGCAACAGGGGATGCGTGCACTCGAACTGCTGCGTACAGGCGTCGAGCGTGCAATACAGGCTCTAGGAAGTGGTTTTCTCGCCTCTACTGCCAGTCCAGGCAATCAGGCTCTGCGCGATAAACTGCGTTCCGGTGAACTCTCAACACAGGACTATTATCGCCAGCTTTTGCGCCTCGTCTATCGCCTGATTGTGCTGTTCGTGGCGGAGGACCGCGACATTCTCTTTCATCCGCAGTCCCGCAAGATCGAACGCGAACGTTACAACGATTACTACTCAACGCAACGCCTACGCCAACTCGCGGCACGGCGTAGTGGCACACGTCATGCCGACCTGTACTGCACCCTACGTCTCATCACCGAGAAACTAGGCAACACTCACGGATGCCCCGAACTCGGTCTCCCTGCCCTCAACGGATTTCTCTTCTCATTAGAAGCCACGGCTGACCTCAACGACTGCATACTCGCCAATGCTGACCTGCTTGACGCTGTACGTGCGCTGGCCTTCACGATGGATAAGCAGCGACGCCGTGCCGTTGACTACAAAAATCTTGGCTCCGAAGAACTCGGCAGTGTCTATGAATCGCTACTCGAACTGCACCCCGTGATCCATCTGGATGCTGCCACCTTCAAGTTAACGAGTGTCAGTGGCAACGAACGCAAAACAAGTGGCAGCTACTATACGCCGACCAGCCTTATCACCAGCCTACTCGATACCGCCCTCGACCCTGTGTTAGAAGAGGCATATGCACAGCCCGATGCGGAACGAGCGATCCTCAATCTCAAGGTGTGCGATCCCGCGTGTGGGAGTGGTCACTTCCTGATTGCCGCCGCACACCGCATTGCCAAACGCCTTGCGATGGTGCGAACGGGCGAAGAGGAGCCAGGAGCAGACGAACGACGTCATGCCCTGCGCGATGTCATCAGTTCCTGTATCTATGGGGTAGATATGAACCCGATGGCGGTAGAACTCTGCAAGGTGAGCCTGTGGTTGGAGGCTATCGAGCCGGGGAAACCGCTCTCCTTCCTCGACCATCATATTCAGTGTGGCAACAGCCTGCTTGGAACAACACCCGCGCTGCTCTCGGAGGGCATACCCGACCGCGCCTTCGAGCCGACGGAGGGCGATAACAAAGAGCTATGCCGTGTGTACAAGAAGCAGAACAAACTCGAACTTGACCGCGAACACCAGACACACGCAGGTCAGCTAGGTTTGTGGGATGCCTACAGTCAGGCGAAGAAAGACCAGCATCGCCTCGAAGCAGGGATGCGCGATATAGACGCCATGAGCGATGCCGATGTCGCCTCAATTCATCGCAAACAGGCTGGCCTCGACGCCATGCAACACTCGCAACAGTATCGCGCCCAGAAAATGCGTGCCGATGCGTGGTGTGCCGCCTTCGTGCAGGTCAAGCGCGACAAAGAGCAACTTCCAGTCACACACGACCTCTACCAGAAAATCAACGAGGCCGCCAACCCCGACATCCTCTTCGGCAGCAGCTACGACTTGCAGGAGATGCGCGACGACATCACGCGCCTCGCCGCGCAGTATCAATTCTTCCACTGGCATCTCGCCTTCCCCGATGTCTTCCGTCTCACTAAAAACGTTGAGCAACCTGAAAATGAACAGGCAGGATGGAATGGCGGTTTCGATGTTGTGCTAGGCAATCCGCCGTGGGAACGCATCAAGATACAGGAAAAAGAATGGTTTGCGGAGAAACGTCCTGATATCATGAATGCTGCTAATGCCGCACAGCGTCGTCGCATGATTAGCGCACTCTCCGTTGAAGACCCTGCCCTCTTTCAAGCATTCGTCGAGGCACAATATCAATCACAAGGCGAAAGCCATTTTATTCGCAATAGTGAACGCTATCCCCTCTGTGGACGCGGCGATGTCAACACATACACAATCTTCGCGGAGACTATGCGCATACTCATCAACCCTACTGGACGCGTTGGTTGCATTGTGCCATCAGGTATCGCTACTGACGATACCACTAAAGTATTTTTCCAGGAAATAATGAACACACAAACACTCGACAGCTTGTATAGCTTCGAGAACGAAGAGTTTGTTTTTCCTGGAATACATCACGCAACGAAATTCTGCCTCCTGACGATTTCTGGTTATGCAAGACCACAAGTTGCATCTGACTTTGTTTTCTTCGCACGGCAGACTTCGTATCTTGCTGAACAGGAAAGACATTTTTCACTCTCACGCGAGGATGTAGCTCTTTTCAATCCCAACACACGCACATGTCCTATTTTTCGCTTCAAACGTGATATGGGATTGACAAGAGCAATTTATAAGAGCATTCCTATACTCATCAAAGACGCTCCTGTAGAATCAAACAATTGGAACATCACCTTTACACGAATGTTTGATATGGCGAACGACTCTCACCTTTTCCGAACGTATGAACAACTACACGCGGATGGTTGGCGGCTCGACGGAAATATGTTTTACAAAGGGAACGAAGTGTGCTTACCTTTATACGAAGGTAAAATGATATGGCTCTTTGATCATCGTTTTGGGACATACGATGGACAGACACAAGCCCAAGCTAATCAAGGGAAACTACCCGAACTTAGCGAACAACAACATGCTGACCCACTTCTCGCCACAATGCCACATTATTGGATACATCAATCTCACTTTCCTCAACTCATGAAGGATAAACGTAAGGCATTGCTTGTCTTCCGAGATATTACAGGAGCAGTAGTATTTAGAACGGCTATATTTAGTATTATTCCTGTTGTGCCTTGTGGACACACTATGCCAGTTGTATCATTTGATGACGAACATACAAAGAAAATATTCTGGCTAGAGTCTCTAGCGGCATCATTTATCTTTGATTATTGTACGCGGCAAAAACTTGGTGGCACACATATGACATTCTCTGTACTTAAACAGCTCCCCGTGTTATCCCCAGACACTT
>Ga0123337_10004082_pt1 | contig 15037 bp, 13 predicted proteins | sample frozenSSSSmetaG_FD_89792 | JGI IMG/M metagenome (GOLD analysis project Ga0123337, IMG submission 89792) | Glacier valley bacterial and archeal communities from Borup Fiord, Nunavut, Canada, to study Microbial Dark Matter (Phase II) -... | ecosystem: Environmental > Aquatic > Freshwater > Ice >... | reverse complement strand
TTTTGCTGGATGAAGTCGAAGCGGGCCTCCGGTCGGTTGCCCATCAGGCGATCGACGGCGGCGGTGGTCTCCGCCCGGTCCTGCTTGACCTTCACCTGCAGAAGCGTGCGGGACTTCTTGTCCATGGTGGTTTCGCGCAGGTGCACGTAGGGCATTTCGCCGAGGCCCTTGAAGCGGGTGACGTCTGGCTTCTTGCCCTTGAATTCGGTGGCGATGATCTCGTCGCGCTGCGCCTCGGTCATGGCGTAGGCGACCTTGGGGCCGTGGTTGATACGGAACAGCGGCGGCAACGCCAGGTAGAGATGGCCACCATCGATGAGCTTGGGCATCTCCTGGAAGAAGAATGTCATCAGAAGCGAGGCGATGTGAGCGCCATCGACGTCGGCGTCGGTCATCAGGATGACCTTGTCATAGCGCAGGTCGTCATCGCGATAGCGGTCGCGGGTGCCGCAGCCGAGCGCCTGGATCAGGTCGGCGATGGCCTGGCTGGCCTGTATCTTGTCGCGCGTGGCGCCGGCGACGTTGAGGATCTTGCCGCGCAACGGCAGGATAGCCTGGCTGACGCGGTCGCGCGCCTGCTTAGCCGAGCCGCCCGCCGAGTCGCCCTCGACGATGAATATCTCGGCGCCCTGCGCCGCGCCCTGCGTGCAGTCGGCGAGCTTGCCGGGGAGGCGGAGCTTTCGCGTCGCCGACTGGCGATCGATCTCCTTCTCCTTCTTGCGCCGGATGCGCTCCTCGGCGCGCTCGATCGACCAGTCGAGCAGTTTTGTGGCTTGATTGGGCGAAGCGGCGAGCCAGTGGTCGAAGGCGTCGCTCAGCGCCTTATCGACGATGCGCGTGGCCTCTGGCGAGCTGAGCTTGTCCTTGGTCTGGCCGACGAATTCGGGCTCGCGGATGAACACCGACATCATGGCCGAACACTGGACGAAGACGTCTTCGGCGGTGATCTGCGCGGCGCGCTTGTTGCCGGAGAGTTCGGCATAATTGCGCAGGCCGCGCAGCAGCGCGACGCGGACGCCCTGTTCGTGCGTGCCACCATCGGCGGTGGGCACGGTGTTGCAGTAAGAGCTGAGGAAGCCGTCGCCGAGGCACCAGGCGATCGCCCATTCGACGGCGCCATGCGTGCCGGGCTTGCCGGTGATGCCCGAGAAAATCTCATCGACGATGCGCGGCTCACCCTCGATGCGGTTGGCGAGGAAATCCTTGAGGCCGCCGGGGAAGTGGAAGCTGGCCTTGGCGGGCACGTCGCTGGTCGCCAGCGCCTCGTCGCAGCTCCAGCGGATTTCGACGCCGCCGAAGAGGTATGCCTTGGAGCGCGCCATCTTGAACAGGCGGGCGGCGGAGAACCTGTGCTCGCCGAAGATTTCCGGATCTGGATGGAAGCGCTGCTGCGTGCCGCGGCGGTTCTGCACCTTGCCGAGTTTCTCAACACCGCCCAGCGGTTTGCCGCGGGAGAAGCTCTGGCGAAACAGTTGCTGGTCGCGAGCCACCTCGGTGATGAGGGAATCCGACAGCGCGTTGACCACCGACACGCCGACGCCGTGCAGGCCGCCCGAGGTCTCGTAGGCCTTGCCGTCGAACTTGCCGCCGGCATGCAGCCGCGTCATGACGATCTCGAGGGTCGAGACGCCCGGGAATTTCGGGTGGTTCTCGACCGGGATGCCGCGGCCGTTGTCGGCGACGGTGAGGAAACCGTCCTCGCCCAGGTGCACCTCGATGCGGTTGGCGTGGCCGGCGATCGCCTCGTCCATCGAGTTGTCGATGACTTCGGCGAACAGGTGGTGCAGCGCGTTGGCGTCGGTGCCGCCAATATACATGCCGGGACGACGGCGCACCGGCTCAAGACCTTCCAGCACCTCGATGTCGGCGGCCGAGTAGGTATGGGCGACGGTGTTCGGCGCAGGGGCGGGCGCGGCCTTGGGGGCCACGGGCTCCGGCTTGCTGCGACGCGGCTCGGGTGCTGCGTCGTCGGGGCCGCCGAACAGGTCTTCGATCGCCATGAAACCTCCGTGTGGGGCGCACGAATCGCGCCCCAAAAGCTACCACGAGTTGAGCCTGGGTGAGTTCAGAGCGGAGATAGGGCGTGGGTACGGGCGCGTCAATCTGGTGAACAAGATATGAACGGCGGATTGGGGTCCCGTTCAATGCCGCGGCATCATAAGCCGCGTCGAGGTTGCAGGGCGTCCAGGCTTGTTCCAGTAGACAGTGTCCGGGATGGATGCCCGGCAACCTCACCACGCCCGTGCCTTTCCGGGGCCGGGACCTTGCTCCCACGACGCCCGAAGCTGAACGCAAGATGAACGGACGCTTCCGCGCACGTTAAGATTCGCGCCGATATGTTGGATCTCAAGCTAGTGGACCTGGCACCATCTAGACCCCACGGAGACTATCAATGACCCTCAATCTTTCGACGCTGAAGAAATCCGGCCGCGCTGCCCTGGTTGCCCTTGCGATGGGCGCTGTCAGCATGACCGCGATGCCGGTCCAGGCAGCGAGCCAGCCCTCGTTCAACTTCCAGCTCGGCATCGGCAACGATGGCGGCGTGATGGGCTTCGAGCTCAACAACAAGAGCAAGAAGGGCTACTTCCCGATCAAGAAGTGCCTCACCAATCGCCAGGTCGAGAACGGCCTTGAGTGGTATGGCTTCGATGACGCCGACGTCGTCCGGAAGCTGAGCAACTCCAAGGTCCTGGTGGTCGCTGAGTGGCACAACAAGTACTACTCGATGACCGTGAACAAGTGCACCGGCGAAGTGTACAACGTGAGGAAGCTCCGCCGCGGCTACGACTTCTACGACGGCCCGAAGAAGGGCCCGCAGGGCGGCTTCGGCTTCGAGAAGGACGGCTTCTCCTTCCAGTTCGGCATCAACTAACCAGATCGGCGGGAGCCGGGCTCCCTGCCGGAACGTTATCGGTCCCGGCCTCGAAAGAGGCCGGGATTTTGCTTTCGAGGGCACCACCAAAGGAGACTGAACAATGAAGATCACGTCCATCTTCCGGGCCGGCATGCTTGGCTTGGCTCTCGCGGCCGCTACGGTGCCTGCACAGGCGGCGAGCGTGCAGTTCCATTTCGGCATCGGCGAGGGCTTCGGGTTCCACCGGCCGCTGATCTGCGTCGAGCTCACCGACCGGCAACTGCGCAACGCGGTGCGAGACCAGGGCTACAGGAACATCTACCTCAACGTGCGCGACGACCGCCGCATCCAGGTGCGGGCGACCAAGGGCGAGTGGGTATACCTGCTGAGAGTTTCCACCTGCACCGGTGCAATTCTCAATCGTGATCGCCTGCGCCGCGCCTGACAATTATTCAATAATTTCAACGCGCTCGGCTGCCTCACGCGGTCGAGCGCGTCCTTTTGGGGCAGACGATTCAGACTTCGTTCGCTTTGTCTCAGCACTTTTTTAAGCGGGGCCACGTAACCTCACGGACATACGGTTTTGAGTTTGGAGTAGCCGTATGCGTGTCACGAAGGGCCTTGCGTATTCTGGGGTTCAGGGGGCGCGCCACCAAGACGGGTGGTTGCAAGCCGGGTTGAAAAGTTCTGCGTACCGGCTTGCCCATCTCGTCCTGCCGCGCTCGGTCTATGTGACCATGGTGGCGGCGTTATTCTATCTCGCGTGATATCTGCGACGACTTGCGACGACTTGCGACGCTTCGGCGTCGCGGCTATAAGCGCCTTCGTCCGCAACACCAGCATCAGGGAGGTCGGCGTGGGATTTCGTTACGATACGCACCGCAGCCGTGGCCCTGTTGGTGCCCTGCAGCTTTCGTTGCAGGGCTGACCGAGCGGGTCCGGACGACATTTCGTTCTTCACCTAGGTCTGCCCGTACCGGCTTGGCGCTTTGCGCAAGCCTTACGTTTTCTAGACCAGTGAGAATGAAATGGGCTCGATCAGCCTCCAGAACCTTTCCATCATTGCCGGCGTGCAGCTGTTCCGCGACCTCAACGTCGTGATCGCCGATGGTGACCGTGTCGGCCTCATCGCCGGCAACGGCCTCGGCAAGACGACCTTGCTGCGCATCATCGCCGGGCTCACGGAAGCGACCAGCGGCGAGGTGGTGCGCTCGCGCGGACTGCGTCTTGGCTATGTCGAGCAGGATGTTTCCAAGGGCCTGATGGGTCTTTCCATGCGCGACGCGGTGCTCGAGGCTCTGCCCGCGGCTGACCGCGAGGCCGACGCCTGGAAGGCCGACGTGGCCCTCGATGGGTTCGACACCCCATGGGAGATGCGCGACCGGTTAGTTAGCGCACTTTCGGGCGGATGGCAGCGGCTCATGCTGATCGCGCGGGTCTGGGTCAGCGACCCCGATGCGCTGCTGATGGATGAGCCGACCAACCACCTCGACCTCGCCAAGATTTTCCGGCTCGAGCAGTGGCTCAACCGCGAGGCGCGCACCGTGCCGCTGCTGGTAGCGAGCCACGACCGCGACTTCCTCGATGCGGTGACCAACCGGACGCTGTTCCTGCGCCCCGGCACCTCGCGCTACTTCCCGCTGAGCTACACCGCGGCGCGGGCCGAAATCGAGCGGGAGGACGAGGCGCAAGTGGCGCAGAACGAGCGCGACCTCAAGGAAGCGGGCAAACTCAGGAAGCAGGCGGCCAAGCTCAAGAATATCGGCATCAACTCGGGCAGCGACTTGCTCATCGTCAAGACCAAGCAACTCAAGGAGCGTGCGGCCAAGATCGAGGAGCGAGTGGTCGAGACGCACAAGGAACGGTCGGGCGAGATCCGGCTGTCGAACCGCGGCACACATGCCAAGCTTCTGGTCGGGATCGAGAACGTCACGGTGGCGACCCCGGTGGGAACGCCGCTGTTCCGGATCGAGAAGCTCCATATTTTCCAGGGCGACCGCATCGTGCTGTTGGGGCGCAACGGCACCGGCAAGTCGCAGTTCGTGAAGCTGCTCGACCGGGCCATCGCTGGCGGCGGCGTCGATGGCATCAAGGTCACGCCATCGGTGGTGCTGGGCTACACAGACCAGGACATGAGCCAGTTGCCGAACAATGAGTCGCCCGAGGCGTTCATCGGCACGCGGTTCAAGCTGCCGGACGCGCGGGTGCGGAGCCTGCTCGCCGCCGCCGGGTTTGCGATCGAGAAGCAGGGCCGGCCGATGACGGAACTGAGCTTCGGGCAGCGGGCGCGGGTTGGTCTGCTGGCGCTGCGGCTGACCGAGCCCAACTTCTACCTGATGGACGAGCCCACCAACCACGTCGATATCCCGGGCCGCGAGACGCTCGAAAGCGAAATCCTCGACCATGATGCGACGGGCGTCCTGGTGTCGCACGACCGGAGTTTCGTGCGGAACGTCGGCAACCGCTACCTGCTGATCGACGGCAAGCGGTTGAAGCCGGTGGAGGGGCCAGAAGAGTTCTTCGAAGAAATGGCGCTGGGCGACGAATAGTTCGGCGCACGAACCGCGTGGCGGCGGTCGAAATCGACTGCCGCTGTGTGGTGTTCTCACAGTCGAATGCAATATGACGCTTATGACTTGCCTTATCAGATGATTTACTTGGATGGCCCTATGTTCGCCTCGGGGAATGTAGGGAACAGTATCATGGATACGCCTGTGCTGAATGGCGCCAGCGCGTTGAAGGCGCTGGAACGGCGCAGCGAAGTCCGTTTCGAAGGCGGACTCAAGGCCGGCTTCACGGTGCCGGATGTGCGCGGCGTGCGCGTCGTGCCCTGTACGATCGTGAGCCTCTCGGCTTCGGCGATGCGTATCGGCTCTGACGAAGTGGCCGGGCTGGGACAGGCGACGTGGGTCGATATCGACGGTTTCGGGCCGGTACGCGCCAGCGTCGAGACGGTGCGGCACGATGGCTTCATCTGCCAGAACCTGTTGAACGAGCCGGCGCGCAAGCGGCTGGGCATCTGGGTGGCCTGGATGGCGCGGAGCCATGGACGGCAGGAGCGCGACAAGCGCGTGTTCATGCGCAGCCGACCGTATGACAGCCGGACGACCCTTGCGTTCGAGGATGGCGAGATGGTCGCGGTGATGCTCAAGGATGTGTCGCAGTCGGGCGCGGCGGTGATGAGCGAGTTTACCGCGGCACCGGGAACACCGGTGATGGTGGGGCGGGTGGCTGGGCGGGTGAGCCGGGCGTTCGCCGGCGGCTTCGCGGTGGAATTCGACCGCGTGCTGGAGGCGGTCGAGGCCGACCGGCTGGTCAGCGGTTACCAGATCAAAGCGCTACCGCTGACCAGCACCGGCTGAGTTCCGGTGCCGGGGGCGTTTGTTGAGGCCTATGGCTTTTCCCGCGTCAGCACGTGCGCCGGGCCGACGATATCGAGCCGCACCACGGCACCCACCTTCGGAGCGCTGAGCGACGAGGTTTCGACGGTGAGGCTCTTGCCGTCTCCCGACTCGTCGGGGCGCCACATCGCCTCGACGACCAACCGGCAGCGGGCGCCGTGGAAGGACTGGCTGAGCACGCGGCCGGTTGGCCCGTTGGTGCTGGCTGCGCTGTCGAGTGCCGTGACGGCAATTTGCTCGGTGCGCAGCATGATGGTGGCACGGCCGTAGGCGCCCACCGCGTTGGTCTCGATGGGACCGAAGATGCTCAGCGCCCGGCCGTCCTCCATCTCGGCGTCGATGATCAGCGCGTCGCCGAGGAAGCGGGCGGTCAGCGCGTCGGCGGGCTCGCGGTAGAGCATCTCGGGCGTGCCGGCCTGGATCAGCGCGCCGTCGCGCATGATGGCGAGGTGGTCGGCGAAGCTCAGGGCCTCGGCGCGATCGTGGGTGACGAGGATCGAGGCGATGCCGGCCGCCCGGAGTGCCTCGCCGACCATGTCGCGCATGGCTTCGCGGAGCCCGGCGTCGAGGGCAGAAAAGGGCTCGTCGAGCAGCATCAGCTTAGGCTTTCGCGCCAGCGCACGCGCCAGCGCGACCCGCTGTTGCTGGCCACCGGACAGCTCGTGCGGACGGCGGTCGCGCATGGTGGCGGGGAGGCCGACAAGGTCCATCAATTCGGTGACGCGGACGCGGCGCGTCGGGTCAGAGCGCTCGAGGCCGAACCCGATATTCTCGGCGATCGACAGATGCGGGAAGAGAGCGCCTTCCTGCGCGACGTAACCGATGCCGCGGCGGTGCGCAGGGATGCGCGTCAGGTCCTGACCCTCAAGCAGCACCTGGCCGCTGTCGGGGGTCTCGAAGCCGGCGATGATGCGAAGCAGCGTGGTCTTGCCCGAGCCGGACGGACCGACGATGGCGGTGCGGCTCTTCGCAGGGACGGCGAGGTTCACGTCGCCCAAGGCGAGGTGGTCGCCAAAGCGCTTGGTGACGGACTTCAGTTCGAGCAGGGTCATTTGGCCACCCGGTCGGCTTCGAGCCGGAGCAGCAGGACGAGGGGCAAAGAGAGGAGCACCATCAGCAGGGCATAGGGCGCGGCGGAGGAAAAGTCGAGTTCGGCCGTGTGGGCCCAGAAGCGGGTGGCGAGGGTGCGGACGCCGTTGGGGGCCAGCATCAGCGTGCCGGTCAACTCGTTGCCGATGCCCAGCGCCACCAGTGCCGCGGCCGCGAAGACGCCAGGGGCGGCGAGGCGAACGGTGGTCTGCCAGACCGCGATGAGGGGCGGCTTGCCGAGGCTCTGCGCGGCGCGTTCGAGTTCGACCGGCGCCTGGGCGATCGAGGCGCGGAGACCGACCATGGCGCGGGGCAGGAACATCAGCAGGTACGCCAGCAGCAGCGTCGCCAGTGTCTGGTAGAGCGGCAGCGCCACCCGCACCGTGATGGTGACGAGCGCGAGCGCCACGATGACGCCGGGCAGGGCGCCGACATAGTAGTGCGACGCTTCGATGAGGCGGGAGAGACGGCTCGGCACGCGCACCGACAGCCACGCCGCGGGCAGGGCGGCCACGATAGCGATGGCGGCCCCGGCGAGGGACAGGAAGGCGGTCTGGCCCAGTGCCGGCAGGATGCTGTCGAACCTCCAGATGCTCGCGCCGCCCAGCACCAGCCAACGGGTGAGGGTATAGAGCGGTACGCCGATCGAGAACAGCACCACGGCCGCGACAAGCAGTTGCGAGGGCAACGCCCAGCGGCCGAGCGGCCAGCGCGTGGTGGAACGGGCGGCACCACCGCCGATGCGGGCATAGCGCGCATCGCCACGGATGAACGACTCGAGTCCCAGCAGGGCAAAGCAGAGCAGCACCAGCACGCCGCCCAGCAGGTTCGCCGCCGGGCCGTTGAACACCGACTGGAACTGGTCGACGATGGCGGTCGCGAACGTGTCGTAACGCATCAGCACGTAGAGCCCGTACTCGGCTAGGAGATGCAGACCGATCAGCAACGCGCCGCCGCAGATAGCGAGGCGGAGTTGCGGCAGGATGACGTGGAAGAAGATGGCGGCGGGCGCCTTTCCGAGTGACGCGGCGGTTTCCTCGAGCGCCGGGTCGAGGCGGCGCAGTTGCGCGGCGACCGGCAGGTAGAGGAACGGGAAATAGGCGAGGATCGACACCAGCACCGCGCCCGAGAGCCCGTACAGCGATGGCGCCACCGTGTTCCAGGCGTAGGACTGGACGAAAGCGGGGACGGCGAGCGGCGCCACCAGCAGCCAGCTCCAGGTCCGGCGCAGCGGCAGGTTCGTCCGTTCGGTCAACCACGCGAGGCCGACCGACAGGACGATAGCGATCGGCAGCGTCACGGCCACGAGCACGAAGGTGTTGACGATGAGCTCACCGACCTTGGGGCGGAACACCAGCGAAGCCACCGTGTCCCAGCCGCTGTCGATTGCGATCCAGGCGATGAAGCCGAGCGGGATGAGGCTCAGCAGCGCGACGGACGCGGCGACGGAAGTCACCACCAGGTGGCGGGGCTTTAGCCGATGCTCGGGAGCGGCGCGGGGCACGACGGCGGTGGGCGACAGGCTCATGGCCCGCTTTCTTCACGATACGTGGACCCGCCGGGGCCGAAGCTCCGGCGGGTTAAACTTGATAGGCCTTATCAGAGAAGGCCGGCGGCCGTCATCAGTTCAGTGACCTTGGCGTTGTCGAGGCTCGACTGATCGACCACCGGTGCCTGCAGGTCGGCGATCGGCGGCAGCGCCGCGTTGGCCGCTTCGTTGACGCCGATGGCGTACTCGAACGACGTGCCCTCGCGCAGCACCTTCTGGCCGCCCGGGCCGGTGACGAATTTCAGGAACTTCATCGCGTCTTCCTTGTGCGCGGAGGACTTCAGCACGCCGCCGCCCGAGACGGAGACAAAGGCACCCGGGTCCTGGTTCTTGAAAAAGTGCAGGTCGATGCTGCCGCTCGACTCCTTGGTGCCGGCCTGGTCGCCGTAGAAGTAGTAGTGGTAGATCAGCGCGCCCTCGACTTCGCCCTTGTTGGCCGAGGCCATGGCGGTGCGATTGCCGCGGACGATCACCGCGTTGTCCTTCATCGCCTTGAGCCAGGCGAGGGTCGCGTCTTCACCCTTGAGCTGCAGATAGGCGCCGACGATGGCCTGGAAATCCGCGCCCGACGGCGAAGCGGCCCAGCGGCCCTTCCATTCGGGCTTGGCCAGGTCGTCCATGCTCTTGGGCAGGGTGTCGGCGTTCAGCTTGTCCTTGTTGTAGGCGAACACGGTGGAGCGGGCGGCGATGCCGGTCCAGTCGCCGTTGGCCGCCCGGAACTCCGCGGGAATCTGGTCGAGGATATCGGCGGGCAGCGGCTCGAACAGCCGGGCCTTGTCGACCAGCACCATGGCGGGCGAGTTCTCGGTGAGGAACACGTCGGCCGGCGAGTTGGCGCCCTCCTGCAGGATCTGGTTGCCAACCTCGAGGTCGGAGCCCTGGCGGATGGTCACCGGAATGCCGGTCTCGGCGGTGAAAGCGTCAGCCCATTCCTGCGTCAGCGATTCGTGCTGGGCGTTGTAGACGGTGATGCCGGCATCCTGCGCCAGGGCGGACGCTGACAGCACGGCGAACGCGATGCCGGCGGCCAGCCCTCGGGAAAGCACGGAAACGGAAAACTTCATGGTTTGCCTCAGTTGCGGTCCGTCGAAAGGGGAACGAACGGGCGCAGATAAGATAATGTGACGCCACCAGTCAACTTAACTCACGCCAGATTGAGAAAGCCGGCCCCGGTCTCGAACAAGGCGAAAGCGGACGTTTGCGGCCGAATCGGGTGTTTTCGGACTGCGGGCTACGCCTTCGCCCCCGGCAGCAGTCCGCGCACCGCCTTCCAGGCGGGGACAATCACCCGCGTCGCGATGGGGATCAGCACGATGCCGAGCAGCAGGCCAAGGATGCCGTCGCCGGCGATGGTGACGAGTTCGGCGCCAAGCGGCCCGATAGCCTCCTCCGCCGGGTGGGCAATTGCTTCGATGAAGTGCTCCACCTGCGGCAGGCCCAACTCGGCAAGGCCGTGGATGAAGATGCCGCCACCGACCCAGATCATCGCCGCGGTGCCGACGACGCTCAGCAGGCGCATGATCCAGGGCATGGCGACGAGGATGCCGCGGCCGGTGGCGCGGCCGGCCCCTGTCTTCGCCTTGCGGGCCATGGCGAGGCCGATGTCGTCGGCTTTAACGATCAGCGCGACGGCGCCATAGACCAGCAGCGTGATGCCGATGCCGACGACCGCGAGCACGGCGGCCTTCTCCCAGAACGGCATCTCCTCGGGCAGCGTGCCCAGCGCGATGGTCATGATCTCGGCCGAGAGGATGAAATCGGTCTGGATGGCGCCGTTGATCCGCTCCGCCTCGAGCTTGGCGGGATCGTTGGCGGCGGGTTCGATGTCGTGGGCCTCGGCATGCGCCTGGTGCGGGAACACCGCCTCGAACACCTTCTCGGCACCCTCGAAGCAAAGGTAAGCGCCGCCGATGGCGAGCAGTGGGGTGATCACCCACGGAGCGAAGAAGCTGAGCGCCAACGCGGCCGGCAGCAGGATCAGCAGCTTGTTACGCACCGAACCCGCCGCGATGCGCCACACGATCGGCAGTTCGCGGTCGGCGGTGAAGCCGGTCACGTAGTTGGGCGTCACCGCCGTATCATCGATCACCGCGCCGGCGGCCTTGAGCCCGGCCTTGGCCGCCTGGCCCGCGACATCGTCGATCGAGGCCGCCGCCACCTTGGCGAGGGCGGTGACGTCGTCGAGAAGGCCGAGTAGTCCGATGCTCACGGGCGGAATCCTTGTTGCGCGTGGTGAGGTTGCGCGAAAGCGCCGGGCGGCTCAAGCTCGCATTGGGAGAACAAACCTGTGGCATATGGTGCGCTGATCGGCGAGGGCAAAGTCGCGGAGGTGTTCGAGTTCAGCGAGGGAAGGGTGCTGAAGCTCTATCGCGCTGGGCAGCCGAAATCCGACGCGGTGCGCGAGGTCGAAGTGCTTGGCGTCGTCGCCCGGGGTGGCGTCCGGGCGCCGCGGGCCTATGGGGTCGAGGCGTTCGACGGGCGTTGGGGCGTGGTGATGGACCGCATCGGCGGCCGCCCCTTCGCCGAGGTGATGCTGACCAACCCCGCCGGCGCCGGGCCGTGTTTCGCCGCTATGGCGCGGCTGCAGGCCGGGCTGCATTCGGCATCTGGCCTTGGGCTGACGCCGCTCAAGGCACGGCTCGGCGAAAAGCTCCGCCGGGCGCCGGGGCTGTCCGATCCGGTAAAGTTGCGGTTGTGCGATCGGCTGGCATCGCTGCCCGACGGCGACCGGGTGCTGCACGGTGACTTCCACCCGTACAACATCCTCGGCACGCTCGATGACGCGGTGATCGTCGACTGGCTCGACGCCACCTCCGGTCCGCCCGCTGCCGATATCTGCCGGAGTTGGCTGTTGCTACAGACCGCGTCGCCGGACATGGCCGAAGCCAGCCTCGCGGCCTGTCTCGCGCTGGGACAGGTGACGCGCGACGAGGTCTTCGCCTGGCTCCCGGTCAACGCCGCCGCGCGCCTCTGTGAGAACGTGCCCGAAGAAGCCGACGCGCTGAGGGCGATGGCCGAAACCGGCTGAAACCGCTAGTGCTGCCCGCCGAAGCAGCAAGTGAGGCAGAATGCTCCCCTGGGTTGAGCTTGGCCGGGCGAAGGTCCCCGGTGGCGGCGAGTTCCGTCTGATGCAGCGCGGGCAGGAGTTCACCATCTTTGCCGGCACCATCGGGCTGATGTCGTCCCGCCAGTCGGGCTCGGAAGAAGCGATGGCCAAGATCGCCGCGGAACGTGTTGGTGGGAAGCCGAAGGCACGCATCCTCATCGGAGGCCTCGGCATGGGTTTTACCCTGCGCCGCGGCTTGGCGGATTTCCGCCCGGACGCCGAAATTGTCGTCGCCGAACTGGTGCCGGAGATCGCTGGCGCTTGGGCTCGCGGTCCCCTGGCAGAAGTTCATGGCCCAAGCCTCGACGATCCGCGACTTTCGCTGCGGGTCGGCGACGTCGGAGCGGTGATGGCGGGCGACAAGTTCGACGCCATCCTGCTCGACGTCGACAACGGCCCCGAGGGCCTGTCCCGGCCCGGCAACGACGCCCTCTACAGCCATTCCGGCATCGCCAGGGCGAAGGCGGCCCTGAAACCGGGCGGCATGCTGGCCGTCTGGTCTGTGGCGCCCGATCCACACTTCACCAAGCGCCTCCAGCAATCCGGCATGAGGGTCGAGGAGTTGAAGGCACGCGCCCACGGCGGCAGGGGCGCCCGGCATGTCATCTGGGTGGCGACGAAGGACTGAAAAAGAAAGGGCCCAGTTGGGCCCTTTCAATTTCCGTCGATCTGTCAGCCGTTTAGGCCGAGTAGTACATTTCGTATTCGACCGGGTGCGGGGTGTGCTCGAACTTGATGACTTCCGTCATCTTCAGTTCGATGTAGGCGTCGATCTGGTCGTTCTCGAACACGCCACCGGCGAGCAGGTACTCGCGGTCCTTGTCGAGGTTCTCGAGCGCTTCGCGGAGCGAGCCGCAAACGGTCGGGATCAGCTTCAGTTCTTCCTTCGGCAGCTCGTACAGATCCTTGTCCATCGGGTCGCCCGGGTGGATCTTGTTCTTGATGCCGTCGAGGCCAGCCATCAGCATGGCAGCGAAGCCGAGATAGGGGTTGGCCAGCGGATCGGGGAAGCGCACTTCGACGCGCTTCGACTTCGGCGAGATGCCATGCGGGATACGGCAGGAGGCCGAGCGGTTGCGCGCCGAGTAGGCGAGCAGCACGGGGGCCTCGAAGCCGGGGACCAGGCGCTTGTAGGAGTTGGTGGTCGGGTTGGTGAAGGCGTTGATCGACTTGGCATGCTTGATGATGCCGCCGATGTAGTACAGCGCGTCCATCGACAGGCCGGCATACTGGTCGCCAGCGAAGGTGTTCTTGCCGTCCTTCCAGATCGACTGGTGGCAGTGCATGCCCGAGCCGTTATCGCCGTAGACGGGCTTGGGCATGAAGGTCACGGTCTTACCGTAGGCCTGCGCAACCTGCTGGATCACGTACTTGTAGATCTGCACCGAGTCGGCGGCCTTGATGATCGGGCAGTACTTGATGCCGAGCTCATGCTGGGCCGAGGCCACTTCATGGTGGTGCTTTTCGATCGGCACGCCCATGGCGCCCATCGCCGCCAGCATCTCGCCGCGCATATCCTGGGCGGTGTCGAGCGGCGGGACCGGGAAATAGCCCTTCTTGAGCGCGATGTGGTGTCCGTTATTGCCGCTCTCGTACTCGGTGTCGTTGTTGGTCGGCAGTTCGGTCGAGTCGACCGAGAAGCCCACCTTGTAGGTGGTGTTCGAATAGCGGACGTCGTCGAAGATGAAAAATTCGGGCTCGGGGCCGAAATAGACCGAATCGCCGATCCCCAGCTCTTTCACATACGCTTCGGCCTTCTTGGCCGTGGTGCGCGGGTCGCGGGAGTAGGGCTGGTAGGTCAGCGGCTCGAGAATGTCGCAGTTCAGCACCAGCGTCGAGGCGCCGAAGAACGGGTCCATGTAGGCCGAGTCCGGATCGGGCATCAGCACCATGTCGGACTCGTTGATCGCCTTCCAGCCGGCGATCGAGGAGCCGTCGAACATCGTGCCTTCCTCGAAGATGTCTTCGTCGATCATGGTCTGATCGAAGGTCACGTGCTGCAGCTTGCCGCGCATGTCGGTGAAGCGCAGGTCGACGTACTTGATGTCCTCATCCTTGATGCGCTTAAGGATGTCAGCTCCAGTGGTCATTCAGTTCCCCTGTCAAAAGTCTGGGTTTGATTTAGGCTTTGGCGAGGCGCGTTTAGGGCGCCCCTAGAGCGCGTCGTCGCCGAATTCGCCGGTGCGGATGCGGATGGCCTGCTCGATCGTGTAGACGAAGATCTTGCCGTCGCCGATGCGGCCGGTCTGGGCCGCGGTGCGGATCGCTTCGATGGCTTTTTCGGCGAGATCGTCGGGGCAAACCACCTCGACCTTCACCTTGGGCAGGAAATCGACCACGTATTCGGCGCCGCGATAGAGCTCGGTATGGCCTTTTTGCCGGCCGAACCCCTTGGCCTCCGTGACGGTGATGCCCTGCAGACCAACTTCCTGCAGTGCTTCCTTCACTTCGTCGAGTTTGAACGGCTTTACGATAGCCTCGATCTTTTTCATTCAGGCCTCCACTCTGGCACCGGTCAGTGCCGCCGGGGAGTATGCAGGGGACGTGCCAGCGGTGCAAATGGGCAAAAAGTGATGTGGAGTCAGCCTTCTAGCAGCGCTGCAGTTCGTATCGGCCGAGTCAGGGTTCCATGCGTGTGATGAAATTGTAGGCAAAATGGCGCAAGCTTGGGCACGTGCTAGACTAGGATTGCGCGCTTGATAAGCAGCGGCCTCAATGGACGGGCACTGCGCCGAGCCTCGGCGGAGCACCTCCCGTAGCAAACCGCCCTTTGACCTTCCCCGTTTCTTGCCATATATGCACGCGACCCCCGGCCGGCGGGGTGCCTTGCGGGTGTGGCGGAACTGGTAGACGCACTGGATTTAGGTTCCAGCGCCGCAAGGCGTGGAGGTTCGAGCCCTCTCACCCGCACCAATTCCGCGGTATCCCCGGCCAAACACGAATTTTGAGACAACGGGAAACCCAATGCAGGTCACGGAAACCCTCAACGAGGGCCTCAAGCGCAAACTCTCCATGGTCATTCCGGCCGCGGACCTGAG
>Ga0123337_10004080_pt1 | contig 15041 bp, 10 predicted proteins | sample frozenSSSSmetaG_FD_89792 | JGI IMG/M metagenome (GOLD analysis project Ga0123337, IMG submission 89792) | Glacier valley bacterial and archeal communities from Borup Fiord, Nunavut, Canada, to study Microbial Dark Matter (Phase II) -... | ecosystem: Environmental > Aquatic > Freshwater > Ice >... | reverse complement strand
ATCTTAAAACGGGCAGAAGCAGTAGCAGCAGCGATCGCCCCAGCACTGAGGAGTCAATCTAACCCCAAATTAGACGAAGCTGAGGTAATGGTAGAACATAACATTGCCAAAGTCAGCATCGCCGGCGCAGGAATGATTGGGCGTCCCGGTGTAGCTGCAAAGATGTTCGCCACCTTAGCAGCAGCAGGCGTGAACATCCAGATGATTTCCACCAGCGAAGTGAAAGTAAGTTGTGTAGTCGATGCAGCCGAATGCGATCGCGCCGTCATAGCACTCCGCACTGCCTTTGAAATAGAGGCAGGGGAGCAGGGAGCAGGGAGCAGGGGAGAACTCTTAACTCCTAACTCCTCACTCCTAACTCCTCACTCCTCCCCCACTCCTCCGGTTCGCGGCGTTGCCCTCGATTTGAACCAAGCGCGTCTTGCTATTCGCCAATTGCCAGATCGGCCGGGGATGGCGGCAAAACTGTTTGGATTATTAGCGCAGCATAATATTAGTGTTGATATGATTATCCAATCTCAGCGCTGTCGGGTGATTGATGGTGTTCCCAGGCGAGATATTGCCTTTACAGTCTCGCAGCTGGATGGGGAAAGTGCAAAAGAAATGCTTACCCAAGTAGCAGCAGAATTTGGATGGGGTGAAGTTGTTTTAGATAGTGCGATCGCTAAGGTAAGTATTGTCGGTGCAGGGATGGTGGGACAACCAGGTGTTGCTGCTAAAATGTTTGAAGCTTTAGCCCAACAACAAATCAATATTCAAATGATTGCCACCTCAGAAATAAAAATTAGTTGTGTCGTGGCACAAGAGCAAGGTGTTAAGGCTTTGCAAGCTATTCATACTGCTTTTGGGCTTGCTGGTAGCGAGAAATTTGTTGTGCCGGCGTAAAATCTGACTGATTAGGGGCTGCTGCCTCCAGTGATAAATTGAGTCAGCAGCCTACATCATTACATTCCCATGCAGAACATACGAACGAAGAAAGGCTAATCAAGCTAGGTTTTTAGGACTTGTGTGTACACCGTAGCTTTCCTAGTAGGGAAGTTAGGTTTCGCCCTCTTCTTTTCCAGATGACATGAAAACTCAGATTATGGTAAACATATTCTAGACAATACGCTGTAGCAATCCCCGCATTGATATCATTTTGAATTGTTTAATAAATATTTATATCTTAAAATCACCATTAATTAAGCTATAATCAAACAATTTATAATCCTATATTTATATTGATGAATAGTCATTTACTAAATGGACATTATCAAATACTAAAAGTTCTCAAGGATCGTGAAAATGGGAAAACGTATCTAGTTGAAGATGTTAATTTTCCTGGCAGCCAATTTATAGTAAAACAGTTACGTCCTTCTAGTAGCAATCCTCAAACTTTAACAATCCTACGCCGCTTGTTTGCTAGTAAGGCAGTAACTTTAGAAAAATTAGGACAGAAAGACGATAAAATTCAAAAGCTAATTGCTTATTTTGAAGAAAATGAAGAATTCTATATAGTCCAAGAATTCATCTCCGGTAATCCTTTAACTGACGAAATTATCCAAGGACAACCTCTGAGTGAAGACCAAGTAATTACTCTGTTATTAGAAATATTAGAAGTTTTGGTAATTATACATAGCTATGGGGTGATTCATCGGGATATTAAACCAGCAAATATTATTCGCCGGGAATCCGATAAAAAGTTAGTTTTGGTTAATGTTGGTACTTTTAATGAAGCCATTACTAATACAGTTGATAATCTCGAATATATGCCTATAGAACAAGTTAACGGCAACCTTAAATACAACAGTGATATATATGCTTTAGGTATGGTTGCGATCGCAGCACTCAAAGGTTTACCAGCAAACGAAATATCTAATTTGCGAAGTCAGAAAAATCAGCTGACAGGTGAAATCGTTTGGGATAACAAAAATCTAAAAGTTAACAGAAAATTAGCAAAAATTATTAATAGAATGGTGCGTTTTGACTATCGTAAGCGCTACCAGTATGCAACCGAAGTTTTAAATGACCTGAAAAAGTTAATAAATGTTGAGGATGATCAACAAAAACAGCATCAGAAAAAATTATTACTAGTTCTAACGGGAGTAGCTGGCTGTATCATACTTGGTGTTGGAGCGTGGTTTTTGCAGTCGCCAAAACCTGTAAGTGATGCTGAACTAAAATTATATCAAGAAGGAGTAAATAAATATGATGCTGGAAACTATGAAGGAGCAGTTGAAGATTTCAATCAGGCTATTAAATTAGATCCGCAAAACGCTTTGGCTTATAATAAGCGAGGTGATGCTTATTATCGATTAGGAGACTACGAGCAAGCACAAGCAGACTCTAGCCAAGCCCTTTTGCTCAATCCTCAAGATACTAATGCCTATTTTGACCGAGGATTTGCTTTTTCGGAATTACACAAGTACAAAGAAGCGATCGCTGACTATAACCAAGCAATTAAATTAAATTCTAAGAGTGCTTATGCTTACTATGGGCGGGGTTTAGCCCTAGCTCAACTGAAGGATAATAAAGGCGCAATTGGAGATTTTAGCAAAGCGATCGCTCTGAAACCTCGATATACTGAAGCCTACTTGCAGCGAGGGATTCTCCGCCGTCGCCTCAAACTTAGACAAGCGGCAATCCAAGATTTTGATACAGTAATTAAGATTAATCCTAGTGATGCCAAAGCTTATTATCAAAGGGGTTTAACTCAATCTACCAATAAACAAAAATATGTAGCACTTAAAGATTACGCGGAAGCAATTAACATCAATCCCAAATATATAGAAGCCTATCTTAATCGTGGTGATCTTTACAGTGATCTGGGAGATAACCTCGAAGCTACTGAAGATTACAACACTATTTTAAAAATTGATCCTAAATTTATTCCAGCTTATATCCACAGAGCTATTCATCGGTTTTCTTTCGGAAATTATCAAGGCGCTATTGAAGATTACACCGCAGCACTGAAACTAGATCCTAATAATATAGCAGCTTACAACAACCGTGGTAACGCCTATCTGGAACTGGGAAATAAAAAAGCTGCAAATCAAGATTATTCACGAGCGATCGCAATTAATCCTAACAATGCCTTAGCCTACTATAACCGGGGTGTGATTCGCACCAAACAGAAAAATAAACAAGGTGCGATCGCAGATTTCAACAAAGCTGCAAAACTATTTCAACAGCAAGGAGAACAAGATAGTTATCAAGATGCACAGAGAGAAATTGCAATTCTACAAAATAATTCAGCACCAGCACCAACTACTCGCCCTAAGTCGAATAATTACTAATTCATAATGACGCTCTCTACGAGACGTTTTTGGAAATTAAATATGCGTTATTCAAAACCCTAGTAAAGACGTAGCACTGCTACGTCTCTACATTCTTGTTCACACCTATGTCTAATGAACTGTCCCTCTCAATGATTCAGCATCAACGGGTTTGATTAGGTAAGTCTGCAATAGATGCCCAACTATGGAGGCTATCAAGGGTAATTTTTGGCAGAATTTTACAATTGGTGAGCGCTCGCTGTTGTTAATCTCTGCTATTTTCAGATTAAGATTAGAACACTGCTCCAACCGCCGGAAAAACTCTGGGTGATTTGTATTTAAAATCAGGGGAAATGCGCGGGCGGCGGTGTTATTCGTCTCTTCAATGACTTTAGTATTATATTCGTGCGGATCTATCCCAATCGATTGATAAAACGTTGCACGTTCAAATACTGTCAAGGTATGAGTCGCAAAAACAGTCAGCAAAAAGAAACGCACCCACAATCTAGCTCTCCAATTGTTCCATAGTTGAGGTTGCGATCGCAGTAGCGCTTTAAAGAAATCTCCATGTCGATTTTCATCCTGACACCAACTCTCAAACTTGCGGAACAATGGATAAATTTGGTGTTCTGGATGTTTTTCCATGTGGCGATACACCAAGATGTAGCGCCAGTAGCCAATTTTCTCCGATAGGTACACTGTGTAAATAATCCACTCTGGCGGAAAGAAGGTATAAGTGCGATTTTTGGTTAAATAACTTAAGTCAAGGGAAAGATTAAAATCTGCCATTGACTTATTCAAAAATCCCGCATGGCGTGCTTCATCCCGTGCCATAAAATTAAAGGCTTCCGCCAGAATGGGATTACGGTTTTTCAGACGGCGCGATAATTCTTTGAACAGCAGAAATCCCGAAAACTCGGAAGTGCAGGAACGTTCCAAAAAGTCAATAAAAGCGACGCGTGTTTCCCCATCAATGTGATCCCAACACTGTTTAAATTCTTCATCACGGACAAAGTGATCGCGGTTATAGTCTGCTCGTAACTCCTCTACAATTGCCAGTAACTCCGCTTCTTGCGCCGAAATATCCAACTGCGCCGCAGCTTCAAAGTCAGTGGTATAAAATCGGGGTGTTAATAATGTTTCCTGAACAGGCGCTTTTACACCTGACTTCAGCAACTCAGGTTTCGGGGTTTCCAGAGACTTAACCATAAGAATCCTTTCATTTTTTATGCCTTAAAAGTTATATAACCATAAATAGCCTATTGAGGACATCAGTTAAATTATTGAAAGTAAATTGTGAGAAATAAGCTTACTGCCGAAGCTAAACTTTGTGGATAACTTGTAGCTTTAACCTCATACCAAGTTGCCAAAGTTAGTCTTGTTTGGAATCAAGGCCGCTACTGGACTGACTTTTGAGCAAATAATACTATCTATCGCAACTTGGTATCAGACTCCTGGCTCGTCAAACAATAAAAAAATATTAATAAATTAATAGTTATACAAGTATTAATAGTTAAATAATATTAGGAGAAATAAAAATAGTTGCGATCTACATCGGCAGTAGCACTTGCTGGATAGAGTGATGCAGATCGTCTCTAATCTCTAAACTTAAAATAACATCTTTTAGCTGGCACTGGCAGGCATCCTGAGTCAGTGACTGCCCAAAAACCTTGCGCTTAAACATCTTCATCCCCCTCATCCCTCACACATTCATTGGAAAGCAACTCAATGGTTTTTCTATTACCTAGTGTCAAGTTTGATCTGGATCTGATCCAAAAGTACGACACTCGCGCACCGAGATACACCAGTTACCCGCCCGCCACAGAGTTAAGCGAAACATTCACTGAAACTGATTTTAAGGCCGCGATCGCAGCCTCGAATCAACGCAAAACTCCTATGAGTTTATATTTCCACATCCCCTTTTGCCAAAGTGCTTGCTACTTCTGCGGCTGTAATACGGTAATTTCTAACAATAAGAATATTGCTAAACCTTACCTGGAGTATTTAGTTCAAGAGATCAAAAACACCGCAGCTTTAATCGATCCAGACAGAAAAGTGCTGCAAATCCACTGGGGAGGTGGTACTCCTAATTACTTGGATCTTGACCAAGTAGAAGTTTTATGGAAAAATATCAATCGCTATTTCAATATCGATCCACAAGCAGAAATTTCAATTGAAATTAATCCCCGCTATATCGATAAAAACTACATTTTATTTCTGAGGCAGATTGGATTTAACCGCATTAGTTTTGGGATTCAGGATTTTAATCGCCAAGTTCAAGTAGCTGTTAATCGTGTCCAGCCAGAAGAAATGCTATTTGATGTTATGAGTTGGGTAAAAGAAGCTAAGTTTGAAAGTGTGAATGTAGACCTAATTTATGGTTTACCTTATCAAACCCGTGAGACATTTCGGGAGACGCTGAAAAAGACTATTGAGTTAGATCCTGACCGAATTGTTGTGTTTAACTTTGCATATATACCGTGGCTCAAACCGACGCAAAAAAACATTCCTCAAGAGGCGCTACCGCCAGCAGAAGAAAAGTTAGAGATTTTGAAAATGACCATTGAAGAATTGACGAATAACCAATATCTATTTATTGGGATGGATCATTTTGCTAAAACTAATGACGAACTAGCGATCGCTCAACGCAATGGCACTCTCAAACGTAATTTCCAGGGCTACACTACCCACGCTGAGACAGAACTTTTTGGCTTTGGTGCTACATCTATCAGTATGCTAGAAGATGCTTATGCTCAAAACCACAAGGAATTAAAGGATTATTATCAGACACTTGCAGCAGGTGCTTTACCTGTTAGTAAAGGTATCAAACTTACTCAGAATGACATCATCAGACGGGATGTGATTATGGGTATTATGTCTCACTTTCAGTTGCATAAGCAAGACATTGAAAACAAATATCAGATCAATTTTGATCAATATTTCTCTCAGGAACTAGAGGCGTTAAAACCATTAGAAGCGGATGGTCTAGTCAGTTTATCAAAAAATCAGATCCAAATTACAGACATCGGTAGATTACTAGTCAGAAATATTGCCGTCATATTTGATACTCACACAAGAACACGAGAGACAAAATTCTCCCGCGCCATTTGATACCACTTTTGCAAATGTTTGCTAAGTATTATCCCCTCAATCTACCTTGAAAATAACCGTTGAGGGGATTTAACTAATTACTGTCTTCGTAGCGCGAAGGAGTCCACGTAAAGAGCGCGTCATGACGAATTATTTTAACGCATCTCCAAAAAGTTAGATAATATTTTCCATCTTAAGATAGATATAAAAAAACATAGATTGATTAATTTATTAGTCTCTACTTCCATAGCAAAGAATATCTAGACTTATGTATTCAATAATTCCTGATTTATCTGGCAAAACTTTTGTTTAACATTTTTATGCTAGAAATGCCAATTTTCATCCAAATCTTGATGTAAACTTTTTGTCTAACTTTTGGATTTAGCATTTATCCCATCTGGTAGAAAGAATTTGGAATCAGAGTTGATAACTTAGATATAAGTGAGATTGTTGAGGCAGTTATGAGTATTATTGCTTGGGTAGTTTTAGGACTTTTGGCAGGTGCATTCGCTAAAGCTATTTATCCTGGCTATCAAGGCGGTGGAATTCTCTCCACAATGATTTTGGGTATCATTGGTGCTTTCGTCGGTGGAAGTCTGTTTACCTTAGTAGGAACAGGAACTCTGCAAATTACTGCGGTTGGCGTTGGTTTAACTCTTGCTGGTATTTTAGTGGCTGTGCTTGGCGCAATTGTTGCTATTTATCTATGGGGATTAATCAGAAGAAGCAGCAATGCCTAATCGCTGAATGGCAGTTTTTAACACTGACATGAATACTGTATTTTCTCAGTCTTCTAGTTCACCAGTTTGAGAAGCTATCAAACATCAAATTAGCTCTATCTGGAAAATACTAAAAGACAAGCTTACCCTTTGTCTAACATCATAATTTTTGGAAGTGTAAATCTATGTTTTTTCACAAAAAAGAGCCTATTCATGCAGTTAATGTTACTGAAGCAAACCCTCGTTTTGCTCAGTTACTTTTAGAGCAGTTTGGCGGAGCTACTGGCGAACTTAGTGCAGCACTTCAATATTGGGTTCAATCATTCCATGTCGAAAATGCTGGAATTAAAGATATGCTGCAAGACATTGCGATCGAGGAATTCGGCCATTTAGAAATGGTTGGTAAACTCATCGAAGCTCATACCAAAAATGTGGATCAAACAGAGGCTTATAAGAGTACCCTGTTTGCAGTTCGAGGGGCTGGTCCTCATTTTCTAGATAGCCAAGGTAGTGCTTGGACTGCAACTTACTTGAATGAGGGTGGAGATGTAGTGCGTGATTTAAGAGCTAATGTTGCAGCAGAAGCCGGTGCCCGTCAGACTTACGAAGCATTGATTAAGTTGGCAACTGACAAAGGAACCCAAGAGACTTTAGTCCATCTGTTAACACGAGAAATTTCTCATACTCAGATGTTTATGAAAGCTCTAGATTCACTAGGTAAGTTGACAGATCCATTCTTTGGTAATATTAAGCCAGATGAAACTGTTGCTCTCTACTACAACCTATCTACAAACGGTGATGGTAAAGATGAGCGTGGCCCTTGGAATTCTGACCCAACATTCAAATATATTGCTAATCCGCTAGAAACTCACTCCTAATTCTATAGGTTGATTTAGAAGCAAAGAGATAATTGGCAGATTCTTGAAAACTCCCAATTATCCTGTGGGTAAATAGCCCACCTTTTTTAGCAATTATTGGGCTGTTTAGTTACATCTGGTGAACAAAAACATTCCCGACTTATTAGAAAAGTCGGGAATATTAGCTAAGTATTTGGGTATTACACTCAATTGAAAATAGCTATGGCTATACTGAAGAATTCAGAGCGATCGCACTTCAATATCTACCCCGACTTTTCGGAATTCAGCAATTAATTCAACTCAAAATCAGGAGATTTTTTTTGTGATTGTCAACGCTACGCCAAATGGTTGGGAAGTCATTTATCATCGTGCCCATGCTTTATTAGCAGCTGAACTGGCGGGACAATGGCGACGTAAAGATGCTCCTGTAAGGTTATATGAAACCCTAGCTGCAATTTCCCATCACGATGACCTAGAAAAAGAGTGGGAAGAAGATATTCTGACTGAAGCGGGTGTGCCAAAAGACTTCACCCTCAATTCAAATAACGATGTAGGTAGCACTGTCGAGAAATTAGCTGAACTAGCAAACAATGCCCGCTACCGTGGACGGTGGGTGGCTCTATTAATTTCCATGCATATCAGCCGTTTAAATGAGTCAAAACGGGGTCAGGCTCCAGAAATGGACAAGTTTCTGGATGAACAACTTCAAAATCAGCAACATTGGCGCAAAGAACTGGGCATTAAAAAGGAAGATGTTGATGCAGCCTACGCATTTATGCAATGGTGCGATCGCCTTTCTCTGATCCTCTGTCAGCAAGAACTACCTGAGGATGAGCGGTTTTTAGAAATTAGCAAGGGTCCTGAAGGTCAGCGCTATGACATCATGCAGCGCAGTGATAACTTAGTTGTTGTCAAACCCTGGCCTTTCGAGAACGATAAATTCACGGTTAATGTCGAAGCCTGCGATATCTCCCAGGTAAAATTTGAAAGCAGCACCGAATTAACTCAAGCACTACAACAAGCCCCCATCAAGGTATTAGAGTGGACATTCGTTAAGAGTTAGATTACACACTGCTGCAAAAAAGACAAAGGTTAGGACTAGGGCGTGTTTTAAAACTACGACCATAAAAGAAGGGATGCGCCAAGGTTTTCTGGTGCGATCGCTAGCATAGCTGTATAATTTATGGCAAGTTTTTCATATCGGCTAGCAATAGATATTTCAGAAATATTTATGCCCTTTGTTTCATCTCACCAAGGCGACAACATTAATATTCTCTTAAATGCAGGGCATTCAGAAAATCTCAATTATTAAAATAATATAAAGTTGATATATAGCAGTTATCGGTTGAGTGAGGTACAAGAACCCCTCCCCGCAAGCTAGGAGGGGGCTATGATATACCTCATGTGATTAGTAAACGCTATAGGAATCCGGTTTGATTGCTGAAATTATTTGCGTAGGCTGGGAGTGGGGAGTAAGAAAGAAGACTTTTTGAGTATACGGAGTTTTTCAAAAATCAAATATGAGTCCTATATATCCCCCAGTATTATAAACATATTAAACTTATTTAATATGTTCATAACTTTATTAATTAAAAGCTGTGTGATTACATCTATCTAAAAACCAAAAAAGCCACTCCCGCGCCAGAAGGTAAGCAGCAGTGGCTCTCAGAAGCTTGTGTGTAGGGAGTTTTACACCCAGGCTTTCTTTGCTAGAGTAAACATCAAGTTTGACAGTTCGTCTTTTGACAGCGATCGCAACTTAACTTACACTGCCCCACTAGAGGAGTACTGAGCAAAGAAGAAGAGAAAAGAATTTCTTCTTAATTCTTGAAAATCTTTATTCTGACACTCAGGATTCATGACTCAGAACTCAGGACTTTTTTTATGGTAGATTTGTTGCTGATAACAATCCTGGGTTTCCTGGGGAGTTTTGGCCATTGCTTTGGGATGTGTGGCCCCCTAACTGTGGCGTTTTCTCTGTCTCATCAGCCAAAACAGACATCACCTTTAGAAAAGTCCGACACTTGGCAACAGCAATTAAAATTTCATATCCTACTAAACCTGGGGCGGATGTTAAGCTATGCTCTAATCGGTGCTGGCATTGGGGCGCTAGGTTCGGTATTCCTGCAAGGTGGACAGCTAGCGGGTGTTGGCAGCGACTTACGCCGTTGGATGGCAATCATAACTGGCGTAATGCTGATTTGGTTTGGCTTAGGACAAGTAAAACCCGATTTGCTGCCGCGCATTCCCGTATTACATCCCCTATTGCAAGGTAGTTTACACGATCGCCTCAGCACAGGAATGGTTAAGCTTTCCTTAAAAGCCAGATGGTGGACACCAATGCTTTTGGGGATGACTTGGGGTTTAATGCCCTGTGGTTTCCTGTATGCTGCCCAAATTAAAGCTGCTGAAACTGGCAATTTATGGATGGGTGGGGCAACTATGCTGGCTTTTGGCTTGGGAACTCTCCCCACGATGCTAGGCGTAGGCGTTTCCACATCATTGGTAAGTAAAGACAGGCGCAGTCAGTTATTTCGATTAGGCGGTTGGGTGACACTGATTATTGGCGTGATCACCTTGTTGCGGACTGGTGACACAATGGTAGATTACACCGGACACGCCGCCTTAATCTGCTTAATTTTGGCGTTAATTGCGCGTCCCATTAGTGGCTTGTGGGCATCACCACTGCGTTACCGCCGGGGTTTGGGAGTGGGAGCTTTTGTGCTTTCTCTGGTTCACACCGCCCACATGATCGAACACTCATTGCAATGGAATTTTGCCGCCTTTGATTTTATGCCGCCAGAATTTCAGTGGGGTATGGCTGCGGGTGCTGTAGCATTGTTATTAATGTCCCCCGCCGCTTTTACCAGTTGGGAATCATTGCAGAAATCTTTGGGCAAGCGTTGGCGACAGATTCATCTATTGGGTGTGCCAGCCTTGCTCTTGAGTGCCATTCATACTGTGTTGATTGGTTCCCATTACCTGGGTTCCTTGCAATCAACTTGGGGAAATAAATTAGCGGCAGTACTAATGGTAATTATTACGCTCGGTGTCTTGCTAGTACGTTCGCGCTTTTTTTGGTCAAAGTTAGCCGTAGAAAAGTTTTATGTCCCCCCAACCAAATCGCGGTAAATCATCCTTGTTTTTTGGCTCAATCCCAACGAGTCAAAAACAAAGAGATTACCTAAACAAAGGAACAATCAAGTATTTATTATTCCTGAGTTCCTTAGTTATATCAATAACTAATCTTTACCCTGTTGCTGCTCATCAGGTCGAGGTAGCCGCAGATGTCGGCGCCACCCTCCACATTGAACCAAATGATAATCCCAGTGCTGGAGAACCCACCCAAACGTGGTTTGCACTTACCCGCAGAGGTGGAAGGGTGATTCCTCTGTCACAGTGTAATTGTCGGTTGGCTGTTTATGCCAAACCCTATGCAGCCGGAGAGCCACCACTCCTAGAACCAGCGTTAGAACCTGTGGCAGTTGAGCGCTATAAAGGCATCCCAGGTGCAGAAGTTGTTTTTCCCAAGCCAGGAATTTATGAGTTGCAACTAAATGGTAAACCAGTTTCTGGGGCAAGATTCAAACCGTTTAAGTTGAAATTTGAAGTTACTGTGGCAGGTGGCTCTACAGATGATGCACGGAATCGGCGAGATGTCAATGGTGATTTAGGAGAGGGTGAATCTCAAAAATTACCACTTTGGGCGATCGCCCTGCCAATCCTCGGATTTATCGGCATCTTAGTTGTGGTACTGCAAAACATGAGAGGGAGTGGGGAGTAGTTAAGAGTTATGAGCGATGCCCTGAGCCTGCCGTACCACTTCGTGGAAGCAAGCTACGCGCAGCGTCTCGTAGAGAAGGGTGAGGAGTTGAGAGTTATGAATTCAAGACTTAACTATTTTAGATTTTGAATTTTGGATTGAAGGAAAAATCTAAAATTTACTAACTCCAAACTCCTCTACAGACGCGATTAATCGCGTCTCTCCAAACTTTTATTTATGTCGCTTTTGATGCCACTGCCACGCATGAGCAACAATATCTTGGATAGATGGATACTGAGGTTGCCAGCCTAAGATTGTTCTGGCTTGATCGCTGGTGCCAATCAAAATTGGAGGATCGCCAGGACGGCGATCGCGTTCTTCTACTGCTATCGAAACTCCTGTTACCTGTTCGGCTGCTGCAATTACTTCTCTGACAGAAAAGCCACTGCCATTACCTAAATTAAAAACTTCACTATCCCCACCTTTTAATAAATATTCCAATCCCAAAATATGGGCATCTGCTAAGTCATTAACATGAATATAATCGCGAATACAAGTACCATCGGGTGTAGGGTAATCTGTGCCGAAAATTGAGATAGATTTTCGTTTGCCTAAAGCTGTCATTAGCACCAAGGGAATTAAATGGGTTTCTGGGTTGTGATCTTCGCCCAGTAAGCCACTGGGATTAGCACCAGCAGCATTAAAATAACGGAAACGCACTGATTGCAAACCGTAAGCAACATCAAAATCAGAGAGAATCCGCTCTACCATCAGCTTTGTAGCGCCATAGGGATTAATCGGATTTTGGGGATGGGTTTCTGGAATGGGTACAAATTCTGGTACACCGTAGGTAGCACAGGTAGAAGAAAAGACAAATTTCTTCACAGATGCCGTCAGCATTGCTTCTAACAGGGTCAAAGTACCAACAACGTTATTGCGGTAATATTTGGCAGGGTCAGTCACCGATTCTCCCACGTAGGCATAGGCAGAAAAGTGCATCACAGCTGCAATATCGCGGGTTTTAAAGAGGTGATCGAGCAAGGCGCGATCGCTTGTATCCCCTACTATCAGTTCTACCTGTAAAACCTTTTCTACCAAGTCACGATGCCCATAGACTAGATTATCAAGTATGACAACGTTATAACCCGCCTGCTTCAAAGCAAGCACCGTATGAGAACCAATATATCCAGCTCCCCCCGTTACCAAAATGGTAGGCTTTCCAGGCGACATAGTTTTTCCTTTTGAGTGGCTTACTCAATTAATTTAGTTTACCAGTGCCATATTACTCTTGTGGAAAATTATAAATAATAGACGCAGTGTCAAAAAATTGCACTAGAATCACTACGACGGTAGTCTTTGGGTGTGAGGTTTGAGATATTTTAAGTCAAACAGTGCGATTACAATTTGACAATAAAATAAATCCATTTCCCGAAACCTCTAGCTTGACCCTTACGGGTGACGCTCCTAGCGTCGCTAACGCTAAGAAGTCGCTAGTTGTTTTATGCAGGGAAACCATGCGCGGCTGTTCCTCCTGGGGAGCCACTGCGTTGCGAGGGTTCCCAAAGTTGAAGCAGGTGGCGTGGAAACCCTTATATAAGGTGGACTGCCTCACCACCACACTGGCTCACTGCACCAGAAAATTTGAGAGTTAATCTATGTTTCTATTGTTAAGCCGGGTACTGCTGTGGCTGCTGATTGGCACTATCGTATATTCTCTGTTCCAGCGATTTTATCCCTCTGGAACTTTTGTCGGACGATTAATCTTAGTCGTTATCTTGGTAATCATCGCCCTATCATTTGTTAACCCCAATGAACCGGCTGTGGCGTCGTTGTCGAGGCTGCTGTCTTTTCCACTCAAGCCTCTGGGAGCCTCTATTTTAATGATGATTTTTGCATCTCAGAAAATCAAAGGAGGTGGGATAGAGAAACCAGGAGGATACTTAATCGGTTGGGCACTGACGATTCTGCTGTTGGCAAGTACACCAGCAGTCGCCTATTTCCTTTATCGGGCACCTCTAGCAATGGCAAGTGAAACTTATGTTGCAACTGCTTCACCAACATCGGGGACACTGGTGGCATTAGGGCAACCAAGCACCACAGCGAACATCTCCGATGTGACGGGCGATCGCATTCTTTCTTATAATTTGAGGGTGCCTCCCTACCTATTACAAGGAAATCTTCAAGATATTCGCACACGCGGTTTACGACTTGAAGACTTTGTACCGAATGCGGAAACGTTGCAATTGACAACAAGAACTTGGGAAACTTATCTCTTTGAAATTTACAGGTTCTTGCGTGTTCAACGGTAATAAAAACAAACAAGAAGGGTAAAGGGTAAAGGGTTGAATTAAGCACCCACCACACTTTTATAACTTTTTACTTTCCCCATAACACAGCGAAAAGTCTGATCATGGGGGTTTCCCCAGGAACAACTTTTCAAGATAAGGATTATTTCGCCCATTAGAGGCGTTAGCATAGCGGGACAAAGTACGGTTTTTACCATTCCCCATTCCCCTTGTTTCGATATTCCCTCTACATAGCTGCCTTCTAGGACTACCAGATAAAGTTGCAAAATTGCTTTAATGGCAAAATCTCGACGAATCGCTAAACTCATTGCTTACCTACAACCCCATTGGCGGGACGCTTCCTTAGGGATTCTCGCTTTGTTGTCTGTCAATGCACTGGGCGTTTATATCCCTTTGTTGATTCGTGATGGTGTTGATAAACTCTCGACAACCTTCACCTGGAGCCAAATACTACCTTACGTAGTCAGGATTGTCTTGCTTAGTTCCGCGATGTGGCTAATGCGGATGGCATCCCGCATTTGGCTATTTGGGGTGGGACGTCAGGTAGAATTTGACCTGAAACAACGGATTTTTGAACACTTACTCCACCTCGAACCGGCTTATTTTGCCAGTAATACTGCTGGCGATTTAATTAGTCGAGCTACCAGTGATGTGGATAATATTAAGCGGTTGTTGGGTTTTGCGGTTTTGAGTTTGGCAAATACGGTGTTTGCTTACGCCCTGACACTGCCTGTAATGCTGGCGATTAGCGTGGATCTCACACTAGCCGCCCTGGCAGTGTACCCTTTTATGCTCTTGTTGGTGAGTTTATTTAGCGATCGCTTACGCAAACAACAAGCAAAAGTCCAAGAGCAACTCTCCGACATCAGCGAACTCATCCAAGAGGATATCAGTGGCATTGCCTTGATTAAAATCTATGCCCAAGAAGCAAACGAGCGTCGAGCTTTTGCCAAGAAAAATCAGCAGCTATTAGTGGCTAACTTAGAATTGGCAAAAAGCCGAAATACACTGTTTCCGCTAATTGTTGGGCTAGCTAATATCAGTTCACTGAT
>Ga0123337_10004078_pt1 | contig 15047 bp, 11 predicted proteins | sample frozenSSSSmetaG_FD_89792 | JGI IMG/M metagenome (GOLD analysis project Ga0123337, IMG submission 89792) | Glacier valley bacterial and archeal communities from Borup Fiord, Nunavut, Canada, to study Microbial Dark Matter (Phase II) -... | ecosystem: Environmental > Aquatic > Freshwater > Ice >... | reverse complement strand
GAAGACGGATTTCCTAGGACAGGCCTAGGAAATCCAAACGCTACTAAAGAAAACAGATTTCCTAGGACAGGCCTAGGAAATCAAACGACACTTGAGAACAAAGAAAGGAACGTTAACATTTAACCCATCGATCTACTCTATCCTTTCTTCAATCCTCCACCTCCAATCTCGTGACCCGTCCGTCATTCCTCAAACGAGAAGCTGTCTCTGGTCGCAACTGCCTGTTGCTCAAATTTCTACAGGCATCATGTCTGATCCGCTTCTCCTCGCATCTACTGCTCTCTCCATTCATCAATGGCAGCTCGTGTGCACTTCTTTCTCTGTCAAAACTTCGCTTTACAATCTGCTTTGCTTTGCTTAAGCCGTGCTTCTATTCGCTGGTTCTGTCTCTTCCTCGTTCATCCATGGACTGTGGCAATGGCCACAGAAGTAGATCCCATCGCCATCGCCATCGCCTTCGCCAGCAGGACGAAAGACATCATCACCAGGCAGAGGCTGAACAGGTGCTGCATCGAAATATGAATGTGGCTTCGAACAGTCCTCTGCATGAGAGGCCGAGAAGTCGGCGCTATCCAGACCTGTTGGAGATGCTCCCAAGAGCAGACGCGCCAAATGATTACGTCCAAAGCTGGCTTTCACATCTCGCAGAAGAGAATCCTCGAGCGCGAAGACTAGACGATGTTTCCATCGCTCATGGTGAGTTATTGCGAGCTGCTGGTGTGTAGAATCCATCAATCTCACTGATGCTTCTCGGCAGCAGCTTATACAACTGGGCGACAACCGCGAGAATACGCTGCCTATGATTCCTATGATTCCGAACCTTTTGACCACAACAATAGCATAATGGAACCAGAGAAAAGTGGCAGAAGAGGCCAGTCTCGCAAGCGCAAGCATCACACCTCGTCAGACTCTTCACTGGTCCAGCCAGTATATGCCCGACCAAAATCGCCTAAAAATCAGCCAACACTTCCTCCACCAGAAACAGGGCACAAAGATAATCATCGCAAACTTTTTTTGGAAAACAAAAAGTGCAAGCACTCCGATCCATTTTCATCAAGCGGCGACACCAGCTCTGAGCCCGAAGGTCCACGACGAAAGGAGGCATTCGAGGAGAGAAAACGACATAAAACCAAGGCTGATCGCTATGAAGCCAAGAGTAAAACCAAAGATATTGTTGAGGAAGAAAAGGTTGTCAAGAAGAAGTCGAAGAAGGTCAAAAGAGGAGATGCTGCAAAGGCCTCCAGAAGAGCAGGAGAGGACCTTATAAGGAGTTTCACTTCCAAAAATATCGCCCAAGCGCGCTTGACGGTGTGTTCTCCAAAAGAATGTGCCTGGAATGTAAACTTATCATCTGCAGATGCGTCCTGGCGCAGGTATCTTCAGGAATTGCAGAGCATCGTCTCCTTCTCGCACGAGGGGTTGTAAGTGGTTTCCAACTTTGTGGTTCTCAGGCTGACGGCCGCTTAGTACCAGATCTGGCTTTTTCGGAAATGCAATTCTTGAAGCAACCAACTCATCAGCCTCCTAGCAGTGAAAAGGAGGTCATCATTTCGAAGTCAGCACAGAAAAGCAAGAGAGAGCGAGAACGTGCGAGGAATGAGATATCGAATTATTTCGCACCAAATAGACAACCACTTCGTAATATTGGGACGAATCAGGGAAGAAGAGAAGGCTCGGCATTGCCCTCGGATGCTGGGAGAAGTATAGTTGGCTCGCATATCATACAGAGAAAACCCTACAGTCAGATTAAATCTCCGCAGCGGCCTCGACATCAGAGCAAGATGCCCTATTTGGGATTTGGAACTGGGCTATCTAGTCCCCAAAAGCTTACTCTCCCAAAGCCGCAGCATGAGCAGATTTTTGTACCGAGACCAGTGGCGAAGACAGCAAGTGTTACTTCGAGCAAACCCACGAATTATGTCAGTTGGACCGAGACAGCCCAATCGGGGAGTGAGCATGGCAGGATTACTGTGTCACAGGATGTTCGTCAAGACGGAGCACAATCGAGGAGCAAGCAGGACAAGGTTACTGTCTCAGAAGATGCCCATCATGAACGAACACGCAGTTCCTCTCCTGCCGAGCTTCAACGAATGTTGATTGAATCCGGTATCTTCAAAGGTATGGAAATACAGGCGAAGCTGTATCCAGAAAGAGAACCTGGTGCGCAGCAGAGAGCGAAGAGCCCAGAACTGCGTGACGACAATGCTCAACCTTCTATGCTGCCTGTTCCAACGAGCGTTGAGACGCCTTCAGCCACTGCCGATGCCAATAGACTTAGTCCGATCGCAAAGCATGATGAGGAGCGTCAACGTCTGCTTGAAGCTGGCAGAGCAGCTTTAGATGATTCGGAACGCTTAGACGATAATGCTCAGACTACGAACATTCATTCTCTAAATGGTGCAGATGGTCTGCACAATGATGTTGCGTCCGAGACTTCCCAACAGCAACAGGAGGCTGCGGAGCACAATACCATCGAGCATTATGACCAGCAACGCGGCTGGCATGCAGCAGACGAATCTGCAGAAGCCATTCCTGCACGACCTGTGTCCGTAGTCCGCGGGAGAATCCCGGAGCCGACAGCGATGATGGAGGAAATTTGGACACGGCAACTTCGGGGGCAGGCACTGTATGAGGGTGGTGAAGAGCATCTCTATGTTCCTGGAGAACAGCGGCATGAAATTCTGTACGGAGGCGAGGAGGACCGGCGGGACCAGGGATCATGGGATCGTTTTCCAGAGACTCAGACGATGCAGCGCGTTGATGAGGAGATGGCGGACGTAGGGATCGGCGAGGAGATCTATGATGGCGTGTATGAGCAGCAGCTTTTCGAATTCGAGCCGGATGCCGCCGATGTCTATTCCAATGGCGCGGTGGGTGGAGAGCATCTTGAACAGTCGGGTCTGGAGCAGAGTTATTCGCTCGATGAGAGGGCAGTGGGAATGGAGGGCGGAGAGAGATATCTCACGTCGTTTCGCGAGGCTTGGAGGGGAGGGACTTATTTCGGCAGAGGTGGACAGCATGAGCACAGCTTGCAGCGTCCGAGCCTGCAGGACTTGGTTCCGGAGGAGGACCAGTTGAGGGGGTTTTGGAGGCCGCAGAGGTATTGATAAACGTTGATATCGTGATTCTGTATTTCTGTATTCTCAGCGCTGTACATGCAAGGAACTACGTAGCTAGATACCACAATTGCCATAGATTCTACTATGTTGATCGTGCATCTCATCCCTTCTCCTCGCTCGCCTCGCATCGCCTCGCCTCCCCTGTCCCAGCAGCCCACTCTACTGCGGCACCTCCGCCGCCCACCTCTCCCTCACGGCCGTCACATCAATCCCGCACCTCTCGGCCCTCTCGACGATCCCCCTCGCCCTCCCCACCACCGGCGCATCGATCATCTTCCCATCCAGCGTCCACGCGCCCCTCCCCTCGGCCGCCGCCTTCACATCCGCCACCACGACGCGCACCGCCCACTCGACCTCCCTCTCGCTCGGGCTGAACGCCGCCTGCACCAGCGCCACCTGCGACGGGTGGATGCACTGCTTGCCCGTGAAGCCCATCTCGCGGCCGCGCGCGCACTCTGCGACGAGCGAGCGCGTCGGGGCGTCGGCGAGCCACTCCGGGTTCGGCGCGGTCGCGTCGGCGGGCAGCGTCGGCGGGAGGCGGGAGTAGGAGGTGTGCACGAGGTCGATGATGCTGGGCAGGCCGGCGGCGGCGGCGTGCGTGACGAGCGACTGGCGCGCGAAGAGGAACTCGGTGAGCGAGGGCGTGCGCGTCAGCGACAGCGACAGCGCGAAGTCCTCGGCGGCGAAGACGAGGCCCGCGAGGTACGGCGACGCGGCGCAGATGGCGCGCAGGTCCGTGACGGCGCGCGCCGACTCGACGAGCGCGAGGATGCGGATCGGGGGCTTGGAGCCGGCGGGCGGGTGCGGGGAGTGCCGCGCCGGCAGCAGCTGGCGCAGGACGTCGGTCACGAAGGTGAGGTCGGCGGCGGAGTCGACCTTGGGGACGACGAGGGCGTCGATGTTGTGCGAGCCGTGGGTGAGCAGGTCGGTGAGGTCGGCGAGGGCGTGCGGGGTCGAGGGGGCGTTGATGCGCACGGCGATCTCGGGGCGCGGGCGCGAGGGGAAGGCGGAGCTGGACGAGGGGGAGGGGGCGGCGGAGGGGGAGAGGAAGGCCGCGAGGGTGGTGCGCGCGGCGGGCTTGAGGTGCGCGGCGACGGAGTCTTCGAGGTCGTACATGAGGGTGTCGGGGGTGAGGGAGAGGGATTTCTGGAGCATCTTCTGCGAGGTTGCGGGGACTGTGGGGATGGGGGGTTAGTGAGGAGGTGGAGGATGGAGGGGGAGGGAGGGAGGTGGTACCATAGAGCAGTGCCCGGCGCAGGGCTGGGGAGGACGCCATTGTGAGAGGGAGGTGCGAAGTGGTGTGCTGAGGAGAGGTTTCAATGACAATGGGAGCTGTGCTCAAATCTCCTGAGATCAGCAACAAGGTTTTAGGATTGTAATCATAACAGAAATTCAGGACGTCATTGAATGCTCAACCAAACTGACGTCGGCATACAACCTAGAGCTAGAGCTACCCTCGCCCAGCCCGCGACCCGGCTATCTCGATTCTGCCACCCCGGTTTCCCTCACCGCCCGCGATGACAGGGGTCGCGAGCTTCCACGTACGCTTTAGAGTGGATGGCTTCTGGATGCTATCGTCTATGTATATCGCGACGACCGAGCTCAACCCATACATACATACACAGCAAGACATTCACAATTTGCGCGCAGAGAAGAAAGCATAGGAAGAGATGGAGAATACACAGCCGGGACAGCTGAGTTGGAGGCTGAGCAGCCACCCGATCACGTTGCTGTGGTTTCTGGGATTTAGGACTTGTGAGTTTGACCTGGCCGTCCTGGTGCTGCCGGATTGCCGTTGCGTTGGAAGGGGGATGGAAGCTTTGCATGTGCTGCGGGACGAGATATTGCACAGAATCTGCAAAGGAGCTGCTTGGTCGTGGATACTCGGGTTTCGGACACATGCTAACACCTCATAGCCAGTCTCCTAGTCTACCTCTTCGGCCTTCTCTTCACCTCAAACTTGTCCGTCCTCTCCCCCTCCCTCTTCATCCCATACTAACACCCCCCAGCGTCCTCATCTTCATCATCACCATCCTCCTCCTCGCCGCCGACTTCTACTACCTGAAAAACATCGCCGGGCGCCGCCTCGTCGGGCTGCGCTGGTGGAACGAAGTCGACACGCAGACGGGCTCCTCGCAATGGGTCTTCGAGTCCTCCGACCCGGCCGTCAAGATCATCAACGCCACCGACAGCCGGTTCTTCTGGATGGCGCTGTATGTGCAGCCGCTGCTGTGGATCGCGCTCGCGATACTGGCGGTCGTGAAGCTCGAGTTTATCTGGCTGACGCTTGTTGGTGAGTCGTGCCTTCCTCCCGCTTGTGCTGGTGTTGGATTTGGAGGAGGCGGAAGCTGGGATGGGAGGAGAACAAGGATGAATGCTGATCAGGGACAGTTATCGCGCTCGTCCTCACAATCACGAATACCCTCGCCTTCTCCCGCTGCGACAAGTTCGGCCACGCCTCGAACCTCGCAGGCAGCGCGCTGTACTCCGGCGGCCTGGCGAGGAACCTGGCGGGCGGGATGGTGAGCCGCATGTTCGGCGGGCGGTAGTTGAGGTCGGGTGCTGAGCGGCTGCGGTTATTCAGGAGCGGAGAGCACGGGTGTACGATAGAGAGCGGGGAAGGACGGCGTTAGTGGGATTATGGGGTTGGCTGTGTTGTTTTGGGAAATTGCAAGAAGGATACGATGGATGTCTGGAAGGAGCGCCAGTGGATGTGGATGTATGTGTATGTTTATGTTTATGCAATGGGACGTTACTTGCGTGCAGCATCTGTTATCATCGAAATGGGAACTTGCCAACAATCCCCCCCTTTTTCTACTTTAAAAAGTCACCCCCATTAACCTTCGTAATGAATGCACTCATGCCCTCAGGAGTGCGTGGATCAATGCCCATATGTCATGAGTGTACAGTTAGATCTAAATGGCTTTTATTTAGAGTTTGGGCTAACGATAAGTAGCCTTCTCAACTATGATAAGAATTCTAAGAATTCTAAGAATTATGGGAGCCGTTGGAGATTCCCATGGGAAAGGGATAGTGTTGGGCTGCCGTGGATTTCGAGTGCAGAAGGTAAGTTGCAAGCAGAACGCTGAGCTGGTGAGCTGCAGAGGCGAAGAATAGGACGCCGTTTATTAAGTCGAGCTGGCGTATTTTCGACGAATTCTGCATTGATTTATATCTTTTTTGCCCTCGCCATCTCCACGGTTAGGTATGCTGGATGCGTCGGCATAGGAGCCGCAAAATAGGGAAATGGAGAGATGTGTGTGAGTGACGATGAAAATGGGAGATGGAAATGGGAGATGGAAGAGTGAGCTGACATCCAACTAGGCGCCTCTGATGCTGGGATTGCCCTCTCTGTCCAGGGAGTCTTGGATGCTGCAAAAAATGAAGAGCATTTGGTTGGAGAGAGCATGTTCTGGAAATACTTCATGATCGAGTAAGCCCGTCCAAACTCCTCCATCTGATGTTGTCCAAACTCTTCAAAGGGCCCAACTTTGGGAGGACAAGCTGGAAATGGGAGATGGAAGAGTGAGCTGACATCCAACTAGGCGCCTCTGATGCTGGGATTGCCCTCTCTGTCCAGGGCGTCTTGGATGCTGCAAAAAATGAAGAGCATTTGGTTGGAGAGAGCATGTTCTGGACATACTTCATGATCGAGTAAGCCCGCCCAAACTCCTCCATCTGATGTTCTCCAAACTCTTCAAAGGGGCCCAACGTTAGGAGGACAAGCTCAACAGTTGAGGGATCTGGTAACTGAAACCGGTGCTTGCCCTTCTTCTTCCTCTTATATGGCACTTGCCTCAATCTCATCCTCACTGCTCACATGCATGCAGCCTTTTCGAAGCGACGGCAACAGCGACGGCAATGGCGATGGCAACGGCAAGGACGACGGGTTTTAGCTTCAGCGGCAATCAGGTGCGCGGGAGCGGGAGCACAAGAGCAGGAGCGGATTAGCAGAAGTGGGAATGGCGATCATTGACATTCTTATAATTCTTGTAATTCTTGTAATTCTTGTAATTCTTCTAATTCCACGTGGTGAATGATGACTAAACAAGCCATCCCGTGCTTTTTTTGCTTGTCTACTTCGTAATAAGCAAAGGTAAACAAACATCACGCTAATACCCCGCAATATTGCCTAATGTTAGCCTGTGCCGAGGCAACTTGGCTGGCATCCTCTCAATTCTCAATTCTCAGTCCTCGATTCTCAGTTCTTAATTCTCGGTTCTTAATTCTCGGTTCTTAATTCCCAATTCTCAATTCTCAATTCTCAATTCTCAATTCTCAGGGGCCATACGGAGTATGGAGCAGAGTACGCATCGGAATACAATTGTTTTGGTTGGAGGCATTGCGGATTTAAGCTCATCCCTCTAACCCGATAGACCGTTACCTAGCCAAATGCTTAGCACATCATCTGGGATCATCTGAGGACGCCAAACAGCCGCTACTCCGTAGAACTCCCACCCCCCTTTTCCCTAGGATCATCGCAATTTGAGGTCATCTCGGACATTCTGAGACATTCTCATTACTCCATACTCTCTCTCTCTCTCTCTCTCTACATCTACATCTGGCCAAATCAACGTTCGATCATGTCATCTTCCTTGGCTTCCTTGGCTTCCTTGGCTTCCTTGAACAAGCATCGACTGCCGCTTGGTCACTTTGCTTGGCCTTTACCAACAATGGATGAATGACCTTCTCCATTCAACAACAGTAAGCTTCTCTTCTTCTTTTCGTCTCTCACGGTTATATGGCAAGCTTCTCCTCCTTGCTCCACGCTCCACGCTCTACCTTGCCCCTTGCCTTTAGTCCAGATTCTTTAGGACCACTTTTTTGGTCGGCGCCACCAAATAGCACGCCTTTGATGCCCTCGATGGCACCCACGTGTATGGCCTATGCTCTGGCAAGTCAGCTCTATAATGTCATATAAAGCCGCGCTGGTTCGGCGCGCCATGGAATCTTTCATGGATTGCTGCAATTCTACTCGTTGCCATGTGTTTGTTTCCCTCATAGCCCTATAGCATCAGGGCTCGGAGAGGCCATGCGATTCCGGCTTTGCGGCCTCAAGGCCATTGTCGGCTCATGGCTATGCTTGACAGCCGCCGTCGCTGCGTCTCCTTCTTCTGCAATTGGCCCGTCGTCAGCCTCGCTGAGCAACGTTGCATCCCTCGAGCCTCTTGGGCGGCGCCAGGTCGATGATGTCGTTACCCTGCGAATCATGGTGCTGGGCGCCTCAATCATGTATGGATCTGGATCCACCGATCAGAATGGCTGTCGACAGGGCCTGAGAACACAGCTGCGCCAACACGGATATCAAGTCAACATGGTGGGGAGCAGGCAGGCGGGGACCATGATAGATAACGATGTCGAGGGCTGGCCTGGCTACCGGATTAATCGTGAGTGGTAGCTGAGGAAAGCAATACCCTTCTGTCATAGGCTGATGTCCGATGCCAGAGGTCGCCGAGAAGGCAAATCCGTCTGTGCTTTCCAGACAACCAAACATCGTCCTCGTCCAGGCCGGCTCCAACGACATCTTCGGCAACTTCAGCACCGCAACCGCGCACCTCCGCATGGGAAACCTCATCGACGGCATCCTCGCCAAGGTGCCCCTCGCCGTCGTCCTCGTCGGCGGCCTCTACCCGCAAGCCGACGCGCGCTGGACCGCGGCCTTCGACAGCGTCAACGGCAACATCCGGGCGCTCGTGGCGCGCAAGAAGGCGGCGGGGCAGGCGGTCGACTTTGTGGACTTCCGCGCCGGCTTCGTGCCGTCGGACCTCGGCGACGGCACGCACCCCACGGACGCGGGCTACCTGAAGCAGGGGGCGCGCTTCTACGATGCCATTGTCGCGCATCAGGCTTGGATCATGGAGCCTGTAGATACGGGGGCCAGCGATTACGTTGACGAGAGTCGCGGGAAAAGTGGGTGTGATAAAGTACAGGCAAGCATCCTTATGTCTGGATTTGCGACACTCATGGCATTGATCTTGCTTTGACGCAGAGCCTGGCTCTGAGGACCGGTATTCTGGTATCCACGGATACTTGAGTAGCATACCGGCGGCCTTTTGAAGCATGAATACCGGTGTTCGAGTACTAGAGTACTGAGTACTGCTCGAACACCCTCAAATCACGTGCTGTACATAACAACGTAAGATATGTAGGTATATGTATAGCTTAAATACGAATAGAGGCTTTATAAAGCATACAGACAGTCGTAGTAAATCCTCCCCACCTCAACGTAAAAAGCTACACGAATCCCACGCGCATACCCTCACACATCCTTCCCCATCTGCGAAACCCACCAGCATCAGATCCACGAGCCGTACTCGCTGATACCTGGACAGCGCAACACCGCAGAGCCATCACCCACGACGCTCATCGCTCGCTGCGACGGCGAAGCACCAGCCCGCTGCTTGCTCTCGTCACTCCTCAGACATCCAAGCCTGCATAACACTCCAATTCATATCACTAGAACAGGGCTTGCTGCAAGACACAAAGTCCAAGCAAGCGTCCTATTCAGGCCAAACACCCGCCTCGTCCGGCTCCAGCCTTCTCCTCCTCCTCGTTCCGCGACGTGCGTTTTTCCAATTGGTTGGATGCATCGAGGCGGAGAAGAGACCGGGGAGGGAGGGGACTGCAGCACGGAGGCAGGTGCTTGTCCTGTCTTCTAGGCGCTCTAGAAGCACAGCGCGTGGATGGAGTGGGTCTCGCACGACAGGACACACAAATGCGCAGAAGGAAGGCGTGAGCAAGAACAATATTTCATTCGACCTCTCCGTCTGTCTGAAGAGGAGGGACTCCTCTACACCATACCCCATCTAATCCGCAAACCCATGCCTCTGCCCTACCCTACCCAACAGCAAAAGCAAGAGCAAAAGCAAACCCCACCACGGCAATCCCATGCAAGGCCCGGAAACAAAGGAAAATTCTTGTGTTATGCCAACTCCCTGCCTATCCTTCTAGAACATCCAAGCGCTCCCTCCCAACGCCGACCAATTCCCAAGCACTGCACATCATCCCATAGATATTAGATCCCACCCGTCTAGATTCCTACCCACGATACTGCTGCCCTCCACCCCTCCCCTGGCCCTGGCTCTGCGCCTGACCCGGATAAAACTGCTGCTGCTGCTGCACCCTCTCCCGATACCCCAACTGCTCCGGCGTCGGCCCCCGCTGCGGCGGCTGATTCGGCGCCGCCCACCCACCATGTCCGACAGCATACCCCCCTTGCGGCCCCGCGAACGGACCGGCATATTCCTGCTGGTACTGCTGCGGGGCCTGGGCCTGCTGGGGCAGCGGCGGCAGCTGTCCCTGCGGCGGCGGCGGCGGATACTGTCCATGCACCTGGCGCTGGTTGATGGCGTGCTGCACGGCCTGGTTATTGATACCTTGTTTCATCCATCTCTTCTCCTGCTCACGCACATCGATGGTTCCCACGAGGCCGCCCGTCGGTGCGTTGGATCCTTGTCGGTTCCCTGGCCCCACTAGATTGATCAGCGGTCCTCCCGTTATTCTCGACAGATGCTCCTGATCTCTCGCAGAGAGATTGGTCATATGATCGCCGGGTCCGCCGCCGCCGAGCGTCGCACCGGCTCCGCGCGAGCCAGGACGAGAGCTGGGTTTCTGGAGCAGATCGAGGGAGGAGTTATTGCGCGAGTGCCCGAAATACTCTGATCGTTGGCCTTGCCCGATTGGAGGCGTGGGTGTAGCGGTCCGTAGGGCATTTGACGATTGCTGGCGACGATGACTATATTGTGGTGCACCGGCCGCTACAGCACGCTGCTCCACAAATTCTTCTGGAGTCAGTCCCTGATTGTTCGGAGACTGAGAGCGAGGTGGCGCCATGTTTGGCTGCCATAGGATGGTCCGGCTGCCTTGGTTTGCTTGGTGGCCAGGCTGGTATTGAGGTTCTTGGGCCTCTCTGTTGCTTGCTTGCCGAGGAGCTTGGCCAGCGTAAGACGCATTCGCAGAGCGTTCTCGGGTGTTGGGGCTGGGATCTCTGATTAAAGGATTCCGAACATAATTGATGGTCGGTCCAAAGTCGATTGTGGGAATGTCGTTGCCTGGCACGGTATGTGTTTGATCTTGTTCTGTACCACCGACAGTGCGCATCACGCCAGTTCGCGGCCTTTCATAAGAAGTGCGAGGTTTGGCAGCCCCATCGACGACGACGTCATCCGACATTGATTGTGAGGAATTTCTCGTAGGTAATGCCTTTCTATGTATACTAATGCGGTTTGTACTGCTGGTATGGGATTGTGTCGAATCGATTGATGATCTCTGTCCATGGTCCGGCCGATAGCCATATGCAGGTGGTGCTGGTTCGCTAACGCCAGGTTCAGGAGTAGTCTGGGGATCATAAGAAGGTGAAATAGCTATGCCATATTCTGTAGGGTTGATATTAAAGTTATAATTCGTATAAGATGTATTCGTAGGATCATTCGTGTGGTAATAGGATGGAACATTAGAATGCGGAAATGAAGAAATGTCTTTCGAGGATTGCGGATTAGATTGGGCAGGATGGTCGAAAGAAAACCCGTCAGTTGTCTCTACAGGAGCTTCAGGAAGACCATTCTGATTAGCATTTCTCCCAGTATCAGTAATGGCGGCGTTATGTACTCCTCTTTCCTCTGGATAACCTCCTGGATACTGTTTCCTCTGCTCTTCAGCAATGCGGGCTTCCTCGAGACTTGCTTTATACTGAGCAACTCCTTCCCGTGCTGCAATACCACCAGCACCAGCCAATTGAGAGAGAGTCCCATTCGACATGCGACTTTTGGTTCGCCGTAGCTCTGGTGAGTGTTGCAGTTTGCTTGCCGGAGGAACAGTGCCAGGTACATGCGAAAATGCAGGTGGCCTCGAGACTGGTTCGACGCCTGATGTCATCTGAAGCTCTCTTAGTTCTTCTACTGGGACTGTGGAGGCAAATTCATCCCCGCCATTACGCTGTCCTTCCTGAATGGCTGGAGTATCATATTGGCTTCTCAATCCAGAACCATCTTGATTGGATTGATGTGGAGGTGCCGGTGCCGCTGCCGTTTCAAATGAACGGTCTGCGCCAGCAGGACCACGATTATGTTGAGTATCCGATACCGATCGATGACCTTCAGGTGCTCCTTGATAGTAAGCATTTTTCAGACCACCTGTTGTTGGAGGCGCTGAATCGGTTCGAGGAATTCCATCAGGGACATCAACTGGTGGCGCACCCCATGATATCGACTGTGCTGAGCGAACAGAGGCTCTGTCGTTGAAGGAACTGAGGGTATTCCTCCGACTATTTCGCCTACTCCCACCATTAGCGGCGATAGCAGTCATGCGTTTCGCAGTGAGCTCCTTCAATCTGCGTCTCCATTCGCCTTCCAACCAATTCTGGCTGCCTTCAGTGGTGATGAGTCCGGCAACATCTAGAATTTCTAGATATCCATATCGTCTTTCTTTCGGCATAGCAAACATCAAACTTCGCGGATCAAGGGTATCAGCAACCAAGCGTTGAGGACGACCGTACAATGCAAAAGTGTCAAAAACTGGGAAAAGCCATCGGAGCATCATTTCAAAACCACTAACAGCCGCATGCACTTCTGGCATGACGAAAACAAACCCTTCTGTCACTGTTGGAGGTTCAGAATGTATTGTGATTGTTCCTTCGACTTTGACGAGCGTTGAGGCGTCAATGAGCGGCTTCGACTGTGGGTAGATTGCGAAAGCAGAGAAGGCATCAGTTATTGACGCGACCGGCTTAGTCTTTTTCGTCACCTTCCTGGTATCGTAGAACTTGACGTCGCCCTTGAGGACTGGAGGCCGGGAACGATCATAGGCTGATTTCTTTTTGTTGAGTCCCTTTTGAAGTTTCTGGAACTCTTTCTCGTCAGGTGGAGTGACTACACACCAGCATTGTCTCCAAGGTGTGCCAGCGCCAAATCGTACACGGACCCAATCTTCGTATTTGAAAGTCGATCGTGCCAATATAATGTTGATGCTATTCAGAGACTTTCCTTTACCAGCAATCAATGCACCAGTGTACGCTTCCTGCAATGTCGTATACTCAAATATGGCCAATCGAATGCCAGCAGTCCATTGGACTAGGGAATTATGAGAGTTGAAGTGGAGCAGGTATCTGTTCTTCCCTGCTGTTGATATGCTGAGAACATTTTGTAGAGGTTGATCGTCGTTTGAGCTTGTTGGAAGAGCCTCGATCTGCGAAATGATGAGAAGCTATTCACATCCAATGGATTCGAGGAGTTTTACCATTTTGATTGAGGCATCGGTCAGATTTATGAATTTGGGGAGTACTTCCCCTTCTGCTCCAGCAGCATCAAGCTCTGCTGCATCCCAGAGAGACAAGATAGTGCCAACAAGCTGCGCGAAGCACTCCGTCCACGTCCTATCCGCATTTGGTTTTCCATCTGCACGCCGTCAGCACTTTCTTTGTGGCTATCACGACGGCAAGACGTACGCGAATTTTGATCATCAAGCTTGAGAAAATAGCCCTCCTGGTACAGTTTGTTTCCATGGCTATTCAGGTATGTAAATATAGGCTGAAGTTCGGGCAGAGTGTCCTGCGTAAGCTCCATCAACGGCGGCTGGTATGTTTGCACCATGGACATGGGACGTGAGCTGACACGATTTCCTTCTACCCGTTCCCGGAGCTGGGGGGATTCTCGAATATTTGATGGATGGTGCTGGGCACGCTGTGGGGTACTCGGACGATAGGCATCCTCCTCCTGCTTTTCGGGAAAGGATTGTAGCTGAGTCGTCGTGGGGGAAGCAGGTGTAGGACTTTTGGAGTCGCGATGCGAGAAGTTGGACATGAACGCAAGTACTGTAAGAGAGACGCCGCGTTAGCAATGATCCCACGCGAGTTGAACGTGCGGTGCGGTGCGTTGCGGTGCCGCAATAGGAACTGACCTCGATTGCGAGCCATTTTGAGAATAAGAATAGTATAGGAAAGTATAGGAATAATTAGACTTCGGCCTCCAAGGAAAGTTGGCGATTGGTGTCTCTGTACGTCGTGGAAACCGGGACGCCCGGGTCTTTTTTCAGGTACCTCTCGGGTTCCTGCCTGCTCAAGAGTGACGCTGGCTGGCTAATTCGACGGCGACAACGGAACAACGAGACGACTATAGACAGTAGCAGCGACGTCGTCGAGGCGCAATGAGGAATTCGAAAGAGTGGAAGAGTTGGAGACGGAGAAGGAGAAGAAGTAGCAAGTCGGCCAGTAACGGGAGCTCGATGTGGAAACGTGGAAACGTGGAATGTGGCATGCGTAATCTGTAATCTGTAATGTGACGGTATGTACTCTTTCTTGCCCGTCCTCCCGCCAGCGTCAATAATAATCTAAGGCTAAGACCATTTACACTTTCTTGGTTGATATGGTACGTCGGTAGCGTTGGCGTGGTCTGGGATGTGGATTGTGGATGTGGATTGAGTGTTCCGGTTCCCGATGTGCGGATGGATGTGGTGTGGATGTGTCGGGATGTGGATAGGGCGGACGTCACCTTTGTCCGTCCGCACTGTACGCAGCACAATTTATACGGGGACGCTATAGACGTTATAGACGTTATAGCGATGATCTGCTCCGGTGTTATGTTGTATCATAGCATATATCGAGACGAGAAGGATCATCTTTGCTCTCAGTATACTATGAGTGTCTTGACTGTTGAGTTGTTTACTGTAGTTGTCGGCACTGGGCGAGACTGAAGACTCAAGACTCAAGCAAGACTGAAGACTCAAGATCAAGACTCAAGACTCAAGACTGAAGACTCGAGACTGAAGACTCAAGACTGAAGACTGAAGACTCAAGATCAAGACTCAAGACTGAAGACTCGAGACTGAAGACTCAAGACTCAAGACTCAAGACTGAATACTCAAGACTCCAAGACTCCAAGACTCCAAGACTCAAGACTCAAGACTGAATACTCAAGACTCCAAGACTCCAAGACT
>Ga0123337_10004077_pt1 | contig 15049 bp, 11 predicted proteins | sample frozenSSSSmetaG_FD_89792 | JGI IMG/M metagenome (GOLD analysis project Ga0123337, IMG submission 89792) | Glacier valley bacterial and archeal communities from Borup Fiord, Nunavut, Canada, to study Microbial Dark Matter (Phase II) -... | ecosystem: Environmental > Aquatic > Freshwater > Ice >... | reverse complement strand
GCCCCGCGCCTTTCTCGATGGCCGCGAAATCGGCACCATCGCTTGGGCCGGCGACGAGTTCGGTCGGGTAAACACGCACCAAGGCATCTCCCCGCCGCCGGCGGGCACGCGGCTCGAATGCACCGTGCCGCACTGCGACCCGACGGTGAACCTGCACGATTTCATCCACGTCGTGCGCGGCGACCGGCTCGAAGCCGTCTGGGCCATCGAGGCCCGCGGCTTGTCCGACTAGCCCAGCCGGGCGAGCCCGAACTCGTCGGCTGCCTGCTCGAACTGCTCGAAGGTTGCCGCGTCGATCGGGATGCCGCCGTCGAGCCGCGCCTGCCGCGTCGCAAGCTCCGGCTGGCCGGGCAGTTTCACACCCCCGCCGGCCGCGTTCTCCGAAGTCACCCAGCCCAGGACCGCTTCGAGCTCCTCGCCGAACGCCGTGGCAGTCCCCAGCCGCTCCGGCGATACGATCACCGAGAACATCGAGTTGATCACCGCGACCGAAGCTGCGCTGTGCTGGGTCGGCGCACCAACCATCGCGGCGCCCAGCAATTCGCACGCCAGCATCAGCCCCCAGCCCTTGTGCTGGCCAAAGGTGGTGAGCGCGCCGGGCGGCGTATCGTAGAGCCGCGCCGGATCGATCGTTGGTTGTCCGGCATTGTCGATCAGCGTGCCGGGCGGCAGTTGCGCGCCCTTGTTGTGGGCTACCCGCACCTTGCCGGCTGCCAGTGTGCTGGTGGCGAAATCGACCACCACCGGTGCGGCTCCGGCGCGCGGAAAAGCCGCTGCGAACGGGTTCGTGCCGAGCCGCGACTTGGTGCCGCCGAACGGGGCGACGATCGGACCCGCAACGACATTGACGAAGTGGATCGACACCATCCCGGCCTCGGCACATTGCTCGGCCCAGTGGCCGATGCGCCCGATGTGATGGCTGTTGCGCAGGCTGACGATGGCGCTGCCGGTTTCCGCCGCCCGGATGATACCCAGCGCCATCGCCTCGTAAGCCATCACCTGCCCGGCGCCCTGCGCCGCGTCGCAGATCAACATGCCGCCGGTGTCGAGCGCGACTTTGAGGCTCTGGTTCAGCACCAGCCCGCCGGAGCGGACTCCCTGCAGGTACATCGGCACGACGCCGACCCCGTGCGAGTCGTGGCCGCGCAGGTTCGCCTCGACGAGGTGGCGGGCGATTAGTTCGGCCTCTCGCGGGCTCGATCCCGCCGCACGAAAGATCTCGGCCGTCTTCGCCTGCAGGTGATCCCAGCGGACCAGCCGCGTCGTCGTCTCGGTCATCTCGATCTGTCCCTACCCGGCGAGGCCCAACGCTGGCACGCCGTCATTTGCTCCGCGAGCCGCCGGCGGCTCAACCCGTCTACCGCGGGCCCGGCTGCGAGGAGGCGGCACGCCAGTCGTCGATCTGCTCAAGCGGGTAGACTGGCCGCGGGATGCGCTTCCAGGGCAGCGTGAACACATCCGATTGCCCGGGCCCGCGCGTATCGGCACGAACGACGCGCGAGGTGATGGGCGCAAAATACTGGAAGTTGGAGGCGGTCTTCAGCACGGCGATCTTGTAGTCGAGCGGATTGACGCCCATCGCCGAGTAGAGCTCGGGAAGGTTGCCGGCGAGGCCTCGGAGTTCGGTGATCATCAGGGTGATCAGCCCGACATCGAAGATCACTGCCTGTCCGAGATCGACCTCGCTCTGGTGCCCGTCGGTGATCTGGATGATGCCGCCGCCGACCGTGCGAACGACGCCGGTGACTTCGAGCGGCGTGAAGAATTCCGGTGCCGCATCGCCGCCCAGCATCAGCGTCACGGTGGCGCCTTCGCCGGCTTCGGTGAGCGTCCTGGCTGCGCCGGGGGAAATCAGCGGCACCAGCGCCCGGCTCTTGATCTTCAGCCGGATCATCGCCTCAAGGATCAGGTTGCTGTCGCCCGCCGCGCCGCCGAACACCGTGTCGCCGGTATCGGAAATCACCACGATGCCCTCCGGCTCGGCATCGGCAATCCGCACCGCGTCGTCGATCGACACCGCTTCGCGCACCTGGAAATCATCGCGCAGCGACCAGCACAGGTCGGCGAGTTCGTCGGCCAGCTTGTCGGCCAGCGCCTGGTCGTTGTTGGTGACGACGATGGTTGACCATCCGCCTTCGGCGACGTCGAGCCACGGCTGCATCGGGTAGTTCGATGCCTGCAATACCCGCGGGTCGGCTTCCATGGCGCGGGCCTGGTCGAACCACACCTTCATCGGGCCCTTCGAAGTCAGGAACTGCTCCTGGTGCGATACCAGCGGGATCTTTCGCCAGGCGGTCGTCGGCTTGATCTTCTCGGTGATGATCTTGAGCAGCAGTTGCGTGCCGATGACACCGGTGTCGAACTGGTCGTGCGGCTGTGTCCGATGCCCCACGATCGCATCGCAATTGTCGATTATCTTCTGCGTGACGTTGGCATGGTGGTCGAGACCCAGCACGATTGGCACGTCTGGTCCGACGATCTGCCGGCAGAGCGCTGCCTGCTCGCCTTCCACGTCGTCGATACCCTCGGCCGAGCAGGCGCCATGGAGCTGCAGAGCCAGCCCGTCCAGCTTGCCGCCCGCCAGCGCCATTTCGAGGCCCTTCCGAATCTTGTCCTGGAAGAACTCGAACGCATCGGTCGAGATACGGCCGCCGGCCACCGCCCAGGCGCGAATGATCGGGACGGTCTCGATAGCGAGGCCCGAGTCCTCAATCACCTTCAGGTAGCCACCGACCTGTCCCAGTCCCTTGAGGCGCTCGACCAGCTCGGCGCCTTCGAAGATGCCGAAGGCCTCGTAGTCGGCCATTGTCGTCAGCACCGGGTTGAAGTCGTTGGTTTCCTGGGCGACGTGGATGAGGGCGATGCGCATGCGGGGTGCTCCGGCAAACCTGTCGCGCCAGCAGCGTCCGGCACGTTGCCGATCAGACGGGAGCCCCCTGAAGCTGTCAATGAGCCCCGGTTTCGCCACAAGAAACTCGGGCCGTCATGCCCGTGGGGAGCCGCCGAGTTGCTGCGAAATGCGCGACGCCGCGCCCTTCAGCGCATCGGCAGCGGCCGAGGCCAGCGCCGGCGGCATCCGTCGTTCGGGCGCCGACAGGCTCATCGCTGCCACCGGGTAGCCCGACTGGTCGAGGATCGGCACGCCCACGCACATCAGACCGTCTTCGTTCTCGCCGAACTCGACGGCATAGCCACGCTGGCGGATATCGACGGTCTGGCGGCGCAGCTTGGCTTCGTCAGTCAGCGTCTTGATCGTCATTTGCGGCAGCGAGTTGTCGCGCAACAGGGTTTCCGCGTCGGGCAGGAATGCCAGGATTGCCTTGCCGAGCGAAGTCGAATGCAGCGGATGGCGATGCCCGATCCGGGCATTGGCGCGCTGCGGCCGGCTGGAGTCGAGCATGTCCAGATAGACGATCTGCCGGTCCGACAGGATGCCGAGATTCACCGTCTCGTTGAAGGTTTCGACTAACCCCCGCATTTCCGGCCGCGCCAGTTCGCGCAGACCGTTGAGGGAATTGTCGACGCGCGCCAGTTCACGGAACTTGCCGCCCACGCCGTAGCGGTCGCGCGGGATATCGTGTTCCAGAAAGCCGGTAGCCGACAGTGTCTGCAGGTAGCGGAACACGGTGGTCTTGGGCAGGTCGAGTTCGTGCACCACCTCGGTCAGGCTGACCATATGGCCCCGCGCGGCCACGTATTGCAGCACCTGCATCGCCTTGACCACTGGCTGTACCATGTAGTCGCCATCGAGCGTGTCCATCGTCCTGCTCCTAAAAGAAGGTCTTGAGCGCTTCTGTGATCCGATAGTCCTCGTCGACCAGCACCAGCATCTGCCATTTGTCGAAGGTGGTGCATGGGTGGCCGATACCGAATGCCACCATGTCTCCTGGCCGAAGCGGGCTCTCGGCCGGCGTTTCGAGGTGGCAATGCTGGTCGTTGAGCGCGACCACCGTATGCCCAGCCGGCACCGGCTGCGGCTGCTGCATTTCACCCGGCCGAAACCAGCGCAGCGGCACCGGCATGCCGGCATCGAAGCTTACGTCGCGCTTGCCCATGGTCAGGATAGTGCGGCCGGGTTCGGGGCGTGACTGCACGTAAGCCCACACTTCGAGCGCCGCCTCGAGGCCACCCTCGGGCAGCGTCAGCGAGGTCTCGTCGACGATCCGCTCGTAGGCGGCCGCATAGGCGATGGAATCGTGTGTCAGGTAACAGCCGGAGCGCAGCAGCTTGATCACCGGCCGTCCGAAATGGACGCTGTTGAAGCGCTCGCCGACGCGATCGAAAAACGCCGAGCCACCCGCGCTGACCACCACAGGTTGCCCCGCTTTGAATAATCCCTCGGCCAGCGCCGACTGCGCCAGGGCCGCGACCTCGTCGATCAGCCCATCGGCCGCCACTGCCGTCGGGAGCAGGCCCTCGAAACACTCGAAGCCTCCCAGCGTCAGTCCATCCGCAGCGACGGCGGCGCGTGCGACCTGCATGGCCGCATCGCGCGAGCGCGCGCCGGTTCGCCCGCCCACGAAGCCGATCTCCACCAGGACGCGCAGCGGGTTGTCGGCTGGCGGTGGATTGCGCTTTGCTGCTGCCGCCAGCATGGCCACGCCCTCCAGCCCATCGGCCAGGCAATAGAGCTCGAAGCCATCGCCCTGCAGGGCTCGAAAGCACGCGTCGATCGCGCCTTGCCCGACCGGTTGGTTGGCGATCAGCACGCGCTTCACCCCGAACCGGACACACACCGCGAGCTGCTGCACCGTCGCCACAGTGATGCCCCAGGCGCCATTCTCGATCTGCAGGTCGAACAGCTGCGGCGACATGGTGGTCTTGCCATGTGGCGCGATGACCAAGTCGTTAGCGGCGGTGAAGGCCCCCATCCAGGCGCTGTTGCGCCGCACCACGTCCTGGCGGATCACCGCAAGCGGCAACGGCATGTCACCCTGCAGCACGTTCCAGCCCTGCTGGCCGACCTCACCGACCGTCAAGCGCGGCGCGTCGAAGGGCAGGCCCTTGGTCAAGGGATCGAGTGGCTGGTCACGCAGCGTGTCGAGTTGAAGGCGCGGGATCACGACCATCACATGCGCCTCGCCGTTGAAAATACGCGCATCATCTCGCCTGCCTTTTCGTTCCATATGATGGAACGTTTGTGCCATGTCATCTGAGTGTAATGGCAAGAAGACCATGCCTGTCAACGGTCACCATGGTCGCAGACCGCCGAAGCGCTGGCAAAGCTTGCGCTAACGTGGGACTGATGCATACTGCTAGCATGTGGGCTGCCCGATTGCGGCCGTTCTACACTGTGGAACCAACCTTCAGCGGCGAGTCCGATTTCCGATGCAGAAAGCCGCGATCCGCCTGAAGTCGACCGAGCTCGTTGCCCCGACTTCCAGCGCCCGCATCCAGTCCGTGGCGCGCGCCAAGGCGCTGCTCGATGCAATGGCGACCGGTGAGTGGGTGTCGCTGCGGCTGCTCGCCGAGCGCACCGGACTCGCCAAGACCACGGCGTTCAACCTCGTCACCGCGCTGGTCGATGTCGGCCTCACCGAGCGCGACGCCAAGGCCGGCGCTTATCGCCTGAGCATGCAGCACCTGATCTATGGCAAGGCGGTGGAGCGGCGGCTGGATATCGCTGCACTCGCCCGGCCCCACCTGATCCGGCTCTGCGCTACAACGCGCGAGACAGTGAACCTGGCGCTGCCCGGGCCCAGCGACGCCACCATCGTCGAAAGCTTCGAAGGCACGCAGGCGTTGCGCGTTTCGTCCTATGCCGGCACCCGCGCCGCGTACCACTCGACGGCCTGCGGCCGGGCGCTGCTGGCGCATCAGCCCGAGAGTTTCCGCAGGCTCATCTATTCGCTCGGCAACCTGCCGGCCGCCACCAACCGCACCATAACCGAACCCCAGGCGCTCGAGGACATTCTCGAGCGTTGCCGCACCCTGGGTTGGACCACCGAGTATGAAGAGAACGAGGTCGGCGGCGCCTGCGTCGCGGCACCCATCTTCGACCCGAACGGCGAGGTCGTTGCCGCCGTCAGCATCGCCGGGCCGTCGAGCCGTTTTGATGCCGCCATGATCGAGCGGCTCGGGAAACTCCTCGTCGCCAACCTTGCCGGCGTCACCGACGAAATGTTCAAGCAAACAACGCAGTTCAGCCGATGACCAAGCCCCGCATCCTTCTCGCCGGCCTGTTCCACGAGACCCACACCTTCGTCGACGAGATCACCGGTTTCCCGGAGTACAGCATCAATCGCGGCGAGGCGCTGCTGGCCCGGCGCGGCGACGGCTCGACCATCGATGGCTTCCTCGAGGTCGCCGAGCGAGAGGGGTGGGCGGTGGTGCCGGTCGCCGAGTATTCCGCGCTGCCCTCGGGCACTACCGAGCAGGCGGTATTCGAGCAGTTCTGGGACGAACTGCTGGCCGGCATCGAGGCAGCGCTCGGGAGTGGCGGGCTCGACGGTATCTGGCTCGCACTACACGGCGCGATGGTCACCACCGGCAGTGTCGACCCGGAAGGCGAGTTGCTCGCTCGCATCCGTCGCATTCCAGGCGTTGCATCGCTGCCGCTGTTCGGGGTGTTCGACCTCCACGCCACCTTCACCCGCGCCATGGCCGAGGGCGCGGACGGCCTCGTCGGCTACCGTGAGAATCCGCATATCGATGCGCGCGACGCCGCGGTGCGGTCGGCCGAGTTGCTGGCACGCTCGCTGGCGGAAGCAGTTCGCCCCCACATGCTGGCCCGCAACGCTCCGATCATCTGGCCGCCAACCGGCGTCGCTACCGGTGACCGCCCGATGCGCGACCTCGAAGCGCTGGCGCGGCAGATCGAGGCGGAGAGTTCGGAGATCTGGACCGTCAATGTGGTCGCCGGCTATTCGTTTTCCGATGTCCCGGACGCCGGCGTGGCGTTCTCGATCATCACGACCGGCAGCGACACCGTCGCCGATGCTGCGCTCGATAGGCTCGAGGCCCTGGCGATCGAGCTCAGGCAGGATGGCCTGCCGTCCGAATGGCCGCTGGACGATGCGCTCGCCGAGGCCAAGCGCGATCCGAAAGGCCCGCAGATCATCGTCGAGCCCTCCGACAACATCGGGGGTGGGGCTCCCGGCGACGGCACCGGAGTGCTGCGCGGATTCCTGCGCCACGGCATCACCAACGCCGCCGTCGCCATCGCCGACCCCGCGGCGGTCGCGGCGCTTGCCGATGCGCAACCCGGCGAGGTGCGCCGGCTGTCGGTCGGCGGCAAGGGCAGCAGGCTCGATCCCGGTCCGGTCGAACTGGACGTTACCTTCGTCAGCCGCAGCGACGGGGCTTTCACGCTCGAGGATCGCAACAGCCATCTGGCCGCGATGCAGGGCATCTACTTCAGCATGGGGCCGTCGGCTGTGGTCGAGGCCAGCGGCATCAAGATACTCCTGACCAGCCGCAAGACGCCGCCCTTCGACCTGGCGCAGTTTCGCTCGCAGGGCATCGTTCCCGAGGATCTCTGGATCATCGGCGTCAAGGCCGCAGTGGCACACCGCCGCGCCTACGACCCGATCGCTCACCGCAGTTTCACCGTCACCACCCCCGGTCCCTGCACCAGCGACCTCAGGAGCCTCCCCTACGAGAAACTGCGGCGGCCGGTGTTTCCCGTCAGCTAACCTTTGGAGCTTCCGATGATCGAATATCCCAGCGCGCCGGACACCCCGCGCTCGCACCTGCCGTTCAGCCCGTGCACCAAGGTCGGCGACCTGATCTTCGTCTCCGGCCAGGCCTCGGTCGATAACACCGGCAAGATCGTTTCCGACAGCTTCGAGGGCGAAATGCGCCGCTCGATCGAAAATCTGCGCAAGGTGCTGCAGACTGCGGGCAGTGATCTTGCCCACGTCGTGCAGACGCGTAGCTACGTGCGCGACAACGACGACCTGAAGCAGTTCAACCAGATTTACCCGGAGTACTTTCCCTCGCCCTACCCGGCGCGGACCACCATTACCAATTGTCTCGGTCCGCAGTTGCGCTTCGAAATCGAGTGCATCGCGGTTGCTGCATCGACCGCGAGGTAGGCCGCGGATTTTTCCGCGACGCGAAACTTGCGACCATTTACAACGGAACGGCCGATGGGGCCTCTTGCTCACAGCTAATGAGGAGCCCTCTGTTGTCCGTTCCCGTCACCTCCACGCCAGTGGCCGATCCGTCGTCGACCCTGCTCAGCTTCGACAAGTCGGCCGCGGCCATCCGCAAGAACTCGCAGTGGATTTCGGGCGGGGTGAACAGCAACTTCCGGCTCAACATCTCGCCGACGCCGCTGGTTTTCGAACGCGGCGAAGGCCCCTACCTTTTCGACATCGATGGCAATCGGTTGATCGACTACTACCTCGGCATGGGTCCGATGATCCTGGGCCACAAGCCCAAGGCGCTTGTCGATGCGGTCAAGGCGCAGATCGACAACGGCATTCTGTTCGGGGGGCAGAGCCCCATCGAAGCGGAGGCCGCGCGGCTGGTTTGCGAAATGGTGCCTTCGGCCGAGCGCATGCGCTTCGGCTCGTCCGGCTCGGAAGTCGATCAGGCCGCACTCCGCCTCGCCCGCGCTGCGACCGGACGTGAGAAGGTGATCAAGTTCGAAGGCCACTATCACGGATGGTTCGACAACGTGCTGTGGTCGACGGCCCCTGCCGTCGCTTCCGCCGGCCCGTCCAATGCGCCGACCCCCGTCATTGGTTCAAAGGGCCAGATCGCCGAGACTGCCGAAACCCTGACCGTGCTCCCCTGGAACGACCTCGAAATTCTCGAGGCGCATCTTGCCGTGGGCGACGTGGCCGCGGTGATCATGGAAGCCGCCATGTGCAACCAGGGCTCGATCCATCCCGCTGATGGCTACCTCGAAGGGGTTCGCAAAGCCTGCACCAAGTACGGCACCATTCTTATCTTTGACGAAGTCATCACCGGATTCCGTCTCGGGGCAGGGGGGGCGCAGGAGAAATTCGGCGTCACGCCGGACCTGTCAACCTTCGGCAAGGCGATCGCCAACGGCTTTCCGGTTGCCGCCATCGTTGGGCGTGCCGACCTTATGGACATGTTCGTATCCGGGGGTGTGGTGCATGGCGGTACCTACAATGCCCAGCCCGTTGCTATGGCGGCGACGGTTGCAACGCTGTCCTCGCTGACCCCGGCGCTCTATGCCAAGGTGGGGGAGGGTGGCACCGCCCTGATCGAAGGCTTCCGGGAGATTTTCGCCTCCGCGGGAGTCAAGGCGCAGGTGGTCGGCTTCCCCCAGGTCTTTCACGTCGCGCTCGGCCTCGATGCACCGGCGCGAAACTACCGCGACCTGGCCATGATGAATCGGCCTGCCTATGTGGCGCTGACGACGGCGCTGCTGCACCGGGGCGTCCGTGCCCTTGAACGCGGAGCGTGGTTCATGTCGAGCGAACACGACACGGCGGTGGTACGCGAGACCCTCGACGCAATGAGAGACGCGGTCCGCTCCCTGAAGGCGGCCGGCAGTCTCTAGCGCTGGCGGCCTCCTGAGCGGACGGGGGCCGGCCCAGCGGTCCAACAACGCAAACACCACCGGGCTGTCATCCATCGACGATTTCGACAGATCGATCGTCCAGATCTGACTTGGCATGGCCTCCACGGGTTCGGCGACGGGGCCCGCCGCCACCACTGCCGCCCGCTGTTCAGTCGTACTGTCGCCGGGGGCACCATCGTCCCGGCGGCGTCGGGCGCACGAGGGAGTGCTTTGTCAAAGCAAACCAGGCGAGCAAGGGAGTCTAGGATCATGGCGCACGTCGCGCCTCGAGCTGCGGCGCCCATATCGTCTTGTGCGATCGTCGGTCCCGATATCCCCGCAAAACGAAAAAAGACGCAAGCAAAGCACGCAAGTTGACCCCCTCACCACCCCGTTACTTCGTCAATCGATAGCAACAATCCAGAATGGGGCAACGCTTTTCGGCGCCAGCTCAAATACGGAACACAAGCGACGCGGGTCAGTTGGAGGAGGTGCCACTAAGTGGCTGATTACACTATGATAAAACTGGTAGCGGAGGTCCGCTACCGCCCATCCCCCCGACTGGCAATACCCGTGAAATTCGAGGTTTGAATGTGGGCCCGATAGTATGGGCGGACATCGAGCGACGGGAAACGAGGGCAGGGGTGCGACACTCGACCCCCTGGTCCCGAAGCAGACCACGGCGCCGACAACCCAGTAGTTCCGGGCGTTTCGGCGCAAGATCGAGGGCCAAAGTCTCGGTTTGTTCCGCTAACCCTGTCGGTGGCCTGTCGGTGGAATAGTTGCTCCCCACCTCACCAGCGATGCAAGTCCGGGTAGTGTGGATGGCTGTGCCGAAGTGGTTCTTGCCGATGGAAATTCTGAGTGTGGCTCGGTCACCCTGCCGTCATGGACGTGCCGGTGCTCGCGCAGAAAGGCGGACCGATATAGTCCGCTCGGTCGGGCATCTTGTGAGGATTGAGGTCTTTTTTATCCCCTTGGGTAGTGCCAGCCATCACCCGGCATACTGGACGGGTATCCTCGCGCCGGCATTCGCGGCGCCAACGGCTTCACGGCCCGCTAACCAAGATGCTCAACAATTCCATTTGTCTATGAGGCCGTTAGCGTGGGCGCAGCCGAAGTCGGGCAGTGTCGCGGTGAACGAGCGCCAGTTTCACCATGACGTCAAAGACTTCTGCCAACCGCAGCCCGACGCTTTCTCGACAAGTGTCAATTCTATCGGCGGCGGTTGCGGGACTGATGCTGCTGGCATTCTTCGGTTTCGGCCTGTGGGCAGCTAGCCGCATCGACGCCCATTCGGTCGAGCGGCAGGCGCAATCCATTGCCACCGGGCTAGCCGAGTTCTTCGATCGAATTCAGGTTGAGCAGGATAGTTCCGCTCAGTGGGACGAAGTCGTCGAAAAACTGCGGGTCGGTGACGATGCCTGGATCGCCGAAAACCTAGCGGAGTGGATGAGCCGCTACTTCGGTCACGATCGTATATATATACTGGATGCTTCCGAACGGGCCGTCCGCGCTGTCGATACTGGCGAAAGAGTGTCGGACGACCGGTATGATGCCGATCGCGCCGCCGTAGGGCCGCTCGCTGATGAATTGCGGAAAGCGATGGCACTTGCCTCCGCTGGTCAGACTGATTCAACGCAGAGCGTGACCGGATTGGGCGCGGCCGACAGCGCAGTCCTGGGTGATGGTTCAGTCGGCATCATCAGTGTCCGGCCCATCGTGCCGACCACCGACGCGGTCAGCCAAGCGCCGGGCACCGAATTTCTGCACGTTTCCATTCGACTGCTTGACGCCGACTTCAGCGCCGCAATCGCCGAGAAATATGGTCTCGAGGACCTGCTCTTCGAACGGTTCAGAAGTTCTGAGGATGGCCGGTCTGCCACACCGGTGTTGAGCCGATCTGGGCGGATCCTCGGCTTCTTCACCTGGCGTCCCTTTGTCCCGGCCATGCAGCTGATCAAAGAGACCGCGCCTGCCGCGGTAGCCTTCTGCGCCTTCTCCGTGTTGCTCGTATTGACGCTGCTGCGTCGTTTGCGAACGACGTCGGCGCAGCTCGAGATCAGCGAATCCCAAGCTAGATATCTTGCCTTCCATGATCCGTTAGCCCGGATACCCAATCGCGCGCTCTTCGAAGATCGAGTGGAGCGTGCTCTGGCCGCACAGCGACGTTCGAAGTCCGCACTGGCCCTGCACGCGATTGACCTTGATCGGTTCAAGCAGGTCAACGACACCCTTGGCCATCCGGCCGGTGATGAGTTGATCCGGCAGGTGGCACGCAGACTGCTGTCGCTGGTCAATGACGTCGACACAGTCGCCCGCGTCGGCGGCGACGAGTTTTCGATCATCCAGGTAGATCTGCGCGAAGTTGGGCAGGCGCTAACCTTGGGGGCCAAAGTGATCGCCGAGTTGGCGAAGCCATTCGATCTCCAGGGCCACGAGGTCTTCGTAAGCGCGAGCCTGGGCATCGTCTATGAGGAAAGCGCCGAGGTCGTCGCGGAGCCTGAAGACCTTATGCGCAAGGCGGACATCGCCCTCTATGACGCCAAGACGAGCGGGCGCGGCCGTTACCAACTGCACGCCGGGGAACTGGACCTTGCGGTGCGTGAGCGTCGCGCCCTAGAACTCGATCTGCGCGCTGCCCTCAACGGTGAGCCTGGTCTCGAACTGGTCTATCAGCCGATCTTCGCCGCAGAGTCGAACCAGATTCAGGGCGCCGAGGCACTAGTTCGCTGGAATAGTCCGCGCCGGGGTCGCCTTGCCCCGGACGCCTTCATCGGCCTGGCGGAAGAGCGCGGCCTCATCGACCAGCTTGGTATGTGGGTGCTTCGCGAGGCCTGCGCCTACGCAGTTCACTTCGAGCTGCCCTGGGTTGCCGTCAACGTGTCTCCGGCCCAGTTCATGGACGACAGGTTTGCCGAACGGGTAATGGCCGTGCTTCGTCAGGTGGGTCTCGAGCCCAGGCGGCTGGAGCTGGAGATTACGGAAGGGCTGTTGCTGCAGAACTCGTCGACAGTGCAGTCGACTCTGCGACTGCTCCGCGCCACGGGCATTCGCGTGGCCCTCGACGACTTCGGCACCGGCTACTCGTCGATCAGCTATCTCCGCACCCACGGGGTCGACAAACTCAAGATCGACCAGTCGTTTGTCGCTAAACTCGGCAAGGATGCAGAGATCGACAGCATCGTGGCCTGTATTATCGGGCTCGCCAAAGCCATGCACATGAAGGTCACCGCCGAAGGTGTCGAGACCGTCGAACAGCAAGCGATGCTGAGAGCCCTGGGTTGTAGCGAGTTGCAGGGCTACCTGTTGTCGCGTCCTGTGGCGCCCCTCAAGATGGTCGAGCTTCTGCGAGGATCACTGGCCGAAGCTGACGGCACTAAGGCAGCTTAGCATGCGACCGCGGGAAGCTTTCACGGCCAGCTCTCCGGGTGGATGGGCAAAAGTGGAAACTGGGAAACGGTCGTCAAAGCGGCGAGCCGGTGCCATGAACAGTATGCATTTCTAAACATTCCCTAGTGTTAGGTGAACGTTGGCGCAGTCACTTCAACCGGGCAGTCGGACTTTGACTGCAACAACTAGAGGTTCGCGACCGGTGAGCCGAGCTTCTGGTTGGCTATGTGGGTTGCCATGTATTCGTCAGACGGTGCGGCCGCTTGAACCCTCAGCGAGGTCCAGAATTCCGACACCTCAGAGCCCACCTTCTGGTTGTCTGATGTATCGCAATGAAGCCGTCACCGGCGCGGCCGCCCTCGGCTCAATCGCGGTGATCACCGTCGGCTGGGGGTTCCTCGGCGAGACTGTCAGCCGTGCGGCGGTAGCTGACCGGCTCCAGCCCTAGCCGGCGCTTGAGGTAGGGATGCACCATGCCGCCCTGGATCGGGCCGGGACGGACAATGGCGACGTCGATGATCAGGTCGTAGAACTTCGCCGGCTTCAGCCGCGGCAGCATCGACATCTGCGCCCGGCTCTCGATCTGGAACACCCCTATGGTGTCGGCCCGCTGGATCATGGCGTAGGTGCGCGGGTCCTCGGAGGGCACCGTGGCCAGCGTCAGGTCAGTGCCGTAGTGGATGTGCATCAGTTCGAAGGCGCTGCGGATGCAGCTGAGCATGCCGAGGGCGAGCACATCGACCTTGAGGATGGCCAGAGCGTCGATGTCGTCCTTGTCCCACTCGATGGTAGTCCGTTCGGCCATAGCGGCGTTCATGATCGGCACGATCGTGTCGAGCCGGTCGCGGGTGATGACGAAGCCGCCGACGTGCTGGCCGAGATGACGGGGGAGGCCCATGAGCACCGAGACCACCTGCATCACTTGGGTGAGCGCGATGTGGTCCGGGTCGACGCCGTTTTGCCGCAGGCGGTCAGGGGTGACGCCGGTGTCGTTCCAGCCCCAGTTCATGCCGTTGAGCCGCTGGATCACGTCGTCCGACAAGCCAAACACCTTAGCCACCTCGCGGATGGCGCCCTTAGCCCGGTAGGTGGTGACGGTGGCAGTGAGGGCGCAGCGGTGCCGGCCATACTTGGCGTAGAGGTATTGCGTCACCTCCTCGCGGCGCTCGTGCTCGAAGTCCACGTCGATGTCCGGCGGCTCGTCCCGCTCCGTCGAGACGAAGCGCTCGAACAGCAGGTCCACCAGCATCGGATCTACTTTGGTGACGCCGAGGCAGAAGCAGACTACGGAGTTGGCCGCGGAGCCGCGGCCCTGGCAGAGGATACCGCGCTCTTCCCGCGCGAACCGCATCAGGTCGTGCACCGTCAAGAAATGGGCGGCGTATCGCATCTGCTCGATGAGCTGGAGTTCATGCCGTAGGCCCTTCTGGACCCCGTCAGGCACTCCGTCGGGGTAACGCCGGCCGGCGCCCTGCCAGGAAGCCGCTCCAGCGTCTGCTGCGCGGTTTCGCCGTTGCCGATGGTCTCGTTGGGGTAGTTGTATTTCAGCTCATCGAGCGAGAAATGGATCAGGCTGGCGAAGCGCTCGGTTTCCGCCATGGCGTCCGGGTGCTCCGCGAACAGCCGGCGCATCTCGATTCCGGCTTGATGTAGCGCTCACCATTTTGTTGCAGCCGGCGCCCGGCGCTCTCAAGGGCCTTGTGCAGCCGGATACAGGTCAGCACGTCCTGGAGGATTTGCGGTCTCACATGTCTCGCCCTGACCTGTCCCTTCAGATCAGCGACGGCTCAGGGGGCGCAGGCTCTGGGTCTTCCTTGTTAACTATCGCGACCACGCGCAGCACGCCCGTCCGGAGCGGGCGCTGGAGCTTCCTGATTTCCTCTCAGAGCGCGGTCAGCCACGTATCGGATATCCTCGGCCGTTGTCAGGATCGGCGGGCATCGAGTCAGGGTTGACGATCGTATCTCTACGACTTCCTAGAACTGTAAGCGAAATGGGGGATGAAACCGTCCTTCTGTGGTGAGCGACGAGTTAGCTGGCGACCGAGCCGGGGCTAGGTAGTGGACTCATAAGCGCGCATGTGGATGCGGACTGAAGCGAGCATGACGGCTGCGAGGAAGTTTCGCGCGAGCTTGTCGTAGCGTGTGGCGATGCGCCTGAAGTGTTTGAGTTTGT
>Ga0123337_10004075_pt1 | contig 15052 bp, 9 predicted proteins | sample frozenSSSSmetaG_FD_89792 | JGI IMG/M metagenome (GOLD analysis project Ga0123337, IMG submission 89792) | Glacier valley bacterial and archeal communities from Borup Fiord, Nunavut, Canada, to study Microbial Dark Matter (Phase II) -... | ecosystem: Environmental > Aquatic > Freshwater > Ice >... | reverse complement strand
GCCGAGGGGATGCGAGGTCGAGCCGGGTGAAAAGCCGGACGGCCGAGGGGGCGGGGCGGATACCCGCACCGGTCCAGGAGATGGTCGCTGCCATCCCTGCCCGTCGCGTGCAGAAGGACCCCTCGTCAACAGCGAGGCCCACGGTCCGCGCATGTGGAAGCCCGTCCGCGCGGAGCGTCTGACGTTCGCCGAAACGGTATAGATCAAACCTCACCGGGCGAAGGCCCGGCGCTCCGCCAATGCCCCCATCACCGCGGCCAGACCGGCGCGCGGGGCCTCAGCGCGCACGGCATGCCGCAGACCGGAGGCACCGGCTTCGCCATCCCCGTATCCGCTCGCTTTTTGTGTGCGAATTCCTGTATAAACACAGGACGGGAGCGGCCTGAATCGGTCGCGCGCCGAATGCATGAAACAGCGGGCCGGGTCAGCCTTTTCAGACCCCCAGCCGCCCGCGTCTCCGGACGATTGAATGACCGACCAGAACCACACCGCGCGCAACGAAGACACCGCCGAAGAAGCCGCCTACGGCGCTGAATCCATCAAGGTTCTCAAGGGCCTGGATGCGGTGCGCAAACGGCCGGGCATGTATATCGGCGACACCGACGACGGCTCGGGTCTGCACCACATGGTCTATGAGGTGGTCGACAACGCCATCGATGAGGCCCTGGCCGGTCACGCCGACCTCGTCCAGGTCATCCTCAATGCCGACGGCTCGGTCACCGTGACCGACAACGGCCGCGGCATCCCCACCGACATCCACGAGGGCGAAGGTGTCTCGGCGGCCGAGGTCATCATGACCCAGCTGCACGCAGGCGGGAAATTCGACCAGAATTCCTACAAGGTCTCCGGCGGTCTGCACGGCGTCGGTGTCTCAGTGGTCAACGCCCTGTCCGACTGGCTGGAACTGAAGATCTATCGCAACGGCAAGGCCCACCAGATGCGGTTCGAGCGGGGGGATACGGTCACCGCCCTGCGTGTGGTCGGCGACGCCCCGATGCGCGACAACGGCAAGGTTCTGTCCGGGACGGAGGTCACCTTCTATCCGTCGGTCACCACCTTCTCCCACATCGATTTCGACCTCAAGACGCTGGAGCACCGGCTGCGCGAACTGGCCTTCCTCAACTCGGGCGTAGTCATCCGCCTGGCCGACCTGCGCGGGGCCGAGGCGGTCGAACAGACCCTGCACTATGAGGGCGGGGTCGAAGCCTTCGTGCGCCACCTGGACAAGTCCAAGACGCCGATCCTCAAGGACGTCATCGTCATCCGGGGCAAGAAGGAAAACATCGAGATCGACCTCGCCCTGTGGTGGAACGACTCCTACCACGAGACGATGTTGTGCTTCACAAACAACATCCCCCAGCGCGACGGCGGCACCCATTTGTCGGCCTTCCGGGCCTCCCTGACTCGGGTCATGGGTGCCTATATCGAGAGCTCCGGCATCGGCAAGAAGGAGAAGATCTCCTTCACCGGCGAGGATGCCCGCGAAGGCCTGACCTGCGTCCTGTCGGTCAAGGTGCCGGATCCCAAATTCTCGTCCCAGACCAAGGACAAGCTGGTCTCCTCCGAGGTCCGTCCGGCGGTCGAGGGCCTGTGTACCGAGGGCCTGTCGCAATGGTTCGAGGAGCATCCGCTCGAGGCCAGACAGGTGGTCAGCAAGATCATCGAGGCCGCCTCGGCCCGCGAGGCCGCGCGCAAGGCGCGTGATCTGACCCGGCGCAAGTCGGCGCTGGAAATCAGCTCCCTTCCGGGCAAGCTGGCGGACTGCCAGGAACGCGATCCGGCCAAGTCCGAACTGTTCATCGTCGAGGGCGATTCCGCCGGTGGCTCGGCCAAACAGGCCCGTAACCGCGAGAACCAGGCCGTCCTGCCGCTGCGCGGCAAGATCCTCAATGTCGAACGCGCCCGCTTCGACCGGATGCTGTCGTCAGAACTGATCGGCACCCTGATCCTGGCGCTCGGCACCGGCATCGGTCGCGACGATTTCAACGCCGACAAGCTGCGCTATCACAAGATCATCCTGATGGCCGACGCCGACGTCGACGGGGCCCATATCCGCACCCTGCTGCTGACCTTCTTCTACCGGCAGATGCCCGAACTGATCACCCGCGGCCACGTCTACATCGCCCAGCCGCCCCTCTATAAGGTCTCCAAGGGCAAGCAGAGCCGCTACCTGAAAGACCAGGCCGAGATGGATTCCTACCTCATCGAGGAAGGGTCGTCCGAGGCCGAGCTGGACCTGCCGACCGGCGAACGCCGCACCGGCCTCGACCTGCAATCCCTCGTGCGCGAGGCCAAGGCCTTCAAGGCCGGCGTTGACCGGCTCAGCCAGCGCGCCCCGGTGTTCGCCATCGAACAGTCGGCCCTGGCCGGCCTGTTCACCGACGACGACACCGACATGGCGACCAAGGCTGCCGCCGCCGCCGTGCGCCTGAACCTCTATGCCGAGGAAGGCGACGGCGACTGGTCCGGCGTCCCCGGCGAACAGGGCGCTGTCGTGTTCGAACGCGTCCGTCGCGCCGTGTCCGAACGGGTCGTGCTGGAAGAGGCCCTGATCCGCTCGCTGGACGCGCGCCGTCTGGCCGAACGCGCCACCGCCTTCGAGGGCCTGTTCGCCGCCCCGGCCGTCTATCGGCGCAAGGACAAGACCACGACCGTGCGCGGGCCGATCGACCTGCTCAACGCCGTGCTGGAAGCGGGCAAGAAGGGCCTGGCCATCCAGCGCTACAAGGGTCTGGGCGAGATGAACCCGGAACAGCTGTGGGAGACCACGCTCGATGCCAACGCCCGCACCCTGCTCAAGGTCGAGGTCGAGCATGAGGAAGAAGCCAATGACCTGTTCGCCAAATTGATGGGCGACGTGGTCGAGCCGCGCCGCGAGTTCATCCAGGAAAACGCCCTCGACGCCGCCGTCGACGTCTAGGGCGAACCGGCCGGGCTGGACAAAGGTCCGGCCCGGCCCGGTCTTCCTAGAGCCGACCGCCGTCCACGAAGGCGACGATCGAGGGCCACGAGCCCTCGCTCGACCGGGCTCCGTCGCAGGCGACAGACTTCACAACCGACGGGTAGGAACGCGCCACCACCGCCTCCCATTCCGCGTCCGGCTCGGGGTAGCTGTCCGTCAGGTTGCCCGTCTCATCGTAGTCGTTCGACATGACGGTGCGCATCTGGTTGGCATCGCAGCGAAAGTTGAACTGGTCGACCACGTGGTGATAGTCGCCGGCCGCAGCGGTTCGGGATACGATCGCTACCCGGATGGCGGTGACGTTGCCGTCCACGGTTATACTGTCGACATCGGCCAGATAGGCCCTCGACTCACTGGACGAAAATTTGTGCCAGTCCTCGGCCACGGCGGGAGCCGCGACCAGAGCCAGAACGGTTGAGAGCAGAGGCAGAATGGCCTTCATGGTGTCCTCCCCGGAACGATACCGGCGATATGATCCCTGACCGCCCCCCCTTGGCAAGGCCCCCGGATCAGCCGTCACTCCACGCTATCCGCCCAGCGCCTCCAGCACCGCCCTGCCATAGCGGTCCAGCTTGCTCTGACCGACGCCGGAGATATGGGCCAGGGCGTCCAGACTGCCCGGCTCCGCCAGGGCGATCTCCAGCAGGGTCTTGTCCTGGAAGATGACATACGGCGGGACCTTCTGTTCCGCCGCCCGTTCCCGCCGCCAGACCCGCAGCAGTTCGAACCGGGCCCGGACGTCGGCGTCCATGGCCTCGACCGCCGCATTGCGACCGGTCCGGGTCCGCTCTCTCGGCGCGGATGCCTGGGCCGGCCGTTGCCGGACCTCGATCGGTCGCTCGCCACGATAGACGGCGCGGACCGCCTCCGGGTCACCCAGCCGGATCAGCGGCTTGCCCTCGTTCGGGTCCTCGACCAGCAGCCCCTCGAACAGCAGGTGGTCGACGATGTCGCGCCAGGCGGGGCGAGCCAGATCAGCCCCGATGGCCCAGGTCGACAGGGCTGTCTCCCATGCCTGCGGATCCTTCGTCCCGCCCAGCAGATGGTCGATGACCCGGTTGCGCCCGAACCGCTCACCCAGCCGCTGCACCGCCGCCAGCGCCTTCTGGGCCGGGACCGTCGCGTCGACCAGGGCCGGCGGATCGCCGCAGATGTCGCAAACCCCGCAGGGCCCGGCACCGGTCTCGCCGAAATAGCGGCGCACCGCCTGCGGTCGACACACGGCCCCGTCCAGCATGGCGAACAGCTGGCGCGCCTTGCGCACCTGCACCGCCTTGACCGCCTCGTCCATCGGCCGGCTGTCCAGCCGCTTCAGCGTCCAGGCGATGTCCGAAGGTCCGTACAGGGTAATGCCCTCGGCCGGTTCCCCGTCCCGTCCGGCCCGGCCGATCTCCTGCCAGTAGGCCTCCAGAGATCCCGGCGGATCGGCATGGATGACAAAGCGGACGTCGGCCTTGTCGACCCCCATGCCGAAGGCGATGGTCGCCACCATCACCGCCCCGTCCTCGGCCAGGAACCGCGCCAGCAGCCGGTCGCGCTCCCGGGCGTCCATCCCGGCGTGATAGGCGATGGCATTGGTCCCGGCGTCGCGCAGGGCCCCGGCCACCCGTTCGCAGCCGTCGCGCGATCCGCAATAGACAACCCCCGACTTGCCGCGCCGCTCGCGCACCAGGGCGATGACATGGGCGTCGGTCCGGGCCCGCGAGGCCGACTCCTTGCGCTCGGCCGACAGTTGCAGATTGGGACGGGCGAAACTGTCCACGAACACCCGGGCGTCGTCCAGTCGCAGGGATTTGACGATGTCCTCACGGGTCCGGGCGTCGGCCGTGGCGGTGACCGCGATGCGCGGCACACCGGGGAACAGTTCGGCCAGACGGCCCAGGGTCCGGTAGTCGGGGCGGAAGTCGTGGCCCCACTGGCTGACGCAGTGGGCCTCGTCGATGGCGATCAGGCTCAGCGGCAGTTCGTGCAGACGGTCGATCAGATGCGGCTGGGCCAGCCCTTCCGGCGAAACATACAGCAGGTCCAGCGCCCCGGCCCGGGCCTGCCGCCAGATCTCCGACCGGTCGTCCATCGACACGCCGGAATCCAGCCGGGCCGCGGCAACGCCCTGCTGTTTCAGCGCCTCGACCTGGTCGGTCATCAGGGCGATCAGCGGCGACACCACCAGACCCAGACCGGGCCGCAGCATGGCCGGGATCTGGTAGCAGACGCTCTTGCCGCCGCCGGTCGGCAGCACCGCCAGAACATCTCGCCCGGCCATGATCTCGGCGACCACGCCGGCCTGCAGGCCCCGGAAATCCGCGTGGCCCCAGACCCTCTCCAGCGTCGCGCGGGCCGTTTCCAGCAGGGCGGGGTCGGAGGCAGGGGCGGTCGTGAGCGAGTCGGCAGGCATGGCCGGGTTGTGCCCGATCTGTTCCGGGGTGTCACATGCTTCCGGAAGGCATCAATCCCGCAGCAGCTCATTGACCCCGGTCTTGGCCCGGGTCTGGGCGTCGACGCGTTTGACGATCACGGCGCAGTACAGCGAAGGCCCCCCCTTGGGATCCGGCATCGCCCCGGGAACCACGACCGAATAAGCGGGGACCTCGCCGCGGAACACCTCGCCGGTGGCGCGGTCGATGATCCGGGTCGAGCCGGACAGATAGACGCCCATGGCCAGCACAGCCCCTTCGCGGACGATGACGCCTTCGGCGACCTCGGCCCGCGCACCGATGAAGCAGCCGTCCTCGATGATGGTCGGATTGGCCTGCAGCGGTTCCAGGACGCCGCCGATCCCGGCCCCGCCGGACAGGTGCACGTTTTTCCCGATCTGGGCGCAGGACCCGACCGTGGCCCAGGCGTCGACCATCGTGCCCTCGCCGACGAAGGCCCCGATGTTCACGAAGCTGGGCATCAGAACCACATTGCGACCGATAAAGGCCCCGTGACGCACGATCGATCCGGGCACGGCGCGGAAGCCGGCCGCCTGGAAGTCCGCCGCGCCCCAGTCGCCGAATTTGCTTGGCACCTTGTCCCAAAAGGGACCGAACCCCGGCGCATGGTCGGACGACAGCGGGCTGGCCGGTCCGCGCTCGCCGGCGCGCATGATCCGGTTGTCATTGAGCCGGAACGACAGCAGCACCGCCTTTTTCAGCCACTGGTGCGTGGTCCAGACGCCGTCCGCGCCGCGCGAGGCGACACGGGCCTGGCCGGAATCCAGCAGGGCAAGGGCCGCCTCGACGGCATGGCGAACCTCGCCCCGGGTGGCGGGCGAGGCCTCGGTCCGGGCGTCCCAGGCGGCCTCGATGACGGATTCCAGATGGGTGCGATCTGTCAGGTCGTTCATGGGGCAGGGTCTCCCGGCGTCAGGACGGCTGTGGCGAGAAAAGTGTCTAGGGTGGTGGTGCGGTGGTCGACATAGTCGGCCTCGACGTCGAAGGCGTGGGCCCCGACCAGAACTGTGGTCATGCCGATCGCCTTGGCCGGGGCCAGGTTTCGCACCGTGTCCTCGAAGAAGGCGGCGCGCGTCGGGTCAACCCCGAACCGATCTGTCATCCGGGCGAAGGTGCGCGGATCAGGTTTGGGGATCAGGTCGGCGTCTTCCAGGGCGAACAGGCCGTCGAACAGATCGGTCAGTTCCAGCCGCTCCAGCACCCGTTCGGCGTGGGCGAGCGAACCGTTGGTGAAGATCAGCCGGGGACCTTGCAACCGCTCCAGCCCGGTGCGCAGGCCCGGGTCCGGGCTCAGCGCGTCCAGCGGCACGTCGTGGACCTCGGCGAGAAAATCGTGCGGGTCGACACGGTAGTTGGCCATCAGTCCGGCCAGCGAGGTTCCGTAGTCGCGCAGATAGCCCTTCTGGACGACCATCGCGGCGTCGGAAGCCATGCCGGATGTGCGCACGACATACTGGTTGATGCGCTTCTCGACCAGTTTCATGAACTGGCTCTCGGGCGGGTAAAGGGTGTTGTCGAGGTCGAAAATCCAGCTGCGGACATGGCTCAGGTCCGCGCCGACCCCGGCCAGGGCGTCGGCCTGCCGGACAACGCCAGTCGTCACGCCTTCACCAGGGTCCCGGCCCCGTGTTCGGTGAACAGCTCGACCAGCATGGCGTGCGGACGCCGCCCGTCGAGGATGACCACGGCCTCGACCCCGGCCCGAACCGCCGCGATGGCCGTCTGCAGTTTCGGGATCATGCCGCCGGTCGCGGTCCCGTCCTGGATCAGCCCCTCCGCCTCGTCGACGTTCATCTGGCGGATGATCTGGCCGTCCTTGCCCTTCACGCCGGGCACGTCGGTCAGCAGCAGCATGCGCTTGGCATCCAGCGACCCGGCGATCGCTCCGGCTACCGTATCGGCGTTGACGTTATAGGTCTGGCCGTCCTCGGCCACGCCGATCGGGGCGATGACCGGCACCCAGTCGGCGTCGCTGTCGATCAGCCGCACGATCAGCTTGGCATCGACCTTCGTCGGCTCGCCGACGAAGCCCAGATCGACCTCATGTTCGATCATGCTGTCGGGATCGCGGCGGGTGCGTTTGGTCCGCTCGACCGTCAGCAGACCGGCATCCTTGCCGGACAGGCCGATCCCCCGCACGTCGGCCTCCTTGCCGGCGACGGTGATCCAGTGGGCGATCTCCTTGTTGACGGCCCCGGAAAGAACCATTTCGGCGACCTGCATCGTGTCCTTGTCCGTCACCCGCAGGCCATCGACGAAGCTGGACTTGACCCCGGCCTTTTCCAGCATGGCGCTGATCTGGGGACCGCCGCCGTGGACCACCACGGGGTTAACGCCCATCAGCTTGAGCAGCACGACATCGGCGGCGAACTGGCGCGCCACGGCACTCTCGCCCATCGCATGGCCGCCGTATTTGATGACCACGGTCTCGCGGTCATAGACCTGAATATAGGGCAGGGCCTCGGCGAGGGTTTTCGCCGTGTCCCAGCCGCGCTCTTCGGATTGGCGTTCAGTCTCGTCCATGATGGCGGCTCGATAGCGGTCGATGGGGTCTCTGTCACGATCAAACCCTGTATTGCCGCGCGCGGGCTGAATTCTGCCCGGGTCGCCACGGGATCGTGAGCGAGGCCGGGGTCCTCCTGCCCTTGTCGTTTTGCCTCGGCGCGCTAGTGTGACCGCTGTATTTTGGGTACGGGGAAAATCAACATGCTGGGCAGGGTCGGTGACAGTACCGGGAACGGCATCGCAGGATCTGTTGAGTACGACAGCATTCTCTCCGATCCGGGCGGGAGCGTGGGCTCCTTTTTTGGCGAAGTTTCCAGCTATGCGACCTGTGGCTGCTGCGGCCGTTTTCATGCCGTTTCCGACGGGACGGGTAACGGCCAGGGGGCGCTGCTGAACGGTGATGACCGCGGCGGCGTCGGCTCCAATGGGAAGACGTCGTTCAGTGTTGCCGATGCCGCCGCCCAATTGGGGCGGTCCAGCAGTGGCTGGTCCGGTGTGCTGGGCAATCCGGCCACGGTGACCTTTGCCTTCCGCGATACCGCTCCGGGCACGATGCCCAGTGATACCGGCGGCTTTTCACAGTTCTCCAGCCTGCAGATCGCCGCGACCCTGCTGGCTCTGGCCGCCTGGTCCGATGTCGCCAACATCACTTTCCAGCGCGTGAGTGATTCCGGTGCCTACTCCAACAATGCGACCATTCTGTTCGGCAACTATGCGACCGGATCAGACGGTGCGGCGGCCTTCGCCTACCTGCCGGGGTCGTCCGTCGCCGCATCGAATTCGGGCGACGTCTGGATCAACAGCACACTCAGCTACAACGCCACGCCGGTAATTCTGGGCTACGGTCAGCAGGTTCTGCTGCACGAGATCGGACACGCTCTCGGGCTCAGCCATCCGGCCGCCTACAACGCCAGCGCCGGGGGGGCCATCACCTACACCAATGACGCGGTCTATTTCGAGGATTCCCGTCAGTATTCGGTGATGAGCTATTTCAGCGAGACCAATACCGGTGGCGATTACCGGACCGGCGGGGGTATCCGTCAGTATGCTGCGGCCCCCATGCTCGACGACATCGCGGCGGCCCAGCGTCTGTACGGGGCCAATATGGCTACCCGGACGGGCGACACCGTCTATGGCTTCAACTCGACCGCCGGCCAGCCCTGGTTCAGCACCAGCGCGTCGTCAGCCCTGATCTTCGCGGTCTGGGATGCCGGCGGCACTGATACGCTCGACTTCTCAGGCTATGCGATGGCCCAGACGATTGACCTGCGGCAGGGAGCCTACTCCAGCGTCGGGGGGCTTATCGGCAACATCGCCATCGGCATGGGCGCGGTGATCGAAAATGCTATCGGGGGCACCGGCGCGGATACCATCCGCGGCAATTCCGCGGCCAACCGCATCACCGGCAACGGCGGCAACGACACCGTAGACGGTGGTCTCGGCATCGACACCGTCGTCTTCAGCGGCCTTCGCTCCGCCTATACCGTGACCTGGTCCGGACAGGTCGGCACGGTCGTCGGTGGCGGGGCCACGGTCACCCTCACCAACGTCGAATTCCTGGCCTTTTCCGATACGACCATCGCCGCGGCCCCGACAGGCGGGCTCACGGTGGCCGGCGACGCCACCAACGAGACGATCATGGGCACGGCCTTTGGCGACACCATCGGCGGCCTGGGCGGCAATGACACCATCAATGGCCTGGATGGTAACGACTACCTCGACGGCGGGTCGGGCAATGACAACCTCAACGGCGGTGACGGTAACGACACCCTTGTCGGCGGTCTGGGCAACGACACAATCAACGGCGGCAATGGCTGGGATATCGCTGACTACGCCGGAGCTGGCGCGGCGGTGTTTGTCAGCCTGGCGTCCGGGGCCGCATCGGGCGGGGCTGGCAGCGACACCCTGACGTTGATCGAGGAAATTCGCGGCTCAGCCTACAATGACACCCTCACCGGTGACGCCAATGCCAACATTCTGCGCGGCGGGGGCGGTATCGACACGCTGAACGGCGGCGGTGGCGACGATCGCCTGTATGCCGGTACCCCGGGCCAGACGGGGGGCGCACCTGACATCATCAAGGGCCAGGTCACCGCCAATGCCAGCATTGCGACTGCTGTTTCGCTGTCGGGTGGCTTCGACCTTCTCGCCCGACCGGATGTAGCCAATTCGACGACTATCCCACATGCGACCGTTGTCGCGACCACCCATGGCGGGGTTGAATACTACGCCTTCACCGTTCAGGCGGGAGAGACGGTTACATTTGATATCGACGCCACGACCTTCGACAGCACCCTGCGGCTGTTCAGCGCGGGTGGGGCCGAACTGGACAACAATGACGATGGCGGGTCTGACAATACCGGCACCGATTCAGGCCTGACCTACACCTTCGCGACCGCCGGGACCTATTACATCCAGGTCGCCGAATGGACGGCAAACGGCGGCGGCACCTTCACCAGTGGCGCGCCGGCCGTGGGCGAGCACTATACGCTGCACGTTTCTATCCCGAGCGCGACTGTCGTGCCCCTCACCCTGGTTGGGTCGACCCTGAACGGCGGGGACGGCATGGATATTCTGTACGGCGGTGTGGGGCCTGACACACTGAACGGGGGCGTGGGCTATGACGTCGCGGCCTATGAAGGCGCGCGCCGCGGCTATACCGCGTCCTCGACCAGTGTCAGCGGTAATGTTGCCAGCGGCACAGACACCTTGATTGGTATTGAGGCGGCGTCGTTCATCGACGGCATCGTGACCTTCGAGGCGACCAGCACGGCTGCACAGCTGATGCGGCTCTACAGCGCCGCTTTCGATCGGGTGCCGGACGCCCTCGGATACGAAATCCAGTTGAACGCCCTGGAATCCGGCGTCACGACCCTGGACATGGCGGGGCGCTTCATTGCCTCGACGGAATTCGTGACGCGTTTCGGCTCTCTGACCGACCGGCAGTTCGTGGATCTGATCTATCAGAATTCGGTAAATCACGCCGGGAACGCCGTCGATGCCGCGGCCTATGCGGCGGCGATCACGGCGGGGTCGACCACGCGGGCCCAGGTCCTGTTGACCCTGGCTGAGGCGGCTGAACACGTAGGTGTTTCCGCCACGACGCTGAATGCCGGCCTTTGGGTCGGCGACGATCAGAGCCTGGCCATTGCCCGGCTCTACGACACCATTCTCAATCACATGCCGGATGAGGCCGGTCTGGTGGCATGGCGAACGGCCCTCGACAGTGGCACGACCCTGCTGCAGGTCGCCCAGGCCATGTTTGCCTCAGCCGAGGGGGTCGCCCGGTTCGGCGGCCTGACCGACGCCCAGTTCGTCGATCTGGTCTATCAGACGGCCCTGGACCGGGTCGGTGATGTCGGCGGTTTGACGGCCTACAATACCGGTCTCGGCAATGGCAGTATCACCCGGGCCGAGATGCTGCTCGAATTTTCGGAAAGTGCCGAACATGTTCGGCTGACCGTTCCGTTGTGGGTGGACGGGATTCCAACCCTTGAACATCCGGCGGCAGCCCTGTCCGGCGCACTGCTGTTCGATCCGTATCTGACACCGGCAGTGACTACAGACAGTCATGACAAGAACCATGAGGCGCTTGTCCTCCCGGGCGAGGGCGGCGGCCTGATTCCCCTCGCCCCGGTCGTCGACTGGAATTCCCCTGATCTGTCCCGGTTGATCGACCTGGCGAATGACGATTTTCTGATCGGCAAGGGCGGGTTCCTCGTGCCGCAGGTCCTGCCTGGCCTCGGGACCGCGGATGGCGCGGATCTGGTGATGGACGCGTCCGGCTTCGACCGCACGAGCACACATCCCCTCTGGGACGAGCGTTTTCTGATGCCGCTCGCCGTTGACGAAAGTCTGCACTCGCCGTTGTCGGTTACGTCGAACTGGCATGATGCGGTTGCCCACGACCACTGGGCTTTCTGAGATCAGTCAGTCGCCGACAGGGCCGTCTCGAAATCTGCGATGATGGCCGCCACCGGGCGACCGGTGTCGGCGGCGTCGAGCATGAAGCCGACCACGCCGTTCGACAGCCTTCGTCCGGTCCCCGGGGGTTGCGATGTGTCGGGGGCTCCGGTCTCGCCGATCCGTATGGCCACGGTGTCGTCGATGTAGCATGCGGCGGGAATCCGCATCTCGAGCCAGACGACCTCTCCGGCGGTCAACCGGCCATCGGCAACCTGCGTCGGGCCGACCGTGATCGCATAGGCAGCATCGCGCAGCGGCGGTCCCCGCAGGCCCAGAACCAGCCGAAGGTCCCCGACCGGTTCCGGCATCCGGCAGGTCAGGGTACCGCCATCGCCGGTCGTCGAACATCCCCATGTCTCCGGCGCGGCCCAGCCATCGCCGCTACGAAAGGTCTCGCCGGACATGAGGCTGGCATCGATCCGGGTCGCGGTGACGCGACCCAGCGAATAGGCGCGACCGCGAGTGACCGATGGTGCCGGCAGGGCCGGGGCCGGTCCGGCATTTCCCGGTCGTTCACTCCAGCCCACCACACAGTCGATCATTTCCTGGCCCAGCTCCCGCCAGGCCCGGGGTCGGAATTCCCGAATGATCCGCTCCATCTGCGACTGGCGGAAGCCCGGTTCGAACATCATCCGTTCCAGCTGGACCACCAGATCGTCCCGATCACCGGACCGGAAATAGCTCGCAAACTCGCCCCCCGCCTCGGGCAGGGATGAGGCGTCGGATGCCAGCACAGCCTTGCCGTGACAGAGGGCTTCCGTCACCGGCAGTCCCCAGCCTTCATAGAGGCTGGGGTAGAGGGTAAAGGCGCAGGATCGGTAGAGGTCGGCCAGCTCAGGGTCGGACACGCTGGACGCCATAATGATCCGTGATTTCAGGATCGGGTCCTGATCCAGCAGTGCGAACACGGCGTCATTGAGCCAGCCCCGCGCGCCCACACAAACCAGGTAGGGGACGGCCCCGGCACCGTGCCGGTCAATCAGCGTCCGCCATGCGCGGAAGGCGTCGACATGATTTTTCCGCGACTCCACCGTCGAGACGAAAAGGACGAATTCTTCAGAGCCCAGTCCCAGCCGCGTGAGAATGGCACAGTCGGATTCAGGCGATCCGGGTTTGCGGAAGTCGGCGTTCAGACGAACGACATGAACGTTTGCGGGATCGATCGCCTGTCCCAGCCGGTCGGCCACGGCGAGCAGGTCGCGGCGGGAGGCTTCGGAGTTGGTGAGGAAATGGCCGGCGTGGCCGACGACACCGGCCGCCCAGCTGATGAAGTCCCGGGTCAGGGCAGGGGTGCAGTGCTCCGGGGCCAGAACCGGAATCATGTCGTGGACGAAGGGGACGTAGCGCACGCCCTGCAGCCGCCGGATTTTGCGCAGCTTGAGGAAATAGTTCTGCAGCCACCATGAGGTGCCGAGATTGATCAGCCAGGCTCCGTCCGGGAAGGCGAATACCGGTCCCAGTCCGGTCTCGAGGTCCAGATCACGGCGTATGGCCAGCCAGGCGGCATCGTCCAGTGCGCCTCCCGCCAGGGCGTGTCGGGCCAGGTCGAGAAAAAGCCCGGCGGGGATGGCGACCCATTCGTCCCGATCCTCAACGAAGGCACAGACCGACAACCGGGTATCAGCCGGGGTATCACGCAACAGGGCAGCGATCGTCTCGATCTGAACCCTCTGGATACCGGTCGGCAGACGCGCGGCGCGGAAATAGGCGATCAGGTCGGAAGTATCGAAGACCAGGCTCGGCCGGGTCGTCCGCCGACGCGCGGCGTCGTGGACCAGGGCTTCGACGGCTTTCAGACCGGCCGTGGCCTTGGCGATGAGCGTCGGATTTCCACCCGTTCCCAATCGCAACAGCGCGGCCCGCAGGCCCTCGGTCAGGATGTCTGTTGGCGGGGGCGCGCGGCGTCGCGATCTGGACCGGATCAATATGGTGTCGGCGACTTCCGGGTCGAGGATCAGCCCGTGGCGGACGAGGTCGCGCAATTCCGTGACCGGGTCGATTCCAGCCGGGTCGAGCATCGCGGCGCGGGCGTAGGCGGCCCCGGCGGCCTGCCGGTCACCGGACATCTTAAGCGCGTGGCCGAGCTGAAGGTGGGTGTCGGCCACGTCCGGATCTTGCGCCAGGGCGGTCTCGTAGGCTTCGAGCGCACGGGCCAGGTCGCCCCCCTCCTTCAGGGCGTGGCCATACTGCACCCAAAGGTCAGCCCGGCGGTCGTCGATGGCCAGGGCGGCGGCATAGAGCTCAGCCGCAGCCGGCCAGTCGCGGCGATCCCGCGCGGCGTCCGCGCGATCCACCAGTAGTGCGGCGGCGGGGTCCGTCACAGGGACAACGCTCCAGGGGGGAATATTGCGGCGGTCCTCACGAGAGTCTCGAGACTGTGGCTCCGAGGAATTCGATCGTCCCGTCGATGGCCCCCTCGGTCAGGACCAATCGGGCCTCGGTCGTGTCAGTCGTTGACCAGCGATGATCGATTTCAACTGTGTACACGCCGGGCCGCCCCGGCACGAATGCATGGCTGGCAAAGGACGTCAGCCGCCCCCAATCGAAACGAAAACGGCGCAAACAGGCGGCGTCATCAACGGTGAAGCGTGCCTGCACCCGCCAGCCTCCCGGTTCGAGATTGATATAGGGACCAAAGACCAGGGCGCGCGGTGGCCCGGTGATGTCCAGTCGATGCGGAGCGGTCCGGGCCGTCGCCCGACGCGGGTCCAGGGTGAACAGTTCTGGAGGCCAGTGAAGGGACTGGCCTGGTCCGGTCCTGCCGTCGTTCACGGGCGTACGCTCATGCCGCACGCAGCCAGGTGTAGATCTCGACCGCCTCATCCACGTCGTCGAACAGCTTCGCCTTGCCCCCCTCGATCACCAGGGCTTTTTCGCAGTGGGCGGCGATCAGCCGGGTGTCGTGCGACGCCATGATGAAGGCCCGGTCGGCCCGGTGTCCGAACAGTTCCTCCTGGCATTTCTGCTGGAAGCGGGCGTCGCCGACGGCGACCAGTTCATCGATCAGATAGCAGTCGAACTCGATGGCCAGGGACAGGCCAAAAGCCAGACGTGCCCGCATGCCGGACGAATAGTGTTTCACCGGACCGGTCAACTGGTGACCCAGTTCGGCGAAAGTATCGACCCGATCCCGGATTTCAGCAAAATTCCGGTCGTAGAGGCGCGCCAGGAAGCGGATATTGTC
>Ga0123337_10004074_pt1 | contig 15052 bp, 10 predicted proteins | sample frozenSSSSmetaG_FD_89792 | JGI IMG/M metagenome (GOLD analysis project Ga0123337, IMG submission 89792) | Glacier valley bacterial and archeal communities from Borup Fiord, Nunavut, Canada, to study Microbial Dark Matter (Phase II) -... | ecosystem: Environmental > Aquatic > Freshwater > Ice >... | reverse complement strand
CGAAGGTTGCATCATTAGTTTTGTTTCCAGCAGGTATTGCAGAATAGCCGCAGATGTTTTGGCTGCCGCCGGAACCAATGTTTCTTCAAATAAACCGAGGTAATGGAGCAATACTTTATTGCTGTCATTTACAAATGGCTTTATTGCTGCCGACCAGCCGGCAAACGTCAATCCGTCCGTATTAATATTGATTGCGTCGTCGGCAAGATCCGCCTGCACAATTGCATTCCATCCCACACAAAAAGCGGGATAGCGCAACGTTGTTCTTAAAAAAGTAGCAATATTCTCCAGTTTATAAATTGGCAGGTAACTTAAAGAATCTCTGTTGGGATATACAGCAAGGCTTCCCAGTCCGTTGATGTTTACTTCTGAATTGTTTTCAAACAATTCCTTATAATCTCTGTGCTGAATTTCATTGTTCAATTTATATTCTGCTCCTGCTTTTCCGGCCATTACCACATTCCGGGGATTCCAGCTTATTTTATAATGCCACGGATTGTTATCACTTTCCGGTGCAACCAATCCACCACAATGACTTTTAAAGGAAGTAACCACGCCACCATTTGCTTTAATATCATCGATTATTTTCATGGCACTCATATGATCAATTCCGGGATCAAGTCCCATTTCGCAAATGAACAGGAGATTTTTTTGCTCAATTTCTGATTGTAGAGCTTTTATGGAAGCGTCCAGGTAAGAGGCGGTCAATAAATTTTTGCCATTTGCCACACAATCCTTTGCCACCAAAAAATGTAGGGCAGGGGGCATCATTGAAATTACAATATCAGCCTGTTGAATCAGTTCGGCACGTTGTATCTCATCCGTTATGTCTATCTGAAAAGCCTTTGCCAAAGGCGAGTGGTTGGTTTTAGCCAAAATCTGCTCGATATTGGCATCTGCAATCATTACCGACCAGGTATTAGCAGCAGCTTCGGAAATCAAATAATCAATTAAAACAGTGGCCGATTTTCCGGCTCCAAAAAGCAGTACATTTTTCAAGAATTTCAATTTAGAGAGGCAAGGTATCACATCCTTATCTATAATGTTAGAAAATGAAGGTGATTCTGCTACATCAACAAATATATACTTCAGTAATGCAGGCAGGTTTTGCAGGTTAAAAAAAGAGGTGAAAATTCAGCCGTTACCAACTTTCCTGACGGCAGGATTTTTCATTGAAAAAGCTAAAATATAATCCCCTTAATTTTCTCCACAATCCTTAATTAAATGTGTAAAAAAAGCCCGTATCAGGACGGGCATTCTGTCAGGTTTAGTGGGTTAAAATCGGTACTTTCGCACACTATAAATTTATATGGAAAATAACGAAGAATTAAATGGCGAAATGCTTCCTCCGAATGATGGTGGAGCGGCAAGTAACAGGGGTAGAATTATTCCTTTAAACATTGAAGAGCAAATGAAAACGTCCTACATCGATTATTCGATGAGTGTGATTGTTGGCCGTGCTTTACCCGATGTGAGAGATGGTTTAAAACCCGTTCACCGTCGTGTATTATTTGGCATGAACGAACTAAGTAACTACAGTAATAAAGCCTATAAAAAAAGTGCCCGTATCGTAGGGGAAGTAATGGGTAAATTTCACCCGCATGGTGATGCTTCCATTTATGACACCATGGTGCGTATGGCCCAGGATTGGTCCATGCGGTATACCATGATCGACGGCCAGGGTAACTTTGGTAGCCAGGATGGAGATCCACCGGCAGCGATGCGTTACACGGAAGTTCGTATGGAAAAATTTGCAGAGGCGATGCTGGAAGATATTGAAAAGGAAACCGTGGATTATCAGCTCAACTTTGATGATTCCTTGAAAGAACCCACCGTATTGCCTACCCGTATTCCCCAATTGTTATTGAACGGCTCAAGTGGTATTGCGGTTGGTATGGCTACCAACATGTTGCCACATAACCTGAGCGAAGTAATTGATGCTTGCGTAGCCTACATCGATGACAGGGAAATTTCAATTGATGATTTAATCAAGCATGTAAAAGGACCCGATTTTCCAACAGGCGGTATCATTTATGGCTTCGAAGGTGTTAAGGCAGGGTTTCACACAGGAAGAGGAAGAGTTGTTTTGCGTGGAAAGGTAAATATCGAAACCACTAAAAATGGCAGGGAAAAAGTAATCATTTACGAAGTACCTTACCAGGTAAACCGGGATGCTTTAACGGCAAAAATTGGTGACCTGATTAATGAAAAACACATTGAAGGTATTTCTGATGTAAACAATGAAAGTAACAATAAAGAAGGTACAAGGGTAGTAGTCGACCTTAAAAAGGATGCGGTTGCCCAGGTTGTAATCAACCAGTTGTACAAGCAAACTGAATTACAAACTTCTTACGGTATCAATAATGTGGCATTGGTGAGAGGCCGGCCGAGAATATTGAATCTGAAGGATCTGATCAGTGAATTTATCCTGTTCAGACACGAAGTGGTTGTACGCAGAACGCAATTTGAATTGCGCAAAGCACAGGAGAGAGCGCATATATTAGAAGGTTATATCATTGCGTTGGATAACCTGGATGCAGTAATCAAATTGATTCGTGAATCATCTACACCCAATATTGCGCAGGAAGGTTTGATCACAAATTTCGGAATGACCGAAATACAGGCCAAAGCCGTGTTGGAATTGCGTTTGCAACGTTTAACCGGAATGGAGATCGACAAGATCCGGGAAGAACATGCAGAAATCATGAAGTTAATCGAGCATTTGAAAGAGATTTTAGCCAATGAAGGCATGCGGTACGACATCATTAAAAATGAATTGGCGGATGTGAAAGCAAAATTTGGTGATGAGCGTAAAACTGAAATCGTTTATGTTGGTGATGAAATCAATATGCTGGATTTGATTGAGGAAGAAGATGTGGTAGTAACCATTTCTCACCTCGGTTATATCAAGCGTACTTCATCTGCAGAATACCGCCAGCAACGCAGAGGTGGTCGTGGTTCCAAAGGAAGCAGCACCCGCCAGGAAGATTACATCGAGCATCTTTTTGTAGCATCTACGCATCATACCTTAATGTTCTTTACCGAAAAGGGAAGGTGTTTCTGGCTGAAAGTGTACGAAATACCGGAAGGTGATAAAACCAGTAAGGGCCGTGCTTTACAAAATATGATTCAAATACCACCGGATGATAAGGTAAGAGCAATCATTGATGTAAAGAATTTCAATGATGAAGAATATGTGAAGAGTCACTACATTGTTTTGTGTACCAAGAAAGGAATCATTAAGAAAACCGACCTGGAAGATTTCAGTCGGCCGAGACAAAACGGTATCAATGCCATCAATATACAGGAAGGCGATCAGTTGCTGGAAGCAAAAATGACCGATGGAAATTCGGAGATTATGCTGGCAGTAAAAAGTGGTCGTGCCATCCGTTTCCCTGAAGAAAAAGTTCGTTCAACCGGACGTGGAGGAATTGGCGTATTCGGGATTGAGGTAGATGATGATAAGGACGAAGTGGTAGGAATGGTTTGTGTAAACAGGGAAGATAAATCAAGAACGATTCTGGTAGTAAGTGAAAAAGGGTTTGGGAAGCGTACTTTCCTGGACGATCCGGAAACCGGCGAAGCCAATTACCGCATCACTAACCGTGGCGGTAAAGGAGTAAAGACGATCAATGTAACGGACAAAACAGGTTCATTGGTGGGCTTGCTGGATGTGACTGAAAAGGAAGATCTGATGATTACCTGCGTAAGTGGTGTTACCATCCGCATGAGCGTATCAAGTGTAAGCGAACAGGGACGAGCCACCCAGGGTGTTAAGCTGATCCGGGTAGATGAAGGCGATGCAATTGCCGCCATTACCAAGTTGGACGAAGAACCTGAAGTACCGGAAATAACAGATGAGATTGTAGGTGAAGGAACCGAAACCGGTACCGAACCAATCGTTGATACTGAAGCCACCGCAACAGATGAACCAACTGCATCATCAAATGATGAAGCAGATACTGCTGAACCAGTTGATAGTGAATAGGTAATGTAATTTATCAGTAATAAAACTGAATGCTGTATCAAGGAATTGGTGCAGCATTTTTTTTGGTTCACTAGTAAATAATTAATTCAATTAATAGTTCTTATAGTGTTATTTTACAGTATATTACAAATTCTATTGAGTTTTATTAATAAGGTAAAGGCTAAAACCTTCACTCTATTGTTATTTTAAATTAATAAATATCTATTAATTGGATGATAATTAATTGTATATGGATTTAAATAAAAAGTAGACGCAAGCAAGTTGCTGTTTATTTTCGGAAGTATAATATTTTCTGTCAAGCTACAAAACCTTTTCTAGGCACCTGGCTGAAAACGATTTCGATTGATTTTACCTTAGTATCAGAATTTATAAAATCGCAATATCGGCAACCTCAGTTGCTGTAACAGAACATTACCGAATTTGTATAACTTTTATTATGACTAAATAGGTTGGCCTGTGGGAAGGGAGAAATATTAATTTTGCGTAGCTTAATATTTCTCATGTGTGTTGGCGGCTTGCGTGGGCATCGAGCTTGTGCGGATGGGTTTTGTGTTTTTTCTTTTGCTGCGGAGCCATTTTACACCGTAAGGTGATCCAAATAACGTAGTTTATTTATTCAGGTATAAAAATTATTTGCTCATGCGACAGTTGTCGTGTAGCTTTACGACATGAAAATATACAAAGAAAATATTGCTCCAGTTACTATTTGTTGTTTAAGTATTTTAGTAGCAATATTGTCACTGATGTTATTGTTGCTATCAATGAGATAAATGCCATTTTATAAGCATTATTTCTTTGCCTTTTTACTTTTTCATAATCGGAGAGGTCGTTAACTAATTTTATATTTTCACTTCTGAGCTTTTGAATTTCAAGATTTTCTTTCTCTTTATTTTTTACATTTTTGTTTTGAACATGATTATCTACGGCTTCTTTAAAAGTTGAGTATGTTTCATACTCTTCAAATACCAATAATCCCTGATTATTTAATTTAAAGTAAGGATTGTATTGCCCTGGAGAAGTTATAATATCTTCAACAAGACCTGTGTTTATCAGTTTAGCATTAAAAACCTTTTCCTTTTTATAGTCTATAAATAGTTTACGATAATCAATTGCGATAACTGAATTCGTTTTCTTTAAAATTTTAAATACTACTTCAAGTTTTTCTAAATCAGTGGAGTTTTCATTTATTCCATCGTAATCCGGATTAGAATTCCAACTTGCCTTTTTCATATCATTAGTTTTTTGGACTAACAATATACTCTATGTACTTGACAAATATTGCGAGCGTAGGCAAAGAAAAAACACAAAACAGCGTGGGAGTGGTTGGGCTGTGTAGCGCCTATTTATCATAATATTAATTATAGGCTAAAATTGAAAATTTCCCAGTGTGTTGCCTGAATGCCAAAAAGATGCAAATCCAACTATTCATTGGTGTTCCTGAAGTAATTGAAAGCACTACATTCTGGTTGATCATTATTTCCCTGCCGCCGTGGTATAATATTAAAAAATTAATCTGCGAACGTCATTGAAACTTATTGTAAAACTTTATGATTTTTATATACCTTCATCTCATCTAATCCATGCACACATGAAATTTAAGTCATTATCCCTCAATGTATTGTTTTCAGTTCTCTTAATTACGGTTGGTTGCGAAAAAGAAAAAAGTTTTGAAACTGGTAATACCGGCGCCATTACAACCGGCACTTCAGTGTTTACATTTGCGGGTGCTCCGGGCGCCTGTGCCAGTTTTGTGTTAAATGGCAATTTCCAGGCGGGCATTCCTTTAGGTGTGACCAATATTGTTACAGCCCAGGTGAACGTTACTACCATTGGGACTTACACCATTGCAACAGGTACAGCAAATGGTGTTCTTTTTAAAGCAACAGGTTCATTTACTACAACTGGTTTACAAACAATCGTTTTCCCTGGTACCGGAACGCCCTTGGCCAGCGGCAATTTTTCATATACATTAGGAACCGGTGGTTGTTCTTTTTCCATCAGTTTTCTGCCAGGCAATCCTGTCAATACCAGTAATTGTAAAGACTGTGCTTATATTCCTGTTTGCGTGGGCAGTCGATACGAATACAATGACACGATCCTGATTGATCCGCTCATTGGTACCCAAATAATGCAACCAAGAGTTATAAACTATATTGCTTCTGTTGACACGGTAATAGACTCCAAAACCTACCAGAAAATAACTGCCTCTGACGGTACTGCAAATACTGCCAGTTATTATAATTGTTTCAACGGCGAATCTTCCGTCATTGCCTACCAGGTGCTTTCTTCAACTTCTGGTAATGTGTTGGTGAATGTCAAGTCAATTGAATTAAAAGCCAATGCTGCAGAAGGCGCAACCTGGACCGATTCATCACTTTATACGCAGGGCAATGTACTTTATAGAAAGCATACCATCGTTAAGAAAGGCATCAGCAAAACACTGTTGGGGGTTAATTTTAAAGATATCATTTTGGTACGTGTTGTCCAAAGCGTACGCTTCGTTGATCCGCCGCTTGGATTTATTGATGCAGGCACAACCGAATACTACATAGCAAAAAATATCGGAATTGTTGAAGTTCTTACTTACGGTAAAGATCCAATTACCCTGGATGATTACATTGCTTATCATTCAGTTATCAAATCTTATTTCATGCCATAAAATATCAATATACATATATTTAAAAAGAGAATACCAGGCAGGTATTCTCTTTTTTTGCCCCAGGCGCTACAAAAGCCTACTTTTGCCGGAATGCAAACGAACAAAATAACAACCGAGACAATCCTTTCAAATTTGAAGATTGACGCTTTGAATGAGATGCAACTGGCGTCTATTAAAGCAAATGAAGAAAATGACAATGTGATTTTATTATCTGCCACCGGCTCCGGCAAAACGTTGGCGTACCTGCTGCCCGTGGTTCAACTATTGCATACAGATCTCAAAAAAGTGCAGGCGCTAATCCTGGTTCCATCCCGTGAACTGGCTATCCAGATTGATGAAGTTTTTAGGAAAATGGCTACTGGTTTTAAAGTTACCTGCTGCTATGGCGGCCATAAAAGAGAAACTGAAGAAAATAATTTAAAGCAATCGCCGGCACTAATCATCGGAACGCCGGGTCGTGTGGCAGATCATATCAGGCGCAACAATTTTGCCCTGGAAGAAATTACCACACTGGTACTGGATGAATTTGACAAATCGCTTGAACTGGGATTCCAGGAGGAAATGTCATTTATCATTGTCTCTTTACCGAATGTGAAGAAAAGAATCCTGACATCAGCTACGGAGGCTGTTGGCGTTCCGGATTTTATAGGTTTCAAAGCTCCGGAACGACTCAACTTTTTATCTGCCGTTATTGAAAAAGATGTGGCGGATGAACTGGTAATCATGACAGTTCTTTCTCCCGATAAAGATAAGTCGGACACACTTTTCAGGTTAATTTGTATGGTTGGCAATAAGTCGATGATTGTATTCTGCAATCACCGGGAATCGGTAGAACGCACGAGTGGACTGTTGAAAGATAAAGGTATTGTAAACGTTTTTTACCATGGAGGCATGGAGCAACAGGAACGGGAAAGCGCCATGTGCAAATTTAAAAACGGTACTTCCAATGTGTTGGTTACAACAGATCTGGCCTCACGAGGTTTGGATATACCAGATATTAAATACATCATTCATTACCATTTACCGGCAACAGCAGATGTTTATACACATCGAAATGGCAGAACGGCCCGTATGGAAGCAGGCGGAAAATCTGTTTTGATTTTATCGGAGGAAGAAAAACTACCTGCATATATTACCGGAAAAGTGGAAGAGATTACTTTGCCGATCCAACTGGAGCTACCGGAAAAGCCAAAATGGTCAACCCTTTTTATAGCAGCCGGCAAAAAAGACAAGGTCAACAAAATCGACATTGTTGGATTTTTATCCAAAATTGGCCATTTAAAAAAAGACGATATTGGTTTAATTGAAGTGAAGGATTTCTTTTCCTTTGTAGCCGTTAGAAAACTAAAAGTGGGCGAACTACTGGAACTGATTAAGGATGAAAAAATAAAGAATAAGAAGGTGAAGATTGCGGTAGCAAAATAATCGTCAACATAGGCTCCCCAACTTGCTTATTGTTAAACAACACAATTGGCAGGTTGGGCGATCTCTTCTTTATAAGCTGGAAGGATAGTCTTCGATAGTCTCCTGTTTATTAGCTTTGGGAAAACTATTTACAAAATCCTTTACCAGTTTTTGAAAGCGTTCGGTATCATCAAACATAAATGAATGCTGGATCGGCATCACATAAATCGGGAATTCCTTTAATTCATTTTCAAACTTCTGCAGGCGAACACCATCTTTTTCCGTAGTCAAAATAATCTTATTGCTATTGGTGATCTTTTCAAATTGCTTTTTAATGTCTTCCAGATCGTCGATGGAAAAAATATGATGATCTGGAAAGCGTAGCATGTCATACTCCTTCACATGATTGGTAAGATAATCTTTTAAGTGTTTTGGATTAGCGATGCCACAAACCAGCAAAACCTCTGATTCGAGAGAAATAGGAAAGATTTCTTTTGAAAACAGATGATAAGGCTGTGAATACAAAATCTCTGTAAAAAATACAGATTGGTGAGGACCGGGTTTTAATTCCTGTAAGATCTGGTTGCTTTCTTCCTTTGACAAATCATGTTTACATTTGGTAATAATAATGATCTCAGCTCTTTTTGCACTATTTCTGCCATCTCTTAAATCCCCTGCGGGCAGAAAGATATCCCGGCTATAAAGATTTTTAAACTCTGTCAGTAAGATATTCAGGCCTGCCCTCACAGTCCTATGCTGAAAGGCATCATCTAAAATAATGATTTGTGTTTCTGGTTTATCGTGCAATAATTGAGGAATGGCCACCAGGCGCTCCTCACCAACAGCTACCGTGATTTCAGGAAATTTTAAATGAAACTGCATGGGCTCATCACCAATTTCCAACGCAGTAGTATTTTCATCGGCTATTCCAAAGCCCTTGGTTTTGCGCTTGTATCCCCGGCTTAAGGTCGCTACTTTGTACTCATCACGCAGCATTCGGATCAGGAATTCCACCATCGGTGTTTTACCCGTACCACCCACCGCAAGATTGCCAATACAGATAATTGGAAAATTGAAGGAAGCTGACTTTAGATAGTTTTTATCAAACAGCCAGTTTCTAAACACGATGATCAACCCATAAATAAAGGAAAATGGCAACAATAAATATCGGAAGCTCTTTAACAACAGGTAGAAGTTATTTTTTTAGTTTAAAATCCGGTAACTAAAATTGATAAATGGTTTCCGGTGTAACGCAGTAGTCAAGTTTGACGTCAAATTTATCACTGTCTGCAATCTGTTCGATTGGATCAAAGTGGCTGAATCCAATTTTCAGGCAATCCTTGCGACATAATTTTAGAAAGCGGTCATAATACCCCATCCCATATCCTACCCGGTTTCCTTTTTTATCGAAACTCAGTAATGGAACAATTACCAGGTCTATCTCGGTTGGAAACATATCAATTCCATCTACCGGCTCTTCAATACCATATTTATTTGTTTTAAAAACGGTGTCGTCATCCACTATCACTGAGATGATTTCCGGGGGATTAGTATGCTCCATTATAACCGGATAAAACAATTGCTGTCCTGGATTTTTAAAGTAGCAATAATCCGTAATTGTTTGAGGATCAAACTCGTTAAGTTTTTTAATTGGAGAATAAGTCATGATCAAAGAAGGAATATCAATTTCCATATTCTGAAACTGAATCAGCATCAAATCCTCCATTTTTTCTTTTAAATGTAGGGAAAGCGTTGCCCGTTTTTCTTTGTACAGCTTCCTGATGGCTTCTTTTTTCATTTTGCTCGTTCTTACCTAAGTTAATTATTTGATATTGGCATTTAACCTAATGGCAAGGCCAGAATGATATCAATTTGTACTGGCAAAACAAATTGATCGTAAAAAAACAAAGACTAATATACAAAACCGGCTAAGGGGAACCATAGAACGGATTTACATTACATTATAAATATAGAAAAAATAGTGGTTCCATAATTCCGTTCTGACTTATAATGAGGAAATTTTTTATAATTGTTTCGGGGTGTATGTTCCAACACAAACCAGCCGCCTGGTTTCAATAATTTTTTTTCAAACACTTTTTTTGGTAATTCATCAATGGTTGCAAGTGCATAGGGCGGACCTGCAAAAATAAAATCGTATTGCCCCACAGTACTGTCCATGAACTTGAAAACATCTGATTTTACAACTTTAAAATTGGTGAAGGCAAGATCCAATGATGTTTTCTTTATAAAATCAAACATGTGATTGTCTTTCTCTACAATAGTAATATCGGCTGCTCCCCTGCTGGCCAGTTCGTAACTGATGCAGCCCGTACCACCAAAAAGATCCAAAACGATGAGCGATTCAATATCGAGGTTATTCTGAATGATGTTGAAAAGCCCTTCTTTAGCGATATCGGTAGTGGGCCTTGTGTAAGGCATTTTAGAAGGTGGATTGATTCTTCTTCCACCATGTAGGCCGCTGATTATACGCATGCTGCTATTGAAAATAAATGACTGAAATAATGTGCCGGGTACTGATTAATTTCTTCGGGATATTGAAATTGTTCCGGTAAAGGCTCCAGCTGAATTTGAAGAAAATATTTATATAATTCAGCATACAAGGAAGAACTTTCATCGATCATTCCGCTTAGGTGTATTTTGCAGGTGTTTACATTTACCTCAAAATTTTTACAAATGTGCAACAGGTAAAAAGCCGCATCCTCGGGAGTATTGTACGAATAATTTTGCATTAACTGCAACTTGCCTTCTTTCATCAACACTACCTTTACCTGCCCCGTATTGAAAATGCAATGCAAATGAACACCCTCTTGTGCTACAATATCCGGCAACATAGAAAAAAGGTGTGTGCATTGCGCCAGGTCAAAATAACGACGAACGGTATTGTCAATTATTTTTGGAATGCCATAAACGATGTGAATGGCATGGCGATACATAAAGTCGGTCCGTATCGCTCTTTCATTGGATTCACCGTACACCAATTCCAGCATGGCATGATGATCAGTACCATTCATAAACTGATGCGGCACCAGCACAAAGGGATTGTAACCGAAGATTACATGTACCTTATTAAATCTTTGCTGCAATACCGGCTGTTCAGCAATTACCTGGTGAATGTTTTGGGCGATCGTTTCATCCGTGCTGCCAGGTTCGAAGCGATAAATGGCCAGTGCCAGGCAAATATTGCTGTCGATAATCACATAGGACAAACTCCGGGCATTGATATCCAAATACAGATCTGCGTTGGTGGTATCGATTTTTACTGGTTGTATATAAAAGGATAGATTCAATAGTTTGATTTAAGCTGGCAAAATAAGATATTTTTGCTGACTTATGGAGAGTGCGGCACCAATAAAAGATTTAAAAGTTAAGGTTACCTATCAGCAAATACTTTCAATTGCGTTACCAATAACGCTGGCTATACTAATTCCACAAATAAATATGCTTACCAACAGCATATTTTTAGGAAACCTTAGTACTGAGGCATTGGGCAATGCAGGTATTACGGGGGTGTTTTACCTGATCTTTGCTGTGGCCGGCCATGGGTTGAATAATGGTATGCAATCCGTTTTTTCAAAATACGCCGGAAGTGGTGATACCGGTGCCTTTAAAACCATTTTAAACCAAGGCATGCGGATCAGTTTGCAATTTGCTGCGGCCGGAATACTGCTTACCTGGTTTATAGCACCTTATATTATGCAACGGGTAGCCGCCCCTGAATCATATCCGCAGGAAATGAGTTTCCTTAAAATCCGGATTCTGGGACTGCCTTTTTTATACCTCTTTCAAATGGGAAATGCTTTCCTGGTATCGTCTCTCAACAGTCGCTACCTGATGTTTGGATTTATTGCGGAGGCCTTACTCAATATTTTGTTAGACTATCTATTGATCTTTGGTAACTGGGGGTTTCCAAAAATGGGTTTCAATGGAGCTGCAGTGGCATCCGTTATTGCAGAAGCAACCGGTTTTGTAGTGGTGTTTGTTGTATTGTATAAGACAGGTTTACAAAAACAATATTCGTTGCTTAAGGAATATGCTTACGATAAAATTAAAACCAGGGAAATTATAAAAGTGGCAACTCCCCTCACCCTGCAGTTTGTGATCAGCGTTGGCACCTGGCTAATGTTTTTTATTTTGATAGAAGAAAGAGGGGCCGCAGCAAAAGCAATCAGCAATACCATGCGTAACGTATTTGGTTTAGTGGGCGTTTTTGTATGGGCTTTTGCAGGAACCTGTAATACGATGGTGAGTAATTTAATGGGACAAAAAAGAGAAGACCTGGTGATGCTGGCTATCAATAAAATAATGCTGCTGAGCATGGGATGCTGTGCGGCCATGTGCTTAATTGTAAATATTTTTCCCGATACCTTCTTTGGTTTATTTGGTCAGGGGAAAGAATTTGTTGACCAGGGGATTCCCGTATTAAGAATCGTTTCGGTTGGATTGATCTTCATGAGTGTTGCCAATATCTGGTTAAACGGTGTAACCGGAACAGGTAAAACAACCGTAAACCTGGCAATTGAAATTGTCGCCATCATGGTGTACATTGCCCATACCTGGGTTTTTATGAAAATGAATTATGTCTCACTGGCGGTTGCGTGGAGCAACGAATTGGTCTATTGGTCTACTATCTTCCTTGGATCATTTCTGTTTTTGAAGAGTGGTAGGTGGAAGGCAAAAGCCCCCAGCCCCTAAAGGGGAGTTATTTGAAGACTTTACAAAAGAAAGACAAGATACAAATATAAAGACCCGGCCTTTTTGCTCCCCTTCAGGGGCTGGGGGCTTTAAAAAATTCTATCAGCCGATAAGCCGGATTCTGTGGTCCCGGCAAAGCCGGGATGGCCATCATTTATCTTGCCACAACATTACTGTTGTGATCTTGCTGCCTACCCTCCAACGCTGCACCGGCCTAAACCGGATACATTGAACGAGCCGCTCTCAGGCGCTGGTGTACATGGCATTACAGCACACAAGGTTTACCCACTATCATGGTTACCCATAACAATCGTGAGCTCTTACCTCACGTTTTCACCCTTATTACGATGTTACCACCGGAACGGTTATTTTCTGTGGCACTGGCTGTTTTCGCACTGCTGCGAAACCCGGCGCTTAACCGGTGTGTTGCCCTTTGCTGTCCGGACTTTCCTTCCTCCCGGTAAAGGGAGAACGATGGCCTGGCTGATAGAGCTGCGAAGATAACAAAAAGGAATCCTAATGAAGGTGCCGGATTCCCACGTAGATTTTATAAACAGTTTCATGAGTATTCATCCCCATAATTTATCTTCTAATGATTAGTATACCTTCTTTAAGGGTGTAATCATTATTGCCAATGAATACTTCCCTATTTGAGTTGATCCAGTTTAAACCGGATTACTTCGACGGCTTCTTTTTGACGGGAGATAATCACATACATATATTTGCCAATAAGCATCGTATGTGGATAGCCATATTGCCCACCCTTCCATAAGCCTTCTTTTTTTAAAGTATACACTTCATCTGCAATAATGAAGTGACGGTTAAAAAAGCGGCCATTTTTTGAAACAGAAATGACGAGTGGGGTACGTGCATAATGTTTAATTGTATCCGGAATACCTACATAATAAAAACGTTTGTCAGGAAGTTGGCCGAAATGAAACTTACTATCGTTGTCACTAAAAGTTGCTTCGGCTGGCAACGACCAGGTTTCTCCCCGATCCTTACTTTCGGTATGCCAAAGTTTTCCCTTCCATCCTTTACCCGTTACCCGAAGCATAGCATTCAACACTCCATCACCAGTTTGGAAAAAAGATCCTTCGCACAATGGCGGCAGATTGTTTTTTGCGGCGGGTGCATAAAAGGTAGCTGGATTATCTTCTTTGAAAAGGGAGTCTGCATAAAAGCTGCTCATTTTCCAACCTTTTAACCCAGCAGGATCATCCGTATATGGAAAGGTAAAGTTGCCACTAATAATAAGCCTTCCACCTGCAATTGCCTGTGGACCGTAGTTGGAATTTACGGGTACTTTCATATCTATCCGGTTGCTCCAACGTTCGCCATCGACGGTAACTTTAGCCCAAAGATGTGTGTTGGTGCGATGCGGTGAATACTCCCCGAAATAAGCCACCAGCGTATCTTTATATTGGTGAAAGCCAGCTGCAGTCAATACATTTAAAGTATCATTAATAAAAACTGAGGGTACTGCCAACTCTTTAGGAACCGACCAGTTGATGAAATTTGTTGAAGTAGAAAATACTACCCTTTGTGCGGATGCATCCTCATCTTTCATCCCATTGGACCATATTGCAATGAACTTATTTTTATATTGAGTGATGTAAGGATGATGCGAATACATCCATTCCCCATCTGGTTGAAAAACCATTGACCGCTCTGTTTTTAAACGCTGCAAACCTACTTCAGAAACATAATTATTATGAACACCATTATCCTGACAAACGGCATTAAACTGTAAGCCTGCCAACAAAAAAAAGAACAATGATCCAAAATGACATTTCATAAAACGAGTATTTTTTTAAATTTTATTCAGGCAAAACAGTCACATTAGGTATCACGTAAATAACCTCCTATTGAACACTAAATGATTGCTTCAATATATAGTCAGTTGCATTCTTTCCTAAACAAATGGAATAATTACCCTCGTATAATTTCCAGCTATTGGTAACTGTATCCCATTTTTTTAACTCACTAACAGGGATACTTAACGATATGGTAGCCGTTTTGCCTTTTTGAATGGTTCCTTTTTTAAAAGCCTTTAATTCTTTCAATGGCATTCCTTCAATATCGGGGTATTCGATATAGGCTTGCACCACTTCATCTGCATCCATGCTACCTATATTTTTTATCGCTACACTGATATCAATTTTATCTGTCGACATGTATTGTGCTTTAGGCTTTTTTGCCCAGTCATATTGAAAGCTGGTATAACTTAATCCAAAGCCAAAAGGATACTGAACCGCTCCGCCGAAATAGCGATAGGTTCTTCCTTT
>Ga0123337_10004072_pt1 | contig 15060 bp, 14 predicted proteins | sample frozenSSSSmetaG_FD_89792 | JGI IMG/M metagenome (GOLD analysis project Ga0123337, IMG submission 89792) | Glacier valley bacterial and archeal communities from Borup Fiord, Nunavut, Canada, to study Microbial Dark Matter (Phase II) -... | ecosystem: Environmental > Aquatic > Freshwater > Ice >... | reverse complement strand
GCAATGCCATAGGCGTTGGAAAGGGCCTCGGAACTGCCGAAACCCACCACCAGGATCAGCACGCCGATCATCAGCATGGTGTTGATTTGCGGCATATAGACCTGGCCGCTCTGTGTCTCGGACGTGTGCAGCACCTGCATGCGGGGCAGCATGTTGAGCGCGATGGCCTGCTGGGTGAGGCTATAGGTGCCCGAAATCACCGCCTGGCTGGCAATGATGGTGGCCATGGTGGCGAGCCCGACAAAGGGCAGCAGCGCCCAATCGGGCTGCATTTCAAAGAACGGGCTTTCCACATTGTGCACGCCCACCTCGAGCACGAACGCGCCCTGCCCGAAATAGTTGAGCAGCAGGCAGGGGAACACCAGCCCGAACCAGGCCAGCACGATTGGCTTGCGCCCGAAATGGCCCAGATCGACATAGAGCGCCTCGGCGCCGGTGACCGCCAGGAAGATGGCGCCGATCACCACAAAGGCAATGCCGAAATGGGTAGCGAGAAACTGCAGCCCCAGCAGGGGGTTGATCGCCCACAGCACGGCCGGATAGTCGATGATGTGCACGAGGCCGGAAAAGCCCAGCACCAGGAACCAGATGGCCGTGATCGGCCCGAAGACGATGGACACCTTGGCCGTGCCGAAGCGCTGCACGAAGAACACCCCGACAATGATCACCAGGGTGATCGGCACCACCCAGCGCGCCATGCCCGGCTGTACCAGTTGCACGCCTTCGACGGCCGAGAGCACGGAGATGGCGGGGGTGATGATCGCATCGCCAAAGAACATGGCTGCGCCGACAACGCCCAGAATGGTGATCCAGGCCGGTGGATTGGTGAAGGTCTTGCGGGCCAGGGCCATCAGCGACAGCGTGCCGCCTTCGCCATTATTGTCGGCACGCGTGACGAAGAACACATATTTGACCGCCACGGTCAGGGTCAGGGCCCAGACGATCAGCGACAGCAGGCCGAGAATTTCGATGCTGCTTGCCGCGGCGCCGGGCCGAACCGACATGGCCTGGCGGAAGGCATAGATCGGACTGGTACCGATATCGCCATAGACCACGCCGATCGCGCCCATGACCAGCAAGGGGAAATCTTTGGCGGAACGGGAATGGCTGTGGTCGCTCGCATCGATGCCGGCGCTGCCGCCGGTCGCATTCGTCTGCGTCATGAACCCTGTGCTCTCTTGGTCAAAGGCCGCGCGGCTATACACCCGACCACAGTCTCACACAACACCTTGCCTCAACAATGGTTCAAACCAACAAGGGCCGCCCTTGCGGAGCGACCCTTGCTGGTAAACGAGACTTTGGAGGTCTTCGTAAAGTCTATTCGGCGGCAACCGCGGCTGCAGCCTCTTCCTGGCGGGCGGTCTTGAGGGCAGCGCCCCACCAGATCAGCTGGTCCAGCATGTCCTTGGCCGAATTGCCGATCGAGCCTTCGATCTCGGCAATTGTCTTGGTGCCGCCAAAGGCGGGGTGCACGGCAGCAAAATCGGCGCCGCCGATATGCACGGCCGAACGGGTCGAGGCCATCTGCAGCTCGACGCCGATGTTGCGCAGGTGTTCGACGGCGCGGGCGCCACCGACAGTGCCGTAACCGACGGCGCCGAACGCCTTCTTGTTCCAGTTCACATAGGCCTGATCGAGCGCGTTCTTGAGGGCGCCGGTGATCGAGCGGTTATACTCGGCGGTCACGAAGATATAGCCATCGAATTCGCTGATCTTGTTCTGCCACTTGACCGCGTTTGCATTGGCCGAAGGCATCCAGGCATTGGAAGCCATTTCGTCAAAGAACGGCAGGTCGAAGTCGCGCAGGTCGAGGATTTCGGCTTCGATTTCGGGACGTTCATTGGCCTTGGCCAGGATCCACTGCGCTGGCAGATCGCCAAAGCGGGTCGGGCGGGTCGAGGAGATGATAACGGCGATCTTGAGAGCAGACATGGAAGCCTCCTTGGTAACAAATCGTAACTGAGGCGATATATGTGCCTATCACGACGACTCACAAGGAGGCACGTTGCTGTCTCCCGAGAACAGCAGGCTGCCTAGGGCACACTGGTGTAAGTATACAGAAAGACTGGCATTTTTGCCGTTTTTACGTCGTCCGCCCGGTGCCGGCGCGCCAGTTTCACCTTTGCAGCGACGCACTGTTCGATGCTTGCGCTACAATCAAGCCCGCCTATCAGGGTCCAAGCCGGGATCGGGCACTAGCTGCCCAGCAGCGCCCGATAGGCCCGCACCGCTGCCGGAAAGCCCGTCAGCAGCGCATCGGCAATCAGCCCATGGCCGATCGAGACTTCCTCGACACCCGGCACCGCGGCCTGGAACGCCGCCAGATTGGCCAGCGTCAGGTCATGGCCTGCATTGACCCCCAGGCCCACCGCATGGGCGGCCCGCGCCGTCTCGGCTAGCGCCGCCAGCTCGTATTCGGCCTTGTCCGGGTCGGCATAACAGGCGCCATAGGGGCCGGTGAACAGCTCGATCCGGTCCGCCCCGGTTGCCTTGGCAGCCGTCGCCCCCGCAGCGCCGGCATCGGAATCGCAAAACAGCGATACACGCCGCCCCGGCGCCCTGAGCGCCTGCACCATCGAGGTCAGATGCGTGTCCATGGCGTGGAAATCCCAGCCATGGTCCGACGTCGCCTGCTCGGGGCTGTCGGGCACCAGCGTCACCTGCTGTGGATTGACCTGGACGATCAGATCGATGAATTCGGGGGTTGGATAGCCCTCGATATTGAATTCCGCCGCCGGATAGTCCGCGCGCAGCATGGCGGCCAGATCGAACACATCGGTGCGCCTGATGTGACGTTCATCCGGCCGCGGATGCACGGTAATGCCGCTGGCCCCGGCATCGAGCACCACCCTTGCTATGCCCACGACACTTGGCCAAGGCAGGTCGCGGCGATTGCGCAGCTGCGCGACGGCATTGAGATTGACGGACAACAGGGTCATGGGCGCACTCGGTCTGAACTCGCCCCGACCCTATACCATTGGCAGCGCTGCGCCCAACCGGCATTTGTGATGCCACCCATCAGCCAATCCAATGCAGCGCCGGCGGGTTCTGCCGCCGGCGCTGCATCGATGGCTTTGGGCCTACATGCCCTGCGGGCCGCGCGAAATGGCGGCGAGGCCGGTGCGGACCACCTCAACGAGGCCCAGCGGCTGCATCAGGGCGATGAAGCTGTCGATCTTGGCCGGCTTGCCGGTAATCTCGAAGACGAAGCTTTCCACCGAGGCATCGACGATCTGCGCCCGGAAGGCATCGGCCAGCCGCAGCGTCTCGGCGCGAGCATCGCCCGAGCCGGCCACCTTGATCAGCGCCAGCTCGCGTTCCAGCGAGGCGCCCTCGGCGGTCAGGTCATGCACCTTGTGCACCGGCACCAGGCGCTCGAGCTGCAGCTTGATCTGCACCAGCACCTTGGGCGTGGCAATGACGACAACGGTGATGCGACTAAGTCGGCGCCCGTGTTCGGTCTCGCTGACAGTCAGGCTTTCGATATTGTAACCGCGGGCCGAGAACAGGCCGACGACACGGGCCAGGATACCCGGCTCATTGTCGACCAGCACCGAGAGCGTGTGACGCTCCTGTTCCTGCGTTTCACTGGTGAGAAAATAGGCCGAACCGGTCGGCTGCAGATGTGCGTTCATGGTGTTGTCCTCCGCAGCGCTCTAGACGAGCTGCCGTCCCTTCTCGTCGATGATGGAGCCGATATTGGCCGTATCGGGCAGGATGATCTCGTTATGCGGCTTGCCCGATGGGATCATGGGCAGGCAGTTTTCGTCCTTTTCCACGATCACATCGAACAGCACCGGGCCGTCATAGTCGAACATCTCTTCGATGGCCGCGTCGAGCTCGGCCGGATTGGAGCAGCGAATGCCCTTGCCGCCATAGGCTTCCGCCAGCTTGACGAAGTCGGGCAGCGATTCCGAATAGGAATGTGCATAGCGCGAGCCATGCAGCAGGTCCTGCCACTGCCGCACCATGCCCATGCGCTCATTGTTGAGGATGAAGATCTTGATCGGCAGGCGGTACTGCACTGCCGTACTCATCTCCTGCATGGTCATCTGCACGCTGGCTTCGCCGGCAATGTCGATCACCAGCGCATCGGGATGGGCCACCTGCACGCCGACGGCCGCCGGCAGGCCATAGCCCATGGTCCCCAGGCCACCCGAGGTCATCCAGCGATTGGGCTGGTCGAAGTGGAAGTGCTGCGCCGCCCACATCTGGTGCTGGCCCACTTCGGTGGTGATGTAGACCTCTTTGCCCTGCTTCTGGCTGGCCGCGTAGAGCCGCTCGATGGCGTATTGCGGCTTGATCACCGTGTCGGAATTCTTGTAGCCGAGCGAATCCACCGCCCGCCAGGTCTCGATCTGGGCCCACCAGGGGGCAATGGCTTCGGTGCGCGCCTGATTGGTCTTGCTGCGCCAGACGCGGACCATTTCGGCCAGCACCCGCTCGCAATCGCCGATGATCGGCACGTCGACGCGCACCACCTTGTTGATCGAAGACGGATCGATATCGACATGGATCTTGCGGCTGCCCGGCGAGAAGGCGTCGATGCGGCCGGTGATGCGGTCATCAAAGCGCGCGCCGATATTGATCATGACGTCGCAGTCATGCATGGCCAGGTTCGCCTCGTAGGTGCCGTGCATGCCCAGCATGCCCATCCACTGCGGATTGGAGGCGGGGAAAGCGCCCAGGCCCATCAGCGTCGAGGTCACCGGAAAGCCGGTCAGCTCGGCCAGTTCGCGCAGATGCTTGGACGCTTCGGGGCCGGCATTGATCACGCCGCCGCCGGTATAAAAGATCGGCCGCTCGGCCTTGAGCATCAGCTCCACCGCCGCCTCGATGGCATCGGCATCGCCATCCACCTGCGGGCGATAGCTCTGGTGGCGCAGCGTTTCGAGGTCGGGCTTGTAATAGTCGCCCACGGCGAACTGCACATCCTTGGGGATGTCGATCACCACCGGACCGGGCCGGCCGGTCGTGGCGATCAGGAAGGCCTCGTGCATGATGCGCGGCAGGTCTTCGATGCGCTTGACCAGGTAATTATACTTGGTGCAGCTGCGGGTGATCCCGACCGTGTCGCATTCCTGGAAGGCATCGGTGCCGATCAGCGTGGTGGGCACCTGGGCGGTGATGCAGACCATGGGGATGGAATCCATCAGCGCATCGGTCAGCCCGGTCACCGCATTGGTGGCCCCCGGCCCCGAGGTCACCAGAACGACGCCGGGCTTGCCCGTGGAACGGGCATAGCCCTCGGCCATATGCGTGGCGCCCTGCTCGTGGCGCACCAGGATGTGCTGCAGCGCCTCCTGCTGGAACATGGCGTCATAGATCGGCAGGGCAGCGCCGCCCGGATAACCGAAAATATGCTCGACCCCCTGATCGGTCAGCGCCTGGATAACCATTTCCGCGCCGGTCATTCTTTCGGTCATCGTTCTTGTCCTTCCTTCAGTCCAATGTTTGGGCCCAGTCTCGAAGCGGCGAAAACCGGGCAATAAAAAAGGCCCCGTTCGGGACCTGTTTTCGGCGCACCAGCTATCGCGCGGGATGTTATCCCACGGTGCCGATGCGCCTGCCTACTACGAGAATGAGTGCCCGCACGGGACCTCTCCAACAAAAAATTCTGGCCGCATTGATAAGAGCAAGTGCGCAATGAAGTCAAGGCCGCACCGCTCGGCCGCCGGCTTGTCTTTACCCCCTGCCGGGCCTGCTGCCGCGCCCGGGGCAAACAACTGGGGTCGCCAGCCATAAAGGGGTGGCCATTTGCGCTGACGATGCTATTGCCGCGGCACGCTTCATGTGACGGATAGATGACTATGGCCAAGCCCGCGCTGGACAAGGACCTCAAACGGGTCACCGGCCTGCAGACCGCCACCCATGACCTGGCCCGTTCGCTTGCCGCTCCCGGCCTTGCGCTGGTCTTCCTGCTCGCCGTCGCCGTCTGGGCAAGTTTTCTCGTTACCGACGGCCCCCACAGTTATCTGGTCATCATCGCTGCGGCCATCGCCGGCTATATGGCGCTCAATGTCGGCGCCAATGACGTGGCCAACAATATGGGTCCGGCTGTCGGCTCCAAGGCGCTGACCATGGCTGGCGCCTTGCTGATTGCTGCGATCTTTGAAGCTGCCGGCGCCCTGCTGGCCGGCGGCGATGTGGTCAATACCGTGGCCCGCGACCTGCTGGTCGGCGATCAACTGGACAATGACAGCTTCGTGCTGGTGATGATGGCTGCCCTGCTGGCCTCCGCCCTCTGGGTCAATCTGGCCACCATTATCGGCGCCCCGGTCTCCACGACCCATGCCGTGGTGGGCGGCGTTGTCGGCGCCGGCATTGCCGCGGCTGGCTTTGGCTCGGTCGCCTGGCCGGTCATCGGCACCATCACCGTCAGCTGGGTGATCTCGCCCGTGCTGGGCGGCGTGTTTGCGGCACTGCTGCTCTCCATCATCCGCTCCACCATCACCACCCGGATCGACAAGATCTCGGCCGCCCGCGTCTGGGTCCCCATCATGGTCGCGCTGATGACCAGCATTTTTGCCATGTACCTGGCCACCAAGGGGCTCAAGCGCGTCTGGACACCGGGCGTCGGCACTGTCCTGAGCCTGGGGATCGGCTTTGCCGCGCTCGGCTGGCTCGTCGCCATGCCCATGGTGCGGCGTCAGTCGCTGCGCATCGAGAACCGCAAGAAGCACATCGCCAAGCTGTTCCGCCTGCCGCTGATCGTCGCCGCCGCCCTGCTGTCCTTTGCCCATGGCGCCAATGATGTGGCCAATGCGATCGGCCCCTTTGCCGCCATCGTCAACGCCGTCCAGACCGGCGACGTGCAATCGGCCAATCTGGCCCTGCCCCTCTGGGTACTGTGCATCGGCGGCGTCGGCATCGCGCTGGGCCTGGCCCTGTTTGGCCCGCGCCTGATCCGCACCGTCGGCGAACAGATCACCAAGCTCAATGAAATCCGCGCCTATTGCGTGGCGCTGTCGGCCGCCGCCACCGTGCTGGCCGCCTCGGCGCTGGGCCTGCCCGTCTCCTCCACCCATATTGCCGTGGGTGCCATTTTCGGGGTCGGCTTCCTGCGCGAATATATTGCCCAGCGCGACATGAAGGGCAATTCGGTACCGGTCGATGCCCGCTTCGTCGACCCGGCCATGCTCAATGCCACGCCCGAACAGGCCCTCTCCAAGGATCGGCAACAGGCCCGCCGCCGCCTGGTGCGCCGCCGCCATGTGCTGGGCATCGCGGCCGCCTGGGTGATCACCTTGCCAGCGTCAGCCGTGCTGGCAGCAGTGGTCTTCCTGGTGCTCAACCTGCTGGTGGGCTGACCTCAGCCAAACCGCCGGGCCAGGGCCACGGCGATGCGGCCCAGAGCCGGATCGACCAGCAGGCGTTGGGCCTCCGACACCACGGCCCAGTGGCGCAGGCGCTGACTGCGCTCTTTCCAGTCCTCGAGCTGGGTCTCCACCAGCAGCGGATAGATATCGACATCCACCAGCGCCGAACCGTCACTGTCCGACCCGGTGCGATAGCTGCCGATCGGTACGTCCTCAATCGGACCGACGACCCCAGCCTCTTCCAGCGCTTCAAGGGCGGCACTTTCGCTGGCCGACATATCCGGCTCGATGGCGCCCTTGGGAAAGATCCAGCGGCCGCTGCGGCGTGAGGTGATCAGCAGCACACTGAGCCGGCCGTCCACCACCGCATAGGGCAACGCACCCACCTGTCGGCATTCCGTGGGGATCTCGACCCGCGGACTCCAGTTGCGCAGAAAATTCTTGACCATGAGACCCTTGTAACGCTGGGGCTGCGGCCCGCGAGGGACTGGCAGCGTCCGGCAATGCTGCGGGATTCGCGCTCGCGCCGCCAATAAAATCCGCCCGGACAACAAAAAAGGGCCCCGTCGGGGGCCCTTCGCAACAATCACGCAGCCAGCTTAGCTGAGCAGGGTCAGGTTGGTCGCCGATTCCTTGCCGTCGCGGCCGGTCTCGAGCTCATAGGTGACCTTGTCGCCTTCATAGAGGCCCTGCAGGCCCGAACGCTGGACAGCGGAAATGTGGACGAAAGCGTCCTTGCCGCCATCTTCTGGCGAGATAAAGCCGAAGCCCTTGGTGGTGTTGAAGAATTTGACGGTACCGGTGGTAGCCATGGAACTTAGTCCTCACAAGTGGTCGCCGCTGGGGCGGCTAAGGGTTGAAAACGGACCGAAAATGCGGGTCCGGCCTAACGATTCACAGATCAGGAGATAGCCAAGTTCCCGGCCGCGGCCGGTCGATCAGATAGCGCGAGACAGTGTCGTAGAAGCAAAATATGGCGGCTATTGCTGATAAATTCAAGGCGTTTCACCGATCAACAATAACGCCCGGCCCGGGATTGAATCCGAGCCGGGCGTTCAGCGCCTTACAGGCGCCTGCAGCATGGGGCGATGCTGCAATTCTGGACTTAGCCCTGGGGGCAAGTATCGTAGTAACGGCTGCCGTCGCGAGCCTGGTAGATGCACTGGTTGCTGTAGCCAGGGCGCTTGCCGACCATGCTGCCAGCAGCAGCGCCGACAACGGCACCGGCACCGGCACCAATAACGGTACCGACTGCGCTACCGCCCGAGAGGGCCGCGCCGGCCAGACCACCGCCAACGGCGCCAACGGTAGCGCCCTGCTGGGTGGTGGTGCAGGCAGCGAGCGACAGGCAGGTAGCGGCAATAATCAGAATTTTGTGCATGGAAGCCTCCGAGGAAATCTCAACCCAATAACGACCCTGTCATTGATTGGTTCCACCATCATTCAATCATTTTGCAGTGCGCCGATAGCCCCGCCCAGCGCGATGGCCACCCAGGCCAGGATCATGGCACCGCCGCCCAGCGGCGCCGCGCCGGCAAACATCCCGTGCCCGAGCCACTCGCGCACACCCAGATCGGCTGCAAAGAGCGCGGTGCCGCCCGCCAGCAGCAGGCCGGCCGCCCGCGCCAGCTTACCCCTGCCCGCCAGCCCGAGCGCCAGCAGCGCCGGCCCGTGCGCCAGGCAGATCGCGGCAATCGCCGCCAGATTGCGGGACTCGCCGCCATGCGACGCTGCCGCAGCGGCCATCACCCCGCAGCCGCCCGCCAGGCCCGCGGCCAGCAGCAGCACACGCCCGCTCACGTCCGTTCTCGATGTCATCGACTTTCTCCCCGGCGCCTGCCACCCGCGCCCCTTCCGCCAATCGCGGGATTCAGCTAGAGCATGATCTGCGAGTAGGACATTTTTTCATGAGTGAGCAAGTCACGGTTGCGTCCAGCGCGACCGCCCCTGGCGTTTCGCCGTCATCGAGTTGGGCCGCCGAACTGCGGGCCACCTTCACCCTGGCCTGGCCCCTGGTCATCGCCCAGCTGGCGCAGAACGCTCTCACCGCCACCGATGTCATCATGACCGGCTGGCTCGGGCCGGACTTTCTGGCCGCCGGTGCGCTCGCCACGGCTTTCCTGATGCCGTTCCTGCTGCTCGGTTTCGGCATTGTCGGCGCCGTGGCGCCGCTCGTGGCCCAGGCCCGCGGCGCACGCGACATCAAGGCCGTCCGTCGCGTGGTGCGTCAGGGCATGTGGGCCGGCATTGCCGTTGCCGCCGTCCTGGTGCCGCTGCTGCTGCAGATCCGGCCGATCTTTGCCGCCCTGGGCCAGGATCCAGCTGCCACCATCATGGCCGAACAATATATCCAGATCGCGGTCTGGATGCTGTTTCCTGCGCTGGCCATGATGGCGCTGCGCTCGCTGCTGTCGGCCTTTGACGACACCCGCATCATCCTGTGGATCACCCTTGGCGGCGTCGCCTTCAACGCTGCCGCCAATTACGTGCTGATCTTTGGCTATTTCGGCTTTCCGCGACTCGAGCTGCGCGGCTCCGCCATCGCCACCGTACTGACCAATGTGCTGATGTTCGGCTTGATGCTGGCCTATGTGCTGCGCCACCGCCGCTTCAAGCGTTTCAATATACTGATCCGCTTCTGGAAACCCGACTGGCCGCGCTTCCGCGAGATTTTTCGCATCGGCACCCCGATCGGTCTGACTGTGCTGGCCGAAGTGGGCCTCTTCACCGCAGCGGCGCTGCTGATGGGCTTGCTTGGGACCGACGAGGTCGCCGCCCATGCCGTGGCCCTGCAATGCGCCTCCATGGCCTTCATGGTGCCGCTTGGCCTGGGCATTGCCGCCACCGTACGGGTAGGCAATGCCTATGGCCGCAGCGATCCCGAAGGCGTGCGCAAGGCCGGCTGGACCGCCTTTGTCCTGGGCACCGGCTTCATGACCGTCAGCTGCATTCTCTTCCTGACCATGGGGCCGCTGATCGTCTCCTGGTTCCTCGATCCACGCTCGGATGCCAATACCAGTGCGCTGGGCCTGGCCGTCACCTTCCTGGCCGTGGCCGGCCTGTTCCAGATCGTCGACGGTGCCCAGGTCGTGGCCGCCCACGCTTTGCGGGGCCTCAGCGACACCAAGATCCCCATGCTGGTCGCCCTGGTCGGTTATTGGGGCATTGGCCTGCCCATCGCCTATGCGCTGGGCTTCATGCTGGAGTGGCGCGGCGTCGGCATCTGGCTGGGCCTGGCCGCCGGACTCGGCATTGTCGCCGTGGTGCTGGTGGCCCGTTTCGCCATGCGCGAACGCCTGGGGCTGATGCGGGCGAGAGCCTAAACCAGCCCGCGCCGCGGCCAGTCGCCGAAACGGTTGCGAAACCAGGTGCGCTGCCGCTTGGCATATTGGTGGGTGGCAATGGTGGCCAGCGTGATGGCCTCGTCCTGCGCGATGACCCCATCAAGCCAGTCGCCGATTTCGCGCACCCCGATCGCCTTGGTCACCGGCAGGCCTGGGTCAAGATCGAGCGCCCGCAGGGCCTGCACCTCCTCGACGGCGCCGCCGGCAAACATTGCGGCAAAGCGCAGCGCGATACGCTTGCGCAGCACGTCGCGGTCAGGGTCTAGCACCATCCGTTCGATGTGAAAGCCCGCCAGCGCCCCGGCCTGCTTGTCGTCCTGAAAGCTCGACAGCAACCGTCCCGTCGCCCGCTTGACCGCCAGGGCCCGCACCAGCCGCTGCGGATCGACAACCTTGAGCCGGGATGCCGCGAGCGGGTCTTCCCGCTGCAGCAGCGCCAGCCGCTGGCGCGCATCGAACGCTTGAATCTCTTGTTGAACTTGAGCGGCAATCTCAGCCGGCACCTCGGGGATATCGGCGAATCCATTCAGCAGCGCGTCAAAGTAAAGCCCTGTGCCGCCAACGAAAATCAGCGGCGCATCGCCGGTCTGGCTGATCGCCTCACCCACCGCGCTCAGCCACTGGCCGGTAGAAAACCGGCTCGCCGCCGGCACGCTGCCATAGAGCCGATGATCGGCTAGCGCGACCTCCTCCGGCCCCGGCCGCGCCGTCACCACGCGCAGCGTGTCATAGACCTGCATGGAGTCCGCATTGATGATCACCCCGCTTTGGCCCTGCGCCATGGCGAGCGCCAGCGCCGACTTGCCGCTGGCAGTCGGACCCGCTATCAGGACGGCACGCCGGCGGCCTGTCACCCGTATCCTCCTTGAGTATTGCCCATGCCAGTCCTCTGCCTCATCGCCAATCCCATCGATTCCGAACTCGACCCGGACCTGGCCGCCGCAGTGGTGCAGCAAACCGGCGGCGAACTCAACTGGCTCGATCACTCCATTGCCTGCGAGATCATCGATCCGCTGTCAACCGAAGCGCTGAGCCTGGCGCGCGCCGTCATCGGCACCCGCAAGGTCGATGCCGCCCTGGTGCCCAGCGAGGGCCGGCGCAAACCCATCCTGATTGCCGACATGGATTCCACCATGATCAATGAGGAATGCATCGACGAACTCGCAGCAGCCCTCGGCATCAAGGACCAGGTCGCCGATATCACCGACCGCGCCATGCGCGGCGAACTCGATTTCGCCGCCGCCCTCGATACCCGCGTCGCCTTGCTCAAGGGCCTGGAGCGCCGGGTCATCGAGGAGGTTCGCCGCGAACGGATTACCCTGGCGCCCGGCGGGCGCGCCCTGATCCAGACCATGAAGGCCTATGGCGCCTATACCGCGCTGGTCTCGGGCGGCTTCACCTATTTTGCCGACTTCTTCGCCAAGCGCATCGGCTTTGACGAAGCCGTGGCCAATGTTCTCGAATTTGATGGCGACCGGCTGACCGGCACCGTGGCCAAGCCCATCGTCGACAAGACCACCAAGCGCCAGCGCCTGATCGCCCTGGCCGCCGAGCGCAATGTGCCGCTGGAGCGCACCATGGCCGTGGGCGATGGCGCCAATGATCTCGATATGATCGCCATTGCCGGTTTCGGCGTCGCCCTGCATGCCAAGCCGGCCGTCGCGGCCGAGGCCGGTATCCGCATCGATCACGCCGACCTCACCGCCCTGCTCTACCTGCAGGGCTATGCCGACGAGGACATCGTCCGCTAGCATCCCCATAGCATCAGACGGCAAAAAGCCGGCGCAGGTGACTGCGCCGGCTTTTCAGGTTCTGCGCTCGGCCCAGACTATTGGGCGGGCGTCTCGACAGGCGATGGCGTAGCCGATGGAACGCTGCCCTCGGCGGGGGCTTCGGCCGGTGTCGGCACTTCAGTGCCCACGGTTGGCGTCAGCTCCGAACCATCTTCCAGCGTCATGCTGGGTGAGGTCGTCTCTTCAATGCCAAGGCCATCCAGCGCCGGTTCATCGCTGACCGGTGCCGTCATCGGCGCGGCGGTCGGCTGGATCGGCGCGGCCGCATTGGCCGTCGGCGCCGGCAGTTCGCCATTGGAGCCGAAGTAGTTGAAGAAGGCGCTGTCAGGCGACAGGACCATGGTCGTGCCGGTGCCGGGCAGCGCCGTCAGATAGGCCTGCATGGAACGGTAGAACTCGAAGAATTCCGGGTTCTGGCCATAGGCCGCCGCAAACAGGCGGTTCCGCTCGGCGTCGCCCGTACCACGGATGATTTCCGCATCACGGGTCGCCGCCGCCACGATTTCCACCGACTGACGATCGGCGATAGCGCGCAGCGACTGAGCCTGTTCCTGACCACGAGCGCGCAGCAGCGCGGCCTCGGCCAGACGTTCAGCCCGCATCCGCTCGAACGTGGTTGCCGACACGTCGGCATCCAGATCGGTGCGCAGGATCCGCACATCGACCACGTCGATACCCAGATTGGCCAGATCCGGACGGATCAGGTCACGCACTTCCTGCATCATCTGCGCGCGCTGTTCGGACAGGGCGGCATTGAATTCGCGCAGGCCGTAAACCTCGCGCAGGGCGGAGTCGAGGCTGGCCCCGATACGGTCCTCGGCAACCGACAGCTGGCCGGTAGCCCGTTCGCGGAACAGCCGCGGATCGGAAATGCGATAGGTCAGGAAAGCATCCACCTGGTAAAAGGCGTTGCCGGAAACCTGCACCCGCATATTGGCGATGTCATAGCGCAGCAGCCGATCTTCGATGATCTGCACGCTGTCCACGATATCGGTGGGGATCTTGAAATAGATGCCCGGTTCGGTACGCACATCGGTGATCTGGCCGAAGCGCATCACGATGGCCTGATCGCGTTCATCCACCACGTAAAGCGATGAAAACACGACATAAAGTACGGCAAGGACGGCAGCGCCGAGAATGATGAGACGGTTTTGCATGATTTAGTTCCCCGTCGTCGTCGTTGTCGGCGTGGTCGTGGCGCGCGAGCGCAATTCGGGCAACGGCAGATAGGGCACGACGCCACTGCCATCGACGCCATTCTCGATCAGCACCTTCTCCGAACCGCCGAGCACCTGCTCCATCGTCTCGAGATAGAGACGCTTGCGCGTCACTTCCGGGGCGTTGACATATTCGGCATAGACGGCGTTGAAGCGCTGGGATTCACCGGTCGCTTCCTGCACCACACGGTTGGTATAGGCGGCTGCGTCTTCACGCAAAGCTGCCGCACGGCCGCGGGCATCACCCAATAGTGTATTGGCGTAGGAGCGGGCTTCTTCCTGCAGGCGCGTCTCATCCTGGCGCGCGCGCTGGACTTCGTTGAACGCGTCGATGACTTCAGCCGGCGGACCGGCATTTTCGATCAGCACCTGGGTGACATTCACGCCCAAGCCATAGCTTTCCAGAATGGTCTCGGTGATGGTCAGCACTTCTGCCGATACACCGCTACGATCGTCACTATAGATGTCCTGCGCAGGCCGACGACCGACCACTTCGCGCATCGCGCTTTCGGCCGCAAACCGCACCATGGATTCCTGGTCGCGGACGTTGAACAGATAGTCGACCGGATTATCGATAGCCCAGAACACGGAGAACTGCACACTGACGATGTTCTGGTCGCCCGAGAGCATCAGCCCTTCGCTCGAGCCAGCCGTCGTGGTGCGCGCCGTGCCAGGCGCCGTGGCGGCGCCGATCTGGGTCTGGTTGACGGTGGTGACCACCCGTTCGACCGTTTCAACCGGCCAGAACAGGAAATGCAGGCCCGGTGTCGACAGCTCGGGCTTGGGCGCACCAAAGCGCAGCTCGACGCCGACTTCTGCCGGATTGATGGTGTAGACCGAGTTGATCCCCCAGAATGCGACCAGCGCCAAAGCGCCGCCGATCAGTGCCCACCGCCCGCCGGGCAGACCACCGCGAAACTGGTCGCGGCCGCGATTGAGAATATCTTCGAGATTGGGCGTGTTGCCGCCGCCTGGCCGCCTTGGACCACCGCCGCCGCCGCCACCGGGTGCCTGTCCCCAGGGACCGCCATTGTTGCGGCCACCCCCGCCTCCATTATTCTCCCACGGCATCGCATCCCTTTCGGATTATCGTCACTTCATTATGGCCTTATATAGGCAAGCGATCCACGCGATCAATGCGCCGCGGCAATCCGACGCTCATACACTTTGACGCGGTAGGGTGCTTCGTCCCTGGAATCGGGCGCAATTTCGGGCTCTTCGGTCACCGCCCACAGCGCCGGGTCGATAGCAGGGAACCGCACGTCGCCGGCCGGATTGAGAGCAATGTGAGAAATATAAAGTCGGTCGGCCCGGTCCATCATCTGGGCATATATCTCGCCGCCACCGATGATCACGATCTCGTCTATACCGTCCTTCTGGGCAATAT